>Ga0065711_1039252_pt1 | contig 17985 bp, 16 predicted proteins | sample Hoacrofraction12_FD_59098 | JGI IMG/M metagenome (GOLD analysis project Ga0065711, IMG submission 59098) | Hoatzin crop microbial communities from Cojedes, Venezuela - Epithelial fraction 12 v2 (version 2) | ecosystem: Host-associated > Birds > Digestive system > Esophagus > Crop | place... | reverse complement strand
GGGGGGGGCCGCGGGGGGTGCCACAGGGGGTGCCACCGTGTTCGGGCGACTGGTGAGATGGGGCACAGGCGGGGAAGCCGTCACCTGTGCCCTGGCTTTCCTGTTTTATTGTTGTTTCTTGATTTTCCCTACACTGGCTCGTCCATATCTGGTTGGTCCATTTTGTGCCTGAGGCCTCCTTGCCTGCATTAAAATGACAAGCTTTCCCAAACTAATGACAGAAGGTATTGACCTATAGTTCCAATTGCTTCTTTGGAGTCGAAGGGGTTAGGCTTTGCACAGCATCGGAGAAAGACTCACAACAATGACCTAGTTAGTAACAAGTCCAGAATCAACAAGCACGGTAATAAATTGATAATGTTGTAACTGCTGTTCAGACAATTTGTTGCATAGTCTCCTGTTTCTGAAGGAACATGACAGAGGAAAAATCTGAGGCTCTCCAAAATATGAACAGCGCCAATGTAGGATATGTTCCTCTTGTTCTAAGACAGGACTTCACTGCCAGCACTATCACAGGCTATTCAAAGATCAGCAAAGATGTATCAGAAGACGGTGAGCAGCAGCAGTGTCTGTATTGCCTTTGGAATACTCACGCGCTTCGTGTCCTCTTCATGCCAGATTTGCTCAATACCTCTGCCACGGTTAAAGCTGTCTCACTGCCCCATTATACCCATCTTTCCCAGGAGAGTTTATTGCCAAGTTCAGAAAATGTGTTTGGGGCTTCAGTCTGGAATTCAGGCTCTCAGCTTGGGAAAAGAGCATCCTTTACGCAGTAATTCAGATTCTGACTTTGAGCTAGTTAAGACAAAATCCAGACCTTAGTCGCTGATGGGAACTGCAGCCATTTTACTCAAGACCTCAGAACTAATTTTCTAGCTGCAACTTATTCTGCTGAAGTGTGGAGTAGTCACCTAAAGATAAGTGCCTTCTAAGACAGTCAAATCATTTACATCTTTGGTTGAGCAATTCTGGCAGTGGCCATGCTATCCGTCTGCCAAGCCACAGGGAAGTAGAAGGGAGAGGTGGAGCCACAAATTGTTGCTGTGCGTAAGCATACAAGAGCTGGAAGCAGTGGCAGGTGACCCAGGAGGATTACAGAGACACTGTCTATGTATGCAGGAACAGGGTTTTGGAAGCCAAAGATCACCAGAAGTTGAATCTGAGGAGGGAGATAAAGGGTGACAGGAAAGGCTTCTATAGGTAAATGAGCAGCTAAAGACTAGGAAAAATGTGGGCCTGCTGCTGAAGGGGACAGGACTCCTGGAGACAAAGGACCTGGAGGTTCTTGATGACTTCTGCACCTTGATCTTTACTGGTGAGAGCAGCCTTCAGCAATCCCAGAACCTGAGACCAGAGGGAAAGTCTGGAGCAAGGAAGACTCACCCTCAGTAGAGAAGGATCAGGTTAGGGAACATTTAAGCAAACTGGGTATAAACAAGCCCATGGGACTTGCTAGAACATGCCCACAAGTGCTGAGGGAGCTGGCTAATGTCATTGCTAGGCCAATCTCAATTATCTTTGAAAGGTCAGGACAATCAACAGAAGTTCCTGACAACTGAAAGACAGCAAACATCACTCCTGTCTTCAAGAAGGGCAAGAAGGAGGATCTGTGAAATTACAGGCCAGTCAGCCTCACCTCAGTCCCTGGGAAGCTGAAGGATCAAATCCTTCTGGAAGCCATTTACAAACATGAAGGGCAAGAAGGTGACTGGAAGCAGTCATCATGGATTTACAAAGGGGAAAACATGCCTGAACAACCTGATAGCCTTGTATGATGAAATTACCAGCTTGGTGGATGAGGGGAAAGCAGTGGATGTTGTTTATCTTGATTATAACAAGGGTTTCAACACTGTCTCACAGAACATCCTCATTGAAAAACTGAAGTACTGGCTAGATAAGTGGATAGCAAGATGGGTGAAAAACTGGCTGAACTGCCATGCTCAAAGGTTTATGATCAGTGGCATGAAGTTCACATGGAGGCTAGTCACTAGTGGAGTACCTCAGGGGTTGGTACTGAGGCCAATACTGTTTAGCATCTTCGTTAATGATCTGGATAATGAGACAGAATGCACCCTCAGTAAGTTTGCAGACAATACAAAACTGGGTGGAGTGACTGATACACCAGATGGGCATGCTGCCATTCAGAAGGAACTTGACAGGGTGGGTAATTGGGCCAACAGGAGTCTCATGAAGTTCAACAAAGAGAAATGCCAAGTCCTGTACCTGGGGCAGAACAACCCCAGGCCCCAGGGCGAGATGGGTCTGACCAGCTGGAAAGCAGCTTTGCAGAAAAAGGCCTGGTGGTCCTGGTGGACACAAAGTTGAACACGAACCGGCAATGTGTCCTTGAATCCCGTGGCAACTTGCGCTGCATTAGGAAAATGTTGCCAGCAGGCTGAGGAAGGTGACCCTTCCCCTCCTCTCAGCATGGGTGAGACACATCTTGAGTGCTGGATTTGGGTCTGGGCTCCCAGTACAAAGAGTCGCTTACATACTGGAGTGACTTCAGTGAAGGACCACAAAGGTGGTTAAGGCACAGGAACATCTGTCATACAAGGAGAGGATGGGAGAGCTGGGACTGTCTAGCCTAGAAAAGAAAAGACTCAGGGGAGCTTATCAATGTAAACAAATACCTGATAGGGAGGGGAGGTAAAGAAGATGGAGTCAGGATCTTCTCAGAGGTATCCAGTGAAAGGACAGGGGCAATGGACACAAACTGAAATACAGGAAATTTCACTTAAACGTGAGAAAAAGCTTGTTTATTCTAAGAGTGGTCAAACATTCACCCAGAGTGGTTTCCCAGAAAGGTTATGGAGTCTCCGTCCTTAGAGATATTCAAAACCTAACAGGACACAGTCCCAGGCAGCTTGCTGTAGGTGACCCTGCTCTGAGCAGAGGAGTTGCACTAGTTGATCTCGAGACCTCCCATCCAAACTCAACCATTTTGTGACTGTGTGAATCTGTGATTCTGCATCAAGCTGCTTAGTCCTCGGATGTCCTTCATTGTCTTCTGCACTGCAGAGGCCACCCAAACTCCGCAAGACAAGCGCTGTAGGGTAAAGCTATGCCTGTCATGCTGCATACAGTAAGTACACACAATTATGTGCACCTTATTGTGCATGCCTGGTTTGTTCATGTTGTGATCATTGCACCAAATAGAGAAGGCTCAACAAGAAGTCTGTGCAGAGATATATACCTTTATTTTTAACAGTAGCAGGAAATGAAAAATCATCTTCACAGTCCAGGGACAAAGCATCTCTTCTGGCAGCTCCCTGGGGAGCTGGCTTTGGCTCACTGTCTTGTTTCCTCAGCAGTACAAGACACTGTAGGATCAAGAAAAGAACAGGAAAAGATTAGCAGGCACCTTCTGGAGTCCTGTCTGTAAGATATCTGGTGCTCTGTTGGAGCTGTACATATATGACTTTTTAAAGGAATAATTGTGGTTCTGAGGAAACAATTACTCAAAACCGGCTAAAAATTATAGAAAATTAAGATTAGTCTCAATTTGGAGCTCTCTGACAGTAAAACACCTTTCAACATGAATAAACACTTGCTAAACTGACAGAACTTATGAGCAAGACCAATTATCACCTCCACTGTGATACTGATGGCAGAGAGCATCATGGTGATGATACTGTGCTACTTGAGACTGACAGGACCCAGTTGTGCCAACTGACACACTTTCATCAGAAATACATTAATATTTGGTGTTTTCACTCAAAGCTACCACAGCTCCTAAAATACTATTAATGCTGTGAATGCACGAAAACCTCACTGAAAGCATCCAAACATAGTAACTACTGGCAGAAGTTTGAAAAGACTCTGAGAGCTCAAAAAGTCTAAATGGCAACAATATTGATGGTGATGGATTATTGATGGATTATTGATGATTTCAGAGAGCCTGACTGATGGTGATGGATTATTGATGGATTATTGATGATTTCAGAGAGCCTGATTCATATAATTTGGTCACATGGGACCAGCAGTGTTCCTTACAGTTCCTCCTCTCAGGCATAGAAAAGAAATAATCCGTCTTTCCCATTGTGGGTGTCAATCATCTGTGCAAGGCCACTGTCTTCTCTTTTTTTGACAGTCAGGTAAGGGGCGTTCTTTACCTGCAGAGAGGTGAAATTTTATGGTCTCCATGAAACAAAGAGGCCAAGGTGTCGAGAAACCTCTTCTTACCATAACTCCAAGTCATTCCTTCCTTAGATCTGAGCCTATTGTCACTTACTGTCTAGCTTTGTAAATTTATTATAATTTTTGTTAATAAAAACCCTGAAAGATTTAGAAGCAGCTTCAGAGGCCCCATGTGTTGCAACTAGAAAGATTTTCAGCTCTCAGCTTTATACTCAACTTCTTAAGATTTTAATAAATGTCAGGCTGTGCTAAAAATATTCTTATTTGTCAGGTGGCATTCTTTAAAGAAGTTTTGGATGGAGCTTTCGAACATCATATGTTCATGTCATTTTTCCCTTTTACAAAAAAAGTATCCTATTGAAATGTTTTGAGAATATTTTTGACTGCTGATGCACTATGAACAACAGGAGACCTTGCTGACCCCACCAGAGATTAATGGGTCGGAATCTGTGTCTTTCTGTGGAATGGAAGACGTCAACTCTAAAAGCTCCCTTACCCCACAGATAGCTGGTCCCAGTCCTGTTGTTTTTTCCAGTCTTCAGAAAAATCCTTGGCAAGAACTGTCATTTTTCCAGTCATCAAATTTCCAAGAATCTTCTCTTCACATCTCTCTCTTTTTCTTTTGATGGACTCTCTCATCATAGTAAATGCAAACCTCTTGCAGGAACGAGGGCCAGACATCTGTGTAAGCCAAATGGCTTATGGCTGGAACAACAGCAAATGAGCAATGACATCCAGCAAGGAGATGAAAAAATAGATTTACAAGGATTTTTTTTTCATGACTGTTTCTCACTTGTTAATTGATTTGACTCAACTGTGCAATTAGCTCTGACCCACTGGATGGCCACTTGATCATGTGGGGACACCATGTCCTCTGCCAACTTGCACATATTTGAAATTGATTTGTCAAAACTGGCAGCACTGCATAAGTTTTTTCGCACTTTGACCTAAGAAGGAACAGGCAGAATAATTCTTTTTTTCCCTTTTTTCTCAGTCTAGATACATCAGAAGAAACTTGTTTCTTCTAATTGACCACCTGACTTCCTGTAAATGAGCGAGCATGTTGTTGCCCTTTACTGACTGGCATATATACACTAAAATGGACCTATTACTAAGTTCTTTCAATAGTACTGATCCTATTAAATTCGCAAAGAGTTTTGATTTTTTGGCTGTCCTTGTGCAGGTGTGAGTCTCTGATTTATAAAATTAGACTCATGTTTTTAGTTTAAAGTCCTGATCCAGCAAAATTCCTTAGTAAGTGTTTAATTTTAAATCAGCTGCTCTGAACAAACCCTTAAACTTGGACACACATTTAACTGCTTTAATAGATGGAGACCTCATTTGGACTGTACAATTTTAAGCAACTGTAATCTGATTTTCAGATATACTCATGAATTTGGTCCCATATTAGTCTTCTCAATTTTTTCTACTCCTCTGATGCTGTCCTGCCTCTGGTAAGTTAAGAAATGGAAGACTGTCTGTCTTCTACATAGTTGTATCTCACCAAATAATACCCAAAAATCAGAAATGACAGTTTTTAGTGAATGTGGATGACTCTAAAGAATAGTTAATGGATCCCTGAAGTTCTAGCTCTCATATTTACATCTTAGTCCAGACTACTAAAAATTAGGAGTTCCTTTATATGAAGAACATTACAGTCAGGCAAACATAACTTCAAAAAATGGAGAAGGAGGGTACTACAGAGTTGTCAGCATGACCTTTGTCCCTGTAAACATTATGGAGAAATCCTCATAGGAGCCATTTTCAGGAAAGAGAAGGTGACTGGGAACAACCAGCATAGATTTACCCAGGACAAACTTCTTGGCCAACCCAATTGCCCTCTACAATAGGATAACTGATTTTGTGGACAAACAGAGAGCAACACATGCCATATGCCTCAGATCTAGCAGGGCTTTTGACATGGTGTCCCGTAGCACCCCTAGAGACAAACTGGGGAGACAAAGACCATGGCCAAGTTTCCAGATGGATGAAAGACTTTCTAGACTGGTGGTCTCAGAAAGCAATAGTCAACATTTTGAAGTAATGACTGTTTATGAGCAATGTTCCTCAGAGACTGATACCAGGGCTGACAATGTCTGTCATCTTCAATAACTTGGGTGATGACATGGACTGCACCCTCAGCAGGCTGACATCAATTTGCACGAGCAACAGTTGATACACTGGTGGCCAGGGCTACTGTTAAAGGGGTGTGGAGTACTCCATCTGGAGTACTGAGCCCACCTGGAAACTCCTCAGTATGAGAGAGATTTTGGCAACCCGGGAATTTTTCCAGCAGAGGTCGGGGGGGTGGAGCAGCTGATGTTTGAGGAAAGACTGAAGAGGGTGAGTTTTTTCAGCCTGGAGAAGACTAAGGAGGTGTCTAATTACTATCTTGAACTACTTGGAGGGAGGTTTTAGAGAAGACAGACTCACAATCTTCTCAGAGGAATACGGGAAGGGAAAAGAAACAGCAGTAACGGGCTGCAACAAGGGAAAACCTGACCTGGTCTGGTGAGGGTGGTGCAGCACTGGAACAGGGGCTCAGAGGGGTGGTGGCATCTCCATCCCTTAAGGTATTCAAAATGCATCTGGACTCCAAGAAATCAGACCTAGCTATAAGTTAGAATCACAGAATCATAGAATATCTCAAATTGGAAAGGACCCATAAGGATCATCAAGTCCAACTCCCTGCTCCTCACAAGACTACCTAAAACTAAACCATATGACTAAGAGCATCATCCAGACGCTTCCTGAACTTTGACAGGCTTGGTGGCTTGACCACTTCACTGGGGAGCCTGTTCCAGGGACCGACCACGTTCTCATTACCCCCAATTTGAGCAGGATTTTTGCCTGAACTTCCTCCAAGGTCCTTTGCAACTGCAGTTCTCCTGTGCCTGTGGCTCTAAGAATATTTTAGGCCCTGTTTCCCATAGTGAATTATGGAGCAGCAGTTGTCACAGCCAGGACTCCAAAGACTACTAAGATACAGGACCTAACAGTCTTCCTAGCTATAGAAATGTCTCTATAGTCATATATGAAAATACTCCTCCTTCTTTAGTGCTCTTGGAAAACCACCAAAATCCAGTTTAACTGGGAAGAACTGGGAGGAAGAATTCCTCGGGGTAGAAGAAAGGAGCTTGGGGTGCCACAAAGCCAGTAAAGTGAGGTTTTTCTCGGTCTCAGTCTCCCACGGAGGCGGTCTAAGTGCAGTGGAGTGTGGCAGGGCACAGGCTGCCCCTGGACCCAGGGACCAGGGCACTAGCCAGGCCATGAGAAGCCCCCTTCTGTGAAGCCACCCCGTGTCACATTTCCCACAGCTGTGAGCAGGTGATTTAGGTCAACTCGGCCTCTTTCCACCATCACCATGCTCACTCCCATCGCAATAAATAGAAAGGCTATTTTGTCAAGGCCGGCTGTTTTTATTCAGGAACTTCTCAGAGGAAGACTGAGTGCGTAAACAGGAAAGCAGGGGCTGTTTTTACTTCACCCATCTATAGCTGGTACTCACAGGCTGACATCGGGCGAGGGCCAGCTGCACCGAACGCACCCAACAATTTGCTCCCGAGGCGGCAGTGCCAGCACCGGGGCAGACATGGCCAGAAAGGCAGACAAACACACCAGCCCTCGACACCTCTGTGCCCACCCCAGCTGACCCCCCAGGTCCCCATCTATGCTGGGGGCAGAGGGGAGGCAAAGGGGTGCCTGGAGGAGCACCCTCAATCCTGAAATTCATGAGCAAGGTATTTTTTTCCTGCAAGAGAGCCAGCCTCTCGGTACAGCTTGCTAATCATAGGGGGCTTCACTGCAGCCCCTCAGCACCCCTGTGCTCGTGTGATGGGAATCTTTGCAACCAGGGAGTGCTGGGTGCTTATTTTTAGCCCTGATGGACTGGAATTGCAGGCTGCACTGCGGATCTCCCTGCAGAAAAACTGGTGGGAAGGAAAAGCGGCACCACACTGTAATTTTGTCTCTGGTGGTGGGGTTTTCTTTCTAAATCCTGAGTATCAGTTTCATTCACTGCTCCAGGCTACAAGAAATACGCTTCGCCTAAAGCCATAACGTCTTCTCTCCTGCCTGTATGTCACCGTATAATAAAATATGCAGCAGTTTTACAGTCACTGTAGAGTTATTACGTGACATATGTGTACAAAGCACACTGGCTTATATGACCACCCAAGCGATTAATAAAGCTGGTTGCCTGCTAGAAGTGATCTTTAACTAAAGGTTGAACAAAATTGGTCTGGAAACCTTGCGAATAATTTAGCCTGGTTGCTTAAATCATAGAGACACAAAGTCTGCAGGAGGTCAACCTTCATGCAGCTTTCATCGTTAATGTTTTTCTCTCCATGGTCTCAAAACCTTCAAATAGAACATCCTACCAAATAATATTTATGATAATTTGTTTATTTGCTACCATAGAAAAAAAACAACTGCAACAACAGTGCTAAGGGAACAAGCCTGAATAGGAATGAAGAAGTGTCTTGGTTATGAGTAATTTCTGTCTCTATTTTAGACATAGTGAGTAAATTCTGCTCAGTTACACCAGCCTGAATTGGAGAAAGGTGAATTACGTGAGAATTGAGGACAAAATTTAGCCCACAAGTTCAAATTACCACTTCAGAAAATAATAAATCCAAGTTATTAATTTTATTAGTCACTCTCATTTTATACTTTCCTTGTAGTTAGTTAGATGCATACACTGAACAAAAAATTAATTTCCTCGTGTGTTTTACTACTTGTTAATAACTTGAAAGCCACAATAGTAGTGATCTTCATTTATACCAGAGAGTACAACGACCATGAGCTCTGCAACAGAAAATGAAAGGAGGTGTGGAAACAGCAAGCACTGTTCGTCAGGACAGTACCACCTTATGCTTAATTTTACTGTACAAATCAGGTTGTAGCGTGGAGTACAGCCAAAGCCCTCAGTTACACAGATTTATCTTATAGCTTTCTGGTTCTTCAGTTCACTGTGAGTAGAATCGTACTGAGACTTGTTGGGAGACATCAGTTTTTTTGCAATTATCCTGTCGGTGAGGGGGCTTACTCATTTTCTACCCTGTCTTTAACCTGGAAAGGAACAAAAAACAGGAAAAAGTAAGTTTCAGGCTAGATTCTTCTCTGCTGTTGACCAGCTGAGTTCATGTCACACTGGTTCCCAGTTAATGCCCAGCTGCCTTTTCTAAACTCACCTTCTGCTTTAACTCCATAGAGTCCATTTGCCAGGCAGGAGTTGTATACTATTCCCAGAGAGTCACTGGATAGACTTCAGCATTTACTAACTTTATTTAAACTCATCAGGGACCACTACAGAGAGCTGTACAGAACTAACATGAGTCTTGGGTATTTGATCCAGGGTTTAATGGTACAGTTTCCAGCAAACATACAGGTTTTGGGGGGTTTCTTTTACAGTTAAAAGGCAGAAATTTCTGGGTTTGGCAATGCAAATCGAATAGGGGACAATAGACATTGGCTGTTCCAGATAAGTTAGAATTTGTTGAATTTATATCATGGAAATAAGTAGTCTAAGACAACTCCTTCTAAGACTTCAAGTGTTGTAAATCAAGTATGACTATACAAAGTCAATGGAGTTACTTTAACGCAAATCAGAGTGGAGCCAGATCCGGCATCTCTTACAAGCTATGCAGCAGTGTTCAGTATCCTACCAGTATGTAAAGAAGATGGCTCTGTATTGACATCCAATGAGTCTCTGCTAGGTGCTTTTCAGCGCAACTGCTATTTCACAGCTCTCTCACTCAGGACAGAGTGATTTAGCAGATTTTCTATTTAGCCGTGTGCGCTTGTCAGAGTAAAGAAGGCAAAAAAGTTCTTGCCTGGCTGTGTTGCAGCATCCTTTCCAGCCTCCTTTTGCATCAGCCTTTCAGAAATGCCGTTATTGAGCCTCTTCTCATCCCAGCACAGGGAGACAGACTGCAGTGGCCAAGCTTTCATTTTCCTGTCCTCCAAGATAATATGATACAACAAGATTTCAAGAGTCTCTGCCTTTCTCTCCCCCTGATCTCCAGAAGCCTAAGATAAGGCATCTCATGCCTTGTTTCTCTGAATATGGAAGGGAGGCCGAAAGTGCCATTTTGCTGCGAAAAGTCAATATTTCAAGTTAAAAAGAAAAACAGTAAGGCAGATCAATGGGTCTTGCCTAGTGCACATTTATGAAAGCAATCAGTTTGTTTAGGAGAAAAAGTACGGAGGTTGGGCTGTGAAACCACAGACTAATCAGGGGGGCTCCAGGACAGAGCCTCTTGCTACCTCAGCTTGTAAACTTTGAGATTTCATAAAATCCTGCCCCCTCCAGCAAAATCAGCTCATATGCGGGTAAATCAGACCACAGCAGCACAGGACAGGAGAAGGAATCAACTGCTACATACTCACACAGCCTGAAATTTGGAGCAGCTCAGTTGTGGGTTTGTGCACTAGGCAATGAAAGTCACGTAGCTTTTTTCGGTCTGGGAATAAGCGAGTTGCCAGTGTGAAAACAGAGGAAGATGTGGTAAAAAGCTAGGAGCTACCCAGAGAGTCCTGAGGTACCTATTTTCAGAAAACAATCAATTCTGGGATGCAAAGGAAGAATTAAAAAACTCCCTGCAGATCCACTGCAGTGTGCAGTACTGTTCCTCATGGTACCCAGTAGAAATAAAACGTGAACTAAATAGGCCCATGTAAAGCATATTCAAGCTTGCTTCTCCTTTCCCTTTAGGTTTCTCTTTCAAGTCTTTTTTCTTTGATTTCTGAATGAAATTTCTGCCTTGCCTTTGTGGTCAACCATGTCAGCAATCTAAAGGTCTCTTGAGAAGAAGACTCTTTTCAAGAGTTAGTAATCATGTGCGAAGAATTTTGGTCGTAAATACTTCAGGGACGTTGTCAAGAATACGATGCAACAGAAATAGGCAAGTTAAAAAAAAGCAGGAGCAGTCTAACAGAGCTAACTGCGCTTCCTTCTGTCACACGGTCCTTCATATATCCTTCAGCGCAGGGCAGTTCAGAGGATCCCAGTAATTTTGTCTGCAGGAATAAGCTGTTGATCATGTCCTCAAGTAACACAAATCTTCCTATATTAATGGACACAATGCTAAAATTGACATTACGTACAATCCATCTTTCATGAAGTATCATCAGTACCACAGGTAAGAACCAAAGAGACTGAAGAGACGGTCCCCAGCTAATAAACACCACTGACTTAAACCTATGCTTACAGTTTCTGAAACTACTATATGCTTTCTCTAGCTGCAATGAAAAGGCATCTCCATCTGCACTGCAAAGGAGACAGTAACTTGGAAGATCACAGCAACAGGGTGCCCATATGAATGATTTGAAATCAAATGCTCAGCCTGCCTTTGCTAGTAGTCTGGTGTTCTGTGCCTCAGCCATCAATATGAAAGCTGAAGGCATCCTTAAACCATCACTTCTCCTCTACCAAATAGCTGCGGGATTTGTTGTCACTGGTTGGCATCCTACAGCCACTGCAGCAACAGGTGTGGGCCTGCCTGGGTGTCCTGGTTTCAGCTGGGACAGAGTTAATTTTCTTTCTGGTAGCTGGTGGTCAAGCAGAAGGACCTTCGTGGGAATTCAGTCAGCCTCGCTGCAGTCCAGCAAAGTTACAGCCAAAGGCTGAAACACAGAGATCATAATCTGAAGGCAGAGCAAAGCACTCCACGACTACTGCGCCGCTCAAAGTAACAAATGACTTTTCTCAAGGTTTGGACTAGTGAACAGATGTTCTCATTACATGTTTGTGTGAATTCTTTGAGATGATTTATTGGTTTGTTTTGTCATTAAAACTACAGGCTCTGAGTAGCACTCAACTTCTGTTGTATGTGTTAAATTTTATCAGTCACATGCACTTTAATTTGGCTTTATTAATGGCTCCAGCTTTTGAGTTTGAAGAGACCATGGGGAATAATGCAAGGATCTCTTTTAAGTCTACAGCTTCTTTCTATTATGACAAAGAAATAACTGACAGTAAATAAATATCATGCCATCATTTCCTCCCAAACAACAGGCCTGGTAATTACCACTCTTTAAAACACAGAGAGCGGTTCCCACCTTTCCAGCAAACCAGCATACACCATCCCTTCCTTTTACATCTCCCCACTCCAGCCCTTCGGTCTCACAAGATGACACTGCTGTGCCACCCAGCCATGGCCTTTGCAGGACCACCCTGTAAAAGGTATCAGCATCATGATCTGTGGTAAAAATGTTCTGCCATCCAAACCCCTATATGGTGAGCCTTCAACCTAGAAACCGAGAGGTTAAATCCTGGTCTACATGAACTAAAAAAGACATTAGTGTGCACATGTACCGTTCTGGTTGAAGATTTCACAGCCTGTAAGGTGACAGCTATCCTTTTTTTCTGATTAGATCAGTTATAAGGTCATCACATGAAAATAGATGCATGGGTTAAAGTGATGCTCTAGTCTTTGGAAGCCTGCATGTGAAGTGGGACTTGATTTCTCTTCAGTTCATCCAGCTCCCACTCTACTTTTACTTCCACAGACGTCTTGAATCCCTGCTTCACCTGTAACCCTCAAAACATGGGAGAAGACAAAGTTCTGAGTAAAGATCTTATTCATCACACACAGATAACTAAACTGAAGTTGATGCTTCATCTCTTCAAAGTTTGCTTTATCTGCTGGCAAAGTATAAACAAATTCAAAATAAAAGTCTTACCTCTTTCCAGGCCACTTTAACGACCCATTAGTAGAAAAACCACTGGTTTAAAGATGCAGTCATGTAAGAAGGACCACATTAGATGGGGGGCAGAGGGGTGAATTTATGCTGTTGCACAGTTTCTCCTTCACCCATTTGCCAGCTTTTCCTTATCACCACTGAGATTACATAAGTCTTTCCCCTCCTAGGAAATGGGCTTGCTTTAGCTGGTAGTGCTCCAGTTAACGTTATCTTTATCTCTAGAATTGCTAGAATTCCTTAGAAATCCTGTGTGGGATGATATTAGCTTATTTGGCCAATACTTTTCGAATATTTGTTTTCACCCAGACAAAAATATTCAGGCCATTCTGCTATCTACTGCATTAGAGCTGAGCTCACCGCCTCTGCTCTGGAAGACATCAGGACTGGTAAGGGCTACTCACAGGATAAACCACCTCCTCCCAGGCTGTGCTGGTGACCTGCCCAGCATAGCCATCACTGCTGTCACTGATGGTGCCACACAGCTCCCTTCCCATGACAGAGCAAGCTGTAGAGATAACTGAGCAAATGAAGTTCAGCTCTCAACTGCATGAGATTGTCCGATGATAAATGCAGAAGCCGCTTACACCTTTGTTCTTGTGTTCAGTTCTCCCCCACATCTTCTTTGCTCTATTTCTCTGCTTGGAGGTATTTTACCTCTATGTCATACCACAGAGAATATCAGAGTGTTTAGCAGTACTCCTAAGAGCTGAAGCTCTTGAATACAAATCAAGTGTTAATCTTGTAGTAGGTACAAATTGCTACATCTCCATCGATTCCTCTGGTTTTCATCAGAATATCTAGCAGGAATATTTTCAAATGGGTTGTTTTTTAATAGTAGGACATAGCAGAATAGCTGTAGATCTCTTCCATGGAACAGTCTTCACTTTGAAACACAGATCATCAGCTCACTTTTTAAAAAATAATATAACAGCCTTTAAGTTCACTCACAGGTTACTTTTTTTTGCTGCTGAGGTTTTGGGTCATTGAGTTGTTTTTTATTTGTGGGATTTTTTTAGAAATATCATAATTCATATATACCCACAGCTTTCAAAAAGTCACTCTGTTGTTCTCAAGGAACTTGCTTTCAAAATAAAGAACTCATCTACATGTCCTGTCTTGGTGCTGGAGTTGCTGGAGTGGAAACCAGAGCTGTAGCCAGCACACTTCAAATCTTTTCTTCAACTCAACAGACCACTTAGTTTATACAAATTGCATACTTGCTTGTTTTACCTGTCCAAATTGCAAAACCAAGCATCTACAAAAGAGGCAAAGTAAAATCTGAGCACGCGTTCAGAAGATGAACGGCACCAAAATGTAGCTGTTTGTGGATGGAGAGCACTTACGCTTGCGTTCAATGCAGTCATCAATGTGACAGCTTCCTTTTGTTACTGGTATGTATTGGCTGCTATCACAAACCACCACAGAGCTGAGGACAAAGGAAAACTTTCACATTTCCCAAATTATTTCTGAACATATGAAGGTCAAAAGGGCAGACTCTGCTTCCACACCACACCCACCAGCCTGACACTAGTGGAGTGGCTCTAATGCAGGAGAGCAGGCTGGCCTGTGCAGGATTCACCAAGAGATTTTAAAGGAAATTTTTTGATAGCCAGGTCACACGAGTTCACATAACATACTACAAAGAAGGAGAAAAAAACAAATTCTGCTTATACTGGGTAAAATCTCCCAGTTCAGTAATTACAGGCTTGAGTGCTACAGGAGATCTTCTTAATAACAAGAGTGTTTTTCTCTACTGGCTATACTTCCCATATCTCTTTGCTCTCATGAATCTGCGTCTCCTCCCCAGTCTCAAAGGACCACATGTTCTTCCTGTTTAGCCTCCACCACCTCGTTTCAAATATTCATCTCCTGCTGTAACCGTGTCTTCCAAAGCAACTCCACAGCAGGCGGGCGATCAGCACCCAGGGGAACATCACAGCTCTGGAACCGCTCCTGATACTACACATACAGTTTCCTCAATCCCACTGCATGTTTTTTTTATCTTTCTCCTCCCCACCTTTCCCCAGGCTCTCTCCCTTCATGTTTACTGCAAAACACCAATCTTTCCACAATAAAGCAGGAAGAAAACTGAGTCCATCACTAAATGCAAGCACTGGCTTTATTCCTTCTGCCGCTGGAACCCATATGCACTTTGCATTTCACGCTCTGATGTAATGGAGGGTTCAGGTGTTTCTGATGTTGCTGCCATGCACTAAAAGCAAAGTGATACAAAAGTGGGCTATAAGGATCCTTCGATCCCTAACTGCAGTCGTGGATAAAGCTGGGAATTCTCCAGCACACGTCCAGCAGCTGCTGTTGCGAACAGGCTCCAGGGATGTACTTTGGTGCATTCCTGGCCTGACTTAGTGCTTCATGCTAACTCAGTTTTCAACCACAGTTATTCTTGTGCTGGCTCATTATTATAGCACTGTAGAAATAAAATGTTTGGACAGTACTGAAACTTCCTTCTAGTTGCTGCTCTTATTTGCATTGCAGGCTACTATTCTGTAAAACAGCATGGCAGTTGTTTCCATCCTATTGCTTCTCTAATTTTCCTCTCAGATTATATTTCCATCTAATGCCCTTCGTAGACCTCTAGTACAATTAACAGGGTGCTGGCTTTATCTTTGAATAGCAAAAGTTACATTCATCTCAGCAAGAGTTCAGTAAAACAAGCATAGTATCTTCTGGACTTGATCTTGTTAAACTGACTTGTTAATTGAGATAACATTGAATTTTAACACTAAAATGTTCCTAAGTATTTTTCTTGCATTTTTATGTTTCTGGAAAAAATGATATTATTGTACTGTAACAGGTAGGAAAATACATGTTTTCATGTGATTAACAACTTTGTAGGTATTTGCAAACCTAAAAGGAGTGAATTTCACATGTGTTTTAATTTGGATAATAACAAGCTTTTGCGCATTTAATGTAATGACTTTTATCTGCTCTTGACATATTTTTATGGAATGTCACACATTTTTGCTTTGTTTCAATTTCTGAATAAGACAAATGGGAAAAGAAACTTCAATTTCTGAATAAGACAAATGGGAAAAGAAACAACTACAAGCAAGACATTACTATCCTCACAACTATAAAACTCTCTGGCTTGTGAAAATCCTCAGCAAATGTGGATTCATCATTACGGAACTTGCTCACCAACACACTTCCAAAATACGTTCATTCTTGTTAAAGCCACTGATACTGGTCACTCCACTGAAGGCCTTCTGACTAAAATATTAAGAAAAATTTATTCCTTCATCTTTCTTTGATGTTTGCAGTACAGTTTTGGGCCTCATTGGCACTTTTGAGGCAACTGATACTTTCCAAAATCACTTTTAAGTAAAGTCCAAAGAAAAAGCTTCTGCAAACAGACAGCAAATACAGTGTTACGTGAGAACCTGTGTGGGAACCATTAATGTCCTCTGTAGTATACACTCTTTTAGGAACAGCCCTCAGTGTTTTCCAAGCTGGATAGAAGACTGCAAGCCTCTAGCCCAGGAAAAGATTTGACGCATTAACTGTTGTCAGCTGTGTCTGAACTGGGGGATGCAGGAACATTTCCAAGCTGAGTCTGACCTTATGGTTGCAATTTGACTTATATCAAGGCGAATCTAAGGTATGCACAAGCCACCCTGCCTGGGTGTTCAGCTCCCATACTAAGGACACCGGGGTGCGTCACTCCCACCACCCTACTCTGACCAGACCTGGACAACAGAGAGACCCAGGCCTCAGGTCAGCCTATCCATTCTTGAATTCTAAGAATTCAATTAATTCTAAGAATTCATTCTAAGAATTTCAGGCAATGTCTTCAATAGCATCATAACATTAATCCTCCAAAGATGCTGCAGTAAAGTAAAATTTTAGTTTTGCCATCCTCATTTGTCCAGAACAAAAGACACTTTACATATTATCCGTATTGTCTTGGGCATTCTATATCTGTAAATAAGTAAAGCAATGAAGATGTTTACAAAAACAGTATTGAAAAAATTAGGAGCAAGTTGGTTTCCCAGTGACCAAATCCAGACTGCAATGGAATTAACTGTATTTAACAAGAGAAATATTAGTGCGAGTTCAAGTGAGATATGGTCTGAGTTTTTTGGCCTGGACTGCTTTTGTTTTCAGAAAGAACTGTGTTTGCCTCCCAGAGCAGGTGAGGAACAGGAATGTGGAGAAGAGTGATCAAATTTCATCATAAAAAGTACTGAGGAATAAAAGCAGTCATTACATTAATCCTCATCTTCAGACAAATTCTACTGCATGTCAGCAGTTGGTAAAGGGAGTGGGCAAAAGGTGACAACAGGGTAATCTGCACTTTCCATGTCCTTAAGCCTCTTGAAAAATACACTATCCTTGTCTCCACAAGAGTGAGACTTTTAACCCTTCAGCTGATGTACAGGAGTTACACTTTTTTTGAAAGAAGGAAAAAACCATGCTTTCCCCATCTGGAAGCTCATTGTTAACATCCTGACAGCCATTAGTGTCACTTTTGACTTGCAGGTAAAACCTCTGAGTCTCTGGACCAGAATCAATGTTTTTTTACCTTGGTGGGAAGATTTCTGTCAGCTGTCTAAAAGTTAGGCACCTTTTCCAAACAGATGACCCAGGCCAGATTCACTCAATGCAACCTAAATGTCTAAGCTGACTTAACTCTGGAGAGGCCTCCCTCTTTGCACTGATTATAGCGCAGGCTAGACCACGAGCTTAAACCAGACCTGCAGCTTTTAGACGGCTAACACTAGATTAAATGAATCCCACCTGCCTGACTTGTGTGGTCTTTGAACAACCTCCAGCCGCCCTAGATCCATTTTGTCTTCAGTGTCCTGAACAATGTATACCGGGAGCAGGTCGTATCTACATTTTTTAAGGAGATGCCATGGCACCACCGACCAGTGTAGCAGAGATAGCATCTGCCTGTTAAACCATGCTTGAAGTGGTGCTGGGGAAATTTACAAATCTCCATTCTCTTTTTGGGCTATTTTTCTACAAATTTTACATCAGAATAAGGCATCACAGAATCACAGAATAGTAGGGGTTGGAAGGGACCTCTGTGGGTCATCTAGTCCAACCCTCCTGCTGAAGCAGGGTCACCTACAGCAGGCTGCACAGGACCTTGTCCAGGTGGGTCTTGAATATCTC
>Ga0065711_1039245_pt1 | contig 17985 bp, 11 predicted proteins | sample Hoacrofraction12_FD_59098 | JGI IMG/M metagenome (GOLD analysis project Ga0065711, IMG submission 59098) | Hoatzin crop microbial communities from Cojedes, Venezuela - Epithelial fraction 12 v2 (version 2) | ecosystem: Host-associated > Birds > Digestive system > Esophagus > Crop | place... | reverse complement strand
TCTCTTCTCTTCTCTTCTCTTCTCTTCTCTTCTCTTCTCTTCTCCTCTCCTCTCCTCTCCTCTCCTCTCCTCTCCTCTCCTCTCCCTCTCCCTCTCCCTCTCCCTCTCCCTCTCCTATCCTCTCCGCATAGGGCAAATTCATTACAGTATAGAAAATTGTCTTGGGGAAAAAAAAAGTGTGTTAAAGCCAAATCTGGCATAAGGGGTGGTCATAATGGTGGTGGTAGCGAGTGCTTACATCCAGATTTGAGATCAGCTCTTCAAAGATAGTTTGAACTGTTCCCTTCATGTGACAGATGTTTTAGGAGGACCCCGACATCAGAGAGGAGCCATAAACCTGTCACCATAAAAGACTGTATCTCTGAAAAGGAGAACCTAAAAATACTCTAATTTCTGGGAAAGAATGAGGAAGAGGTTTTTCAGTTGCTCCCATTGCAAACAACACCATCTCCCAGCACACCGCAAAGATTAATGCACTCGGGCAGTTTACAGTAAATCTTGGATGTGTCAGAGGAAGGAGATACTTGGCCTTGCTCTGCACTCTCCTATCAAACATAACTCCCACTGAAATGGGAGACTGGTTTGCTTTCTAAAGTTCATGTGAGGAAACAGGTAAAAGACAAAACCGGGGACAATGGAGAAGGCAGACCTCCTAAGCGCCTCCATAGGCCAAAGAAAACTCTGGAAGTCAAGCAGGGTCATTTGCAGTTCCCCCTCAAGTTCTCTTTCAGTTCCCAACCAGAAGGATAAATCTTGTAGAGCCAAAAAACAAAAAGGAGGAATGACAAAAAACTACTAAATTTGTGCTATGTGGGAGCATGAGGAAGAAATCATCTACAGGAAGCTCTCAAGTCCCATAGTCAAGGCAAGCAAATCAGATTAAAAAAGCTCTGTTAGCCATTGTCTGGATGAGCTCTTGAGGTCCGAAGGAATAAGGTGTCCACAGGACTTTTGTGCTTAAGGCCAGCTGAGTCCTGTAATAGAACAGATGAATGCTGAAGGTTCAGCTTTGGGGCATATCTAGTAGTGTCTCCTTCTGGATGGCGAAGATCTGTCTGCCATGTACTAGCATTCAAAATTAAGCATTTGTCTGTCCACATCTCCTGAACAGATCAGTACACTGCAAACTCATCCAACATTCCAGGCTCTGGGTAAAATGTGGCCACCAGACATGGCAACAGAACAGGATGCTTCACTTTATCTGACTTCAAACGATTGCCCAGATGGCTAAGGCACACTCCCTACTGACACGAAGACATCTCGCAGGGAAAGTTGCTGAACATCAAGCTACTGAGGTACACAGTTGCTCTCCGCCCATGCTGCAGGAGATACTCCTCTTTTCATAAAGCTCAGGAGAGGGTTTGGAGAACACAGATGGGCATGCTTCTCCAGCCTAAGGGCTAGGAGATGAGAACTCCTGTCCTGATGATTATTTGGTATATGTATTAACCCACAATGAATGAAACAGAGAAAGATGGACTACAGTTTCAATCATGACTACCAAAATGACCATTACCTGGGGCCATATTTCTAAGGACAGGAGCTTCTCTCTTAGATTTTAATCTGTCATCTCAAGCACAAGACCATACCTCTTTCAAAACTCCCCTATTTTTAGAAGTTTACAACTATAAAAATGCACATAACCCTTTAATATCTACTTCATGAAGGTTTAAGTTGTGTTCTTAGGTGAACTTGGTCCTTGGGAATCGTGTTGATCACAGCAGAACAACGCTATTGCCAGGTACACACCTCACATAATTCACTAGCAGCCCAAGGCTGACACATAGTCATACAAAAAGTCTGTCAGGCAACTCCTGTTAATAGGAAAAAAAAAATCCGAAAACATGTCTTTAAATGATTAACAAAAAAAAAAGAGCTACATTAATCAAGTACACTACTCACTTTAAGAGTAATGTTTTCTATGTCAGTAGCTAGAAACTATAGAGTAGATACACTGTGTAGCAGAAAATAGCAAAGTGTAAGCTGCCAGTACATGAACTATGTTTAACTTCTGTATACAAAAACCTTTATTATATTCCTTGTTTGGACAATTGGATGCAGCAGCAAATCTGCAAAAGCAGCACCCTGCTAATGCCAATACTGTAAGTAACCACAAGCAAACAGAAGATTAATACTGTATTTGGGTGCTTTCACTACTAAATCAGATGCTCATCCTCACCCATGAGCAATAGTTACTGGAAGTCATTCTGGTCCGCTGAAGCTTGACAGCTTTTCTGTGATTTTCTACAATGTCAAACCCCAGTGGACCCACTGTGACCCACACAGACCATGCACTGCAGGTATGGGGCTCACTCGTGTCAGAATAGGAAATCATTCGCTCTACCTAATCCAAGACTCAAATGCGTTTCTCCAGCTCTGACCTAGTAGTGCCTTGTACAATTTTTTCTGAGACATTCTTGTAAAATACGCTGCACAGCATATTGGGCCTGAGTCCCATTTATAAGACAGCTCCTTTAAACACCCCTCCAGAACGAGAAAGTCACTTCAAAGCCACTTGTTGTTTAGAAAAATGATGTAGATTACTCTGGAAATAAGGAAGGAAATCTTTATCTTTCCTCATTTCCATTTTACCTGTAATCAGAGAATCATGGAATACCTCCTGTTGGAAGGGACTCGAAAGGGTCTTCGAGTCCAACTCCCAATAACATGGCACAAATCCTTGCTTGCCAATTCCATTATGTTACTCATCATTTTATGTCCAAAAGAGGACTTAGGTATCCATCAGCAGATCCTCCAGACTATCCTTTGTAATTTAATTGAAACAGGGCTAAAGAGATTAACAGCTAAACCCAAGCACTCCAAAGATGCTTTAAATGATCCCCTCACACTTCCTCTGACGTCTTCATAGGCACTCTGACTCTCAGAGTCACCATCTGGCATCTCTTCATTCCCCCTCTTGTTTTTCTCACCCTTTTTTTTGTTGCCATTTTTAGCTATGGGTAGAAAAGAGAAACAGTTTTCCTTTTACACCTGTCAAGTTGATTTAGCACTGCCTGGTGACTGCAAGAAGAATAAAGCGCTTTGCTCCTCTCTGATGGTGCTCCACCCCTTCCAGCACACAGCAGACACCCAGAGCACCCTGTTTTTCCCCACATTGGGATGATAAAACCACAGGGGAAAGGAATCATAAATGCTCCTTTTGCTGTGCTACAAGGAAATTAGAAATGTGTTTGCATCAGAAGTAACAAATTAGCATTGCAGCGTATTTTACTAAGGGTTTAATGTAGGTGTTTTTCATTATTTGATCAGATATAGAAAAACCCCGACACCTTTTGAAGTCAACAGAAATAGCCAGAGAAAGGCTTCCAGAGGAGCTAGGGAAGCTCCTGAAAGAGGTAACTCTGTGGTGTTTAGTGATCAGCATCATCTGTGGCTCAGAAAAAGAAGTCCCCATCAGGAAAATAATCAGATAGCAACAGTGTTAGATACCTGTCTCAGGACTGGCCACAGTGTCCTCTAAATACCCTTATTCTATTGTCCATGCCCTTTATTCTTGCTTGGACACAGGTGGTGTGTTCAGGCAGGTTACCGAGGAGTAACTTCTACACTGGAGATGTAACTGTGACCATCCCTGAATGAAATCCAATGCAAACATGAAGGAAACTCACATTCCGTCTTTGATTCATGGTCTGGTGAACTAAATAGGCCCAAACTGTCTGTTAAGGTATCTCCTAGGGACAGAAAGTTTAAAGGTGATAGTCTGTTTCTAACATGAGTGATTATTCCCATCACGTCTGTTTTCTCTTGAAGAACATTTGTTTGAGCTGAGTAAAGGCTATGGAGTGTTTTGCACGTGCAGTCACTGGATTCTAAAATGCAAATAATTTTGGCTACATCAGAGCTTTGCTTGTTCCCATTTTCCCTGAGTACCCAAACAACTAGTGTTACAAGCGTATGTTTACACATTCATTTCAAAAAGCCTTGCTTTATAAAACAAGCAGTACCACGAGACAGAACCTCACCAGCGGCCTGACAAGAAGATCAGTTCTGATGCATCCTTTGCATAAGAATGATACAAGCGCAAAGAACCACTGTGTGTGAATATGACCATCAAATCTCAACTTTGTTCCCAGACAGCAAAACTTTTGGCAGTCTGCTTTTTACATAGACAATGAATTGGGTAAGGCTAGAAAATCCCAGGAAGAAAAGACTTAGATGATGAATATTCAGGAAATTGCTTCTTCTGCACCATACCTGCCACTAATTCATCTTTTAGACAGATTCTAAGTTCACATAGCTGAAAGTTGTTCTCATCCCAAAACCAAAAAGAAGTGAAATATGATTGTGAACCATCAGATTGACCTGCTTAGCCAGCTCACTGAACAGAGAATAACATGAAAAACCAAGAATGAATTCAAATAATGAGGGACTTTTAATATGCTGACATTTCAGGAACAAGTCTAGACTCAGGTTCATACTATTAAAATCTATTCATTGAAACCATCCTTATTTTAAAGTGATATTTTTCTCACCTTAAAAATTAGTTTCAATTCAGAGAAGGTTGCTAGGAGAATTATTGTAGAAAATGGTTTTCTCTAGCATAATCAAATGTGTTTATTCTAATTCTTTTTTCTCATGTTACCTTATTCATTGAAGCCATGGGTAAGGAAAGATGCTAATCAAATGGTCTGGCCAGTTTTGAGGGCATGGCTCATTATTCCCTCTTAGTCATCCTTTGTCCTCTTTTGTTGTGACATTCTTTGAAGGATGGGCTCTTAAATGGAATGGCTATGTTACATTTCCTTATTCTACATATTTGTAAAAGTGCCGAGGAGAAAATAGAAGCTGGTAGATGAAAGAAAGCTCATTAAAAGCCACACGTTGTCATCTTTGCTTGTCACATCTGGCAATTAGGATGTGATACAGGTCATATTAAAATTCCCAGGATCTACATCTAGGGCCAAGGAGTTCATTCCTAAAAGTTGCAAGTATAAGAAGTTTAAGCAAAAGCTTTAAAATGACAATCTACATTCTAGGTCACAGGAGTGCTCCGCTTTCTCTGGGCTTCTCAGGAATGGAAGCCAGCTACAAGGCTTAAGAGAGAGGATACCATTGGGTTAGAAAACAGAAGCACTGGTAATTGCCCAGCATACGGTTAGTTCTGTGCTTATTTCTTATTCGTTCCTATATGAGTTATTTACCACTGAATAGCCTCCACTTAAATACCAGCCCATGTATGCAGTCATGCCCAACCTTCATTTTATCTTCTGATCCAATTGTCTAATCCAAAAGCCTGTTTCCTGTTACCCCCCAATCTCTTCTGTATTTCCAACTCCTGCCCCTTTTCCCTTCACACCTTTCCCTCTAAGCTCCCTGACAAGCTGCCGAAAGCCACTGCTGGCTCTGCTCCCTGCCAGAACCACGCCAGCTGCCCGCCCCCTCCTTGCGTCCCCCTCAGAGGCACCTTGCCAATGTTTCTAATGGCTTCTTCCTAGCCAGAGCTCTGAGGCATTACCCCATCTTCAACGTGCCAGCAAAGTTCAACATGCTGGACTTCAAATGTCTTTGGAAAACTTTGACTTTGATCATTCTCTTTGCTCCCAGACTTCCTCCTAACTCTCGAGGTACGCCTTCAGCCTGCCCATCTGTTTTCAGCCTCCCACCTTTCTGCCTTTAGATAATCCTGTCCAAAACCACAATTTTGGCAAGCAACGCAGATTTGCAGGCTACCTTTTCCTTCTCTATTTCCTTCTGCTCTAGCTGGAAACCTGGCGTATCTTGGTGACCTCTTCTTAAGTGCTTTCAGCTTTCAGTTCAATGCCTTACATCTCACTCTCTCATATCTTGTTCCTAGAGAACAAATTCACTATTCAAATGCCAGTAACACTGTAAACTTGTCATGTTTTTAACTTCATGCCTTCTTCAGGTCTTCATCACCATTTTGCATGAAAAGCTTTCCAGTTTTTCCTGAATAACATCTCTATGATTCAGCTTTTCCACCTTATTCACTCATTGATCTCTCTCCAAGCCTTCATTATCTCATATCTTCATATACGCCAGTCTATATTTATACATTCAAATTCTTTCTGCAAGGTAATTTTCATGCTTGCTTGCTTGCACTGGCCATTTTGTCCTCTTTTTGCCTTCCCTTACTGATTTCTCCTCAGACAAGTGGTCCAGTCTGAGATCCTGACCCATCCAAGAGATTCCTATGCACTACACAAATTAAAAAAGAAAAAAAACCACAAACCAAAAACCTTAAGAATTACGTTATTGAACAGGTGGCAACACTACGCAAAAATACATAAATACGGGGCAAGTAAACAGTGATGCATCTGAAGAGTTTCATCAAGCCTGGGGGAAGAAACAGATAGGACAAGACAAAGGAAATCATGATTACTACACACACACATATGTTGGATCGCGGAGAGATCTAATGCTGGAAGACCTGTGAATTGCAAAATAAATGTGCATTAAAACCTATTCTGATCACTGCCATATAAATAGACATTACTCCTTGATTTTCTAAAGGCAGTCAGGATTGAGGTAGGGCCAGAACAAGAACTACTACAACAAGTATAAATTTTGTAAATAATACCAAAATAATTACAGATTTAATCGTGGCAGATTTGGGTGAAATAGGATTGACAGTGAGAGCTCTTCAGTCACATCCCCAAGCAATGTGCAACACGGAGCAGTGTTCGTGGGGACCTCAGACCCACAAACCTTCCCGTGCAGGCAGACAGACCCCCAAAGCATTTGTAGGGGTCTGCCCCACAGATGGTAGCTGAGATGGCATATATTGAACTCTATTAAAGTCCTCATAAAATAAAAACATTGACATTAACAAGACTCTTTCCACTGATTTGAATGGGCTTTGGATAGAGGCCTAAACAAACAAGTATGGAATTAGAAAATGAGAGTATGTATACACAGAAACCTGTCAATCCAACTGCTTATCGTCCAAGGATGACCTAGTACCACTTCCTTCATGAGTCATTTAGAGGGCAAGGAGGCAGGCTGAGATTTTCAACTGTTGTCGGAATCAAGTATTTGCAAATACTGATTCTAATAATACTTCTTTTTTTTACAAAAAGAAAAAGCAACCCCACTGGCATTAATAGGCTTTTTATCGATATTAATATCTCACAGACTGAAAATATCTGTATTCTCACCACCTTCAGTAATTAGCTTAAATAAATCGAGTCCGTGTCATCTGCTGTGTGCCGCGTCTTTCAGATGGTTGTGTTTGATTTAAACGTTGATTCAAAGCTGAGGCTGATCAGTACCAGCTGCTCAGCCAAAGGGCAGATCACAGGTTCCCGTTCCTCCGCTTTCTTCATCCCAGCTCCTAGCCAGACTATTGTTTGTTACAATTAATTAATCCCGCATGCCCGGCTGCCAGTGAGCCTCACAAAAAGCAAATTTTTGTATTTACTAAATCTCCATTAAATTAATTCCAGTTCTGGATATATGTATAAACACATAAATGTACACATATGTACACAACACACATTTACACAGCCAGATTTATAGTCACTATTCACGGATATCTGTTTGGCAACGGCTATTATTATTTCTAGCAGTCCTCTTAACAGGCCAAATGCAAGAAATTATAGGTACATGTTATAATCTAGAGACTTCAGTGAGGGGCCAGGCGTTCAGATCTTCATTTCAAACCGATCCCCAGTAACATGGTGACATGGCACTAAGCATTGGAGTCACCACACCAGCACGACTTGGCCCTTGCCTGCCTCAGGGAGACGAGAAAGGAGAAATTTCAAATATCGTAGCCAGAACTTTTAACACCCTCTGCAGTTAAAAGTGCCTGACACTTCCTGGAAAAACCTCCCGTTTTCAGTTATGGCTTGAACAAATGGTAACCATTCTCTTTGCTGGGCCTTTGCCTTAGGGCTTATTATTCCTATTTCAGTTAAAATAGTTCAGCTGCTCCTGAGGAAATACACTGCATTTTCCCATATTAAAGTAAGTCTAACAGCCAGTTTGTTGCGTTAGTGTCAAGCTTCCTTGTGCTGGAACAAGGAGCAAAGGTTTGGTGGAGGGGAGCAGTTATTTGTGGTGCCTCTGTCTGTTTTTTTAATAGCTCATAGGCTTTAAAACCTCTTATTCCACATGGCTGGTGAAAGCTTGGAGCTTGGTAGCTCAGCGATGTCAAAAGAACGTGTGCCTGCTGTAGCAGGAGGGGCTGAGCTATTTCCAGCTGCTTTTGATGGTGCGTCACAAGCCTCTCCTGTGCTGCCCTTGACCTTGTGCTTGGCCGTGCCAAAGAAGAGGAGGAGGCTGAGGAAGGACCTCACCTGGCTGAAAGCAGAAATAAAATGACTCCCTCAACTCAGAGACTCAGGTAAAGTAGAAAGTAAAAAGCAATAAATCAGAAGATGAATCCTGCACATGTCAATGGGTTGGCACACAATGGAGTGTTTTCTGGGGAAGGTTTGAGAAGGACCTTTTTTCCTCTTTCAAATTCCATAATTTCCTGTATAGAAAAATGAATGTGATTTCATTTGTAAAATCAAACGTTCTTAGGAAATGACCAAATTCAGACTGCCTGTAAGACCCCAGTATGCTCCCCAGTAGGTCAGCAGTTTAATACAGTTTGAATTTTGTACTGCTGTGTCTACAATGCATAAACCAAGCCAGGTTTGAAGGCTCCACAATGAAGGACATAATTCTTGGTATGGCTGCTGCCTTCTCTGCACCTGCAAGGTGCTCAGTGCAGCGGATGGGGAGCAAGGAAGATGCCTGTCTGTAAAGATAAATGAATGTTGCCCTCACAGCTTGGATGGTATCCTTATTGCTGTGATGTTTGGTGGAGTATGTGTGAAGCCATGGTGCTGGGGAAACTGGGAAGAAGCCAACGGGGAAAGTGAAAGCAGAGCTGAACTGCAGAACATCCCACTACAGGCTGGAAATCTGTATTGTCTCCACCACACTGAAGAAGAAAAAGCCTGGTGCCTAGTTAGGTACCTCTAAAACCCATGTGGTTGCCCATGGTTAGATAATAAACTTAATCAGCCAATCCCTGAGACGGCCCAGGCAGCATCATCTGCTTGGGAAGCTGCTGCTGAGCTGCTGGCCCCTGAGGGAGCCACGGGCACAGATGTCTCGTGTCTCTGCTTCCCCGGACAACGTGTACTTGCTGTCATTCTCAATTTCTGCCTAGAGTTGCACTGGCAATCCAAACTGCCTGCCCCACCAACAATTCTCCACTTTTCACAATTTGTATTTTTTAATCACAATTTATTATTATAAAAGCTCATGTCTTTGCTAATCAAGGCTAATTAGCTTCTGTTAGTGTTAACATGAATTGAAAATATTTTGTTTACTATCTGCTAGGAGTAACTGGGAAAAGTTAAAACCGCTCTACTACCCTTGATCCTGTTTTGCTGTACTGAGTGTATTAATGGCTCTAACTCGCAAACTTTGTGCCGTATGCCCCAGCTGTTCACATTAAACCTTTCCTTCTGAAGTCGAGGGGAGATCAGATGTAGGGGAGTGGGATTTGGCCCCATATTCTACAACTGTAACTTGCATGGGCCAAACTCACGCCTCAGTGTCCCAAAACAGTAAACTACCTGCCATGCATCTGGGAAACACAGAAAGAAATTGCTTTTCTTTCAGGGGGGTGCAATTAGCTCTTAATGGGAACAACTGGACAGTTAAAAGCTAATCAAGTTTCTGCAAAGTTTAAGAATTGCATATTTTCATCCATTCAAATGCAGAAAATAGATAATGGCATTAAGGGTGACCTTTTTTATTCTAAGGCATTTTTGTTGCTGTTTACTTTCTTAGTTTTACAGGTCAGCAATTAAATTGAGCTTGTTACGGCTTAGTCTTTTACAAGAAGATCTTTGTTTACATATTTTCCTCTGCAGGGTTTTAAAGTGAAATCTCAAAGAAATTCACAGGTTTCTAAGTAAAATTAGTTCAGGAACCTCTCAGATTAAAATGACAAGGGATAAAGTAAGGTGTCACCATATACAACCAGCTTTTGCTACGGCGTCTGTCTCTCTTCTTCTGCTTATAAAACAGCAGCTTTAACAGCAAGCCAATTGTCAAGAGTAATTAAGAAGGCAAAGTCCATATCCTAGCTAGAGTGCAGCATAATTAAGACATTACCCCTCTGAAATCTCTTTACTTGATGAGGAAAGGGTTAAAAAGCCTATAAAAGTTCTGTAGGTCAGTTCTGTGGGACATTAAAAATTAACGTGTTGTCATCATCATCACCACGAGCACATTTATTGTTATTGCTACCAAGGCTGCCATTAACTGGATATTCATTAATGCTAAAAGTCACAGTCAGCATGAGATTCAGCAGACTCCAGACTCTGGAGGAGGAGGTGGAAAGTTACCTGGTGGAGTTTCAAGAACGGATTTTCCTTTTTTGTTGCTTTTCTTCGGTTTTAACTCTTTCCTGCTCGGTTTGAACCCTGGGTGCTCCTCAGTCTCTGCAGCACGGATAGGTCCTTCCTCTCCAGGTTGTTCCGTGAAAGGAAAAAACTCTTCACCGGGATATGGAAAGGAATAATAATGATCTCTGTTGCTAATCTCCTGTAGGTAATAATCCTGATCGTCCATGGGTACAGCCCGGGACACATCCCCCAGCAACGCCAGCCCGAAGGCGCAGAGAGCGAGGCAGAGCTGAGAAGAACATGAGCCTTTCTTGCTAAGGGCAATCATTCTCCTTTGCTTTTGCAGAAATCTCCTTTGCAAGTCCCAGAACTTTATTTCGACACAGGGAAAACAGCGAGGCTCAGCAGCTGGCGAGCCCCTCCTAGGACACAGGAGCCCGCCTGCGGAAAGTGCCTCCGCTTTGGGCGACTTTTGCCAAAGTTGCGAGGCGCTCAGCGGGACGGAGGGCTGCGCAGGGAGGGGGCTGGACGGGGCTGCATGTGATCGCCGGGCTCACCAGCCAGACGGACGGACGGACAAGCGCTCCGCTCCGACGGCGTTTGGCAGGTGGGATCTCCAGCGCGGTCAGCCTGCTGCTTTTCCTCTCCTGCCTTGCATTTTTTTTGTTGTTGTTGCTGCTGCTTTCTTCCAATAACAGAGTTACGAGACAGTTTCCTCTAAAGCCCCTGACAGTTTCTTTAGTCTTCCCGCGCGCAGCTGATCCAAGAGAGCATTTATTCAAAGAAAAGTAAACTTGGCAGCCAGCCTTTGTGCAGAAGTGTTTCCCTCACCCTGGAGATGCTGTGCAGATGGGGGTGGGCACACGGAGCCGGGGGTGATCCCTGCCTGCATCTGGCAGGGTCCATCTGCCTGCACTTCGACACTGGGCGTACGGGGAGATGCGTGTGATGTGGGTCTGCGGCAAATAATCCTCGTTCCATGTATGTTGTGCTATCCCCTTTGATAGCACTTCATTTTCTTTTTAGTTTTTGCAAATGTAGGATCCCCCTCCAGCACCGATCTCAGCCTCCCTTGCTTAAATTAGTTTATCTATATATAACTTGCATATATTTGATATATAGCTTATATTACTTTATATATATATTTATAGATATATATTATTATATATATATATAAACTATATGTTATTTACATATAACTAATATAACTCAGCACATAGCATGTGCCAGTTTATAAAAGGCTTCTCCTAGGGTTTATGGGAACTCCCTGGACTCAGCCCAGCTGAAAACCAGGAAGGACCTGTTTCATCAGTGGCCCTTTTTCTCACTCTTTTTGGAATGATCCTGACTTTTGTTCTCTCTGAAACATCTTCCAAACAGATTAGGATGGGTTGTGCTAGCAGCTGCACACATGCAACCCAGCATTGTTAATGGAATCAATTTGTCTGCCAATAAAACCTTATCTTTCATCTTTTTCATATCTCTAAGATAACACTCAGTACTGAAGAAAATGTGCAGCGGTTGGCTCGCGTGAAATATGAATCCTTCTTCCCGTGTTGAAAATACCAGCTTAGATTTTCATCATGTATATTGTATTTCTTGCCATTCTCCAGTCAGCTAGGAGAAAGTATTACATCTGTTACCCCATTCTTTACTCTGCCTTTGCAATCACATTTTGTGTGTGTTTCTCATAATTTTAACACCATAACAAGCATAATTTCGTATCTCAGTACCTATATCTTTTGGTATATTTGGTTTCCAGACTGTGGGTTATCCAGGCCTGCATATGTAATGATCATCCTTGCTTTCTTAGTGACTATCTCAAAAGTAATTTAGTGATTATGTTGTGTCTGTTTTCCTTCCTTTCGGACAAATTAAAATATCTTTTTAGTAGCAATTCTATTTTCATTCTTCAGTTTTACATTTTTTTTTAAATCTGAAGACTATGACTTTTTCTATTTTAAATATAGGAATTATCATTTTCTAAAACTAGAATAGAAGATACTTTGTTTTTTCACTGCTTTACTGAATTAGAATTTGCTTTTTAAATAATCCTTTACTGAAAAACTGCTTCCCATGACACTTGTCAGATAGTTTTATCTGGAATGGATGGCTTTGTCACCTTTGACACAGCATGTGCAGTGACTGGGTGAAGTGAGGGAGCGAAGACCCACTGGATATGGTGTGTGGAACAGGCTGTTTGTTCTCTGTGTTCAGTGGCAGGCTGAACATCCTGGATATCCCATTTTAACAATTTCACAGATGTTCTCCTTTCCCATTCCAAAGTATCCAGCCCTCTCCTCCCTTGGTTCTAATTCTGAGGGCAAAGCACAATCTACAGAAAGTGTGTATAATTTTGTTACCATTTGCAGCACAGTCACTTTTTTTTGCAAATACTGTGGACATTCACATACCTAGAGAAGTAATAGAAAAACAGACTTTTCCATGACATCATTAATGACCTGTTTTTTGGTAACTAGAGGAGGTTTAGCTGCAAATTATTTAACTCCTTGCAGTGGCTGAAGAAGGATACACCGAAGCAGAAGAGGATTTACATTTCCAAGCATAACAAGAAATATTTTCATAAACTACAGAGTCAAGCATACATTAATTAAAGACCTGAGGAACATGATTTGGGTGAATTTTATATTATCTGCTTTTGGCGACATTACGTGTGTACATTTCAATAATGTATGTATGCAAACATCATGTATTTTCTCTCCCATACAATACTTCTTCTAAAAAGAGACAACTGCGTGCACCTTTTTTTAATTTATGCTATATATTGTAACAACCTGTCATATTGGATTTGGGCCTCTTTAACAGGTGAATATGTACAATAGCTGTATACTTGTAGGTATAACTATAACTGCATACAGTATAGCGGCAAAAATCTGCTCCTGCCAATATCAGACCTGTATTTGTTTAACATATGCAAAAATATAGATTGAAGTGACACAAATACCCATCCAAACGTTACCCAGATCACCCATCGCAATAGCTTACTGTTCATGTACCAAACAACTCCTTGCTGTATGTTCATCTTGCTTAAGTGAGGTGTTAGTGGTAGAACTAGGGGCCGAATCATGTGCCAGTAGGGTTTCATCCCATTCTTTCATCTCCTCCCTAACAATTTCGGAATTCGCTGGCAGATTTCAAGAAAATGCATCAAAGCAGTGAAGATCTCAGTGAAGTTTCCATGCATTGCAGTTAGCTGAGAGTCCCTGCAAGGGCCTCCCCACCAAGTGATCTGAGGTGAAGGGCCACCACAGGAGCTTGCACATTGCTGGGAAGATGAGAAGCCATGCCAAGTGTGCCTCTGGGGACACCCAAGCCAGAAGAGAAGCTGGTGAGGAATTTGTGTTCTGCCACGTGGACATACCCAGCAGGACACAGTGAGGGACTTGAGGAGCGGCAGGTTGGCTTGCACACCTCCACTTCTGCAGTTAAGAACTTCACAGAACATCAAGGAGTGCCGTACCCACTGCTGCACCTCCCACAGTCACCACAAACAACTCTCCCTTTTTACTCCTTGTGTACTTGCCTTAAGGAAGGTTTATTCACCCAAACATACCTATCAATTCCTGGGTCTCAGCCTGTCTCAATAGCTAGCTCCCCTGTATTTCTTTCTTGTGAATTTTAATACTTTCTGTGGGTATGGGTATGGATGAGCTGCTACTCCTTCCAGACCCTCCTCTGGTTTTGGGGTGTGCATGCATCCAATCACCTGGGACCATGCAGAAGCCTGCCTCCAGGCAGATTTTTGGTCTTCCCCACCATATTTTCTCCATGTTTTTTCTCTTAGTCAGCGTCCTAGCAACATACAACTTACAGGAAAGGAGATGGGTTTTCTTCATAGAGTGGCACAGGAGTACCGAGTTCACTGAGGGTTCAGATATTTTTGGTCTAAGGGCTGTTCCTTATTTTTGCCTGTGAAGTATCACAATAGTTTTTTAAAACTTGCAGTTGATGGGGAAGCAGATAAAGTAAACTAATATTTTTGCAGAACAACTGTAACTAGCATTATCCTCCCCTCCTGGACCAACGCCAGTGGAAAGGTGTAGGTCATGCTACACTTTGCTTTGAGTCTTTGTCCTGCTGAAGTGAAACACAACATGCTGTTATCCGCAAACGAGCAGGGCTTTCCCCCTCTGTTGCCAAGAAGTATTTGTTTGAAAGATGATGATTTACCCTCTAAGCTGAGTTGACACTTCTCAGGCTGTGTGTTTTGGGCCGGCTTCAACAACACCCCTGGGAAAAGAGGCATTCCCAGCTCCCCCTTGCCCATAGCCCCAGGAAAAAAGTTGGTTTTAGCCTTGGCCAGTCCCTGTGTCACCCCGAGCGGGGGATGCTCGGGTACCAGCAGTGGGAGGGCAGGCATGAGCCACCCTTTCTTGCCTTTCCTATGCCTTGAGATGGTATTTCCCAGCTCTGCTTTCATATATACCGTTTGACAATATACAACTTTAGCAGAACTAGTGGTTGGCATTTGGGAGAGCTAGGCTCTGTCTGCCACGCTCTTCCCCTCACACCTCTGCAGCCTTGTTTCTCCCTATCATCGAATCATTAAGATTGGAAAAGACCTCTAAGATCATCAAGTCCAACCGTCAACCCATCACCACCATGCCTGCTAGAACATGTACTGTTCTTAACCCCCATGGGTGCAGCACAGAGGGTCCAGCTGCATTAGAGAAGGGAAGTGCAGAACTTGTTTGAGCATTGGGTTATTCAATGGGAAACCACTCTGATTGTCAACAACCCTAACTTTGCAAAGTTCAGATTCAGGAATGTGGTTTTACTGAAGAGAGGTAGAGTTGTACGTGTAAGCACTGTCCTGGTTCAAGATATTCATTTGTATTTATACTACACAATCAATGATGGAACGTTTGTGCTTAATTCAACTTCAAACTGCTTGCTGACTCCTGCAACTTCTCCTTTGGAACATGTGCATCGTTTTTTAATTGGAGAAAAGCTTTGTGGTTGGAAAGAAAAGATTAAGAAATAGGCATCACTCTCTCCTTGCCATTCCACGGTAACTTTCTGAGGTAGCACATAAGGTTTCTATATGCCTTGGCAACAAAACAACACTAAAAATAACTCGCTCCTAACACCGGTAAAGTTTCTGTTCCTTCGTACTTCAGATCTGTAGTAAATCGTGGAGCACAGAATAGAGCAAGAAAATAGAATTACACTTTGTAAACAGTCATTTTCTTTTCCGCAGAAAGAATTTACCTGTGCAGTCAACAAGGTCAAACCATCTCAGAGGAAATGGAAACCTAAAACTGACATTGGGAACTACAAACTAAACTGCATTCAACATTTATGCGTCTCTTAGATGCCTGTTTCTTACACATGTAGCAGAGGCAGATGCCAGCTAGCTGTCCTTCTGCTTACCTGTGCACACTCCATGCATCCCTGGGGCATCCAGGCATTTAAAAGCCTGTTTGCACTTGTTGAGAAGGCAGATCCTTGAAAGAGTGTCTGTTACTGCAAAAATTACCGGAAACAGAAAACAATCTCTCCTATGGAGACATTCTACTCATTTTGAAGAAGCATTTGACTTTAAAGGGCATGTCAATATTTTACCCGGTGAGAGATGCCAAAAATACACGGGGTCTTTGCATTTGTCTCTGAACATGTCAAATAACGACACAAAGTATGAGTAAGTGCAAGGAACAGCCAGTTTTACTCCCCTCCCTCACGAGCAGGCTGCTGTTTCCTTTAGGAAAACAGATTTTACAATAAACTGATGACATTAATAAAGGCAATTATTTCCTTGAGCAATTGTTTATTTTAACCAGCTAGAAATGCAACATCCATCCGGACTGGGGAAATTAGCCTAGCGTATTCTCTCTAACTTTTCTCGGAAGAACAACATGACCTTCAGATAATCATTCAACATATTGCCTTTGTGCTTGTGTCTGAAGAAGGAGCTCGGATTGCCATGGAAACAAAAGTTCCTTGTTCTCTTCTACTTCCCTGTGCTATGATATCATTTTCACTGTATCAACCCCTTTCCGAGCAAGAAATGGAAATGTGGGATTCTCATGATTTGAGCATACCAAAGTCATCATCTTGGGTGATTGCTGAGTTCATTGCAGAAGTGTTGGAGTGTGGAGCAGAGACTGCACCCATCATCATTATTATTTAGGGATATTTAGATCAGATACATCTGCATCAGCCCATTTCTGCTGATGAAATTAAAAATCTCTATGTACTCTTTTCCAGAGTTCTCTTCATTTTTTCATTCCATGCTGAACAGATGGGAAGAAACAACATTTTAAGAAGGACAATGTTAAGCAGTGACATAAACAAAGCCAAAAAGAATTTCTGGCATTTTTGCAAAGAATGTAATAGTGCTTTTTTTTTATGATGGGAACTACATTTCTTCATGCCCCAGAATGCCTGTAGATTTTATGTTGACAACACGTTGCCCTGGCATTTGGCAGCCACTGCTGGATCAAAGCTAGCAGGATTACTGCTAGGAAAGGGACCGAGGAGGCTGCCTTGTGGTTAAAAAGTCTGTAATGCTAGCAGTACAAAAAGGAGAACTAATAATATCTTTTTCTAATGTTATTTATTTTTGTTGATTATCAGCGTTTGAAAAACTATAGGTTTGCATTAGTCAATGGCTTAGAGTTTTTTGCATTGTTCAAAAATGGGCAAATTTTCTATGCGTTCTATTTTAAGTGTAAGACTGAGGCAGCATTAAGACAACAGGGATGACAGGATGACAACAGTTTTATGGCACAGCTGGAGAACATGGGACAAAATGCCCCTGCTGTGCACACAGCCAGGCTGCGGGTGATGTGCAGCTGGAACGTCCTTTTCGGTTTGCTTGTATGAAAAGAGCCACTTCCAGCAAATTCCCATGGACATCACCTACCTGCCAACATTTGAATTTCAAAAAGTAATGACTCTCGTATTTCAGTCTGGTATTTCCTGGACCAAAATCACTGTACGTGTGCCATGCAGAGTGTGTGCAGTACGTTTAACATATCCCAGGCAGCAGCAGGGAAAGGCAATGTGCAGTTTGTCTGAAACCTACTCGAAGGCCATTTTTCCCAGGATTACTTCAAAGTCGATGGCCTGAACGTAGCCTGAGAAGTCATGGACAAAAGTCTGGTGGGAAATGAAGGTGACACATAATAGTAGCCTTTGTCATGCTAAACACAGTAGAGCTGGCAAATGCAACATCATCAGGGAGTAGTATTCAAGGTTTGCTTTTTAAAGACAGAATAGCAAGGAATTAGTCCTTTCGTATACAACCAGTATCATTGCTGTGATTCATTTGGGTGAATAAATACATAATGTGATACTTCATATAGCTAAGTCTCTGCATAGTTTATGTCCAAATCTGAACAGATTCATTGTAATTTAGTGAAGTTTCATTACTTATAGCTAATGTACTTGTTTGAAGGTGGCAAGAGCTGATTTTGTTTATCTTCATAATCACGTTTTTGACAATAACCTGTAAGTACCTTCCACAATGCATGCACTTATTAACACAGTAGAAATGCAAGAATCTGGGGGAAAGAAAAATTATTAAATGAGTTTTCACTTGTCATACGAAAGGCATCAAAGATTCATTTCAGACTTACATTACCGGATATGCCAATATGATTTCACAGCTGTGTAATAAACTTGTTTG
>Ga0065711_1039251_pt1 | contig 17986 bp, 4 predicted proteins | sample Hoacrofraction12_FD_59098 | JGI IMG/M metagenome (GOLD analysis project Ga0065711, IMG submission 59098) | Hoatzin crop microbial communities from Cojedes, Venezuela - Epithelial fraction 12 v2 (version 2) | ecosystem: Host-associated > Birds > Digestive system > Esophagus > Crop | place... | reverse complement strand
CCCGCCAATGGGCGGCCGGCAGTGGAGCGGGGCGGCCATGGCGGCGTTGCCGGTGCTGGCGCTGCTGTGGCTGCTGGCCTGGGGCGGGCCGCAGGCCGCGGGGCAGAAGCGGAAGGAGGTGAGGGAGCCCCGCCGGGCCGCGGGCAGGGCAGGGCCGCGGCGGATTCCCCTTGAGGCCCGACTGCGCCGGGGACGCTGAGGGCGGGCGAGGCCGCACCCCGGCTCCCCCGCGGGCCTCTCCTGCCCGAGGCTCGGCCGTCGTCGGCGGCACAGGCCGGGCTGTGAGGGGAAGGGCGCGCCGGGGGGCACAGTTCTGATTTTCCTTTTATTTGGGGTCGTGTTTAAGGGCAGTTGGTATAATAAGCGCGGTGAGAGCGCTGTCTGCCTCCTGCGCGGGCTCTGCGGAGGGCGGGCGGGCTCCGGGCTGCCCCCGGTTGTCACCAGAAGGGTGTCGGCTGTTTCCACGCGCTCGGCTCCGAGGGTTTGCAGAGACCCCTCTGTACGGGCCGGTGTCCGTTGTGAGCCAGAGAAGAGCAGTTCGTTACTGACCCTGAAGAATTTACCTGAAGAAAGGCGTCAGTAACGACTAGAGAGGTGGCGTAGGATAAATGTGACACCGGGGGGTTTGTCGCTGATCCCGTGCTTTTTTCTATAGCGTTACAGAATTGCTTGGCTCGTTTTTAGAGACGAGCTAAGGGTTGAGCGCTCCCCAGTTCTCCAGATACGGACGGAACCAAGTTTTTTTTCCAGCAACGCTGATAACTGGATGTCGAGCTCGCTTCCGCAGTGCTTCCGTCCCTGGTGCTGATTCCACTTACGCCCGGTTTTGAGATCTGAAGCAGAGCACGGTGCTTGGTATTGAACAAGTGCTGTGGAGTGGTTTGGGGCAGTTTGTGTGCCTGAAAGCAATCTTGCAATTAGCAACATGAGAAAGCACAGGTGAGCTGGCAGGCTTCAGCAGCATGTGTAGTGCGAAGTGCTTAAACGCAAAGTCCTTAAAGCATGTATAATACTAAGCATTTAAAGTAAACATGTAGCATTAACATGGTTTTCAAAAGGACCTGTGAATGCCTTGAAGAATCTTAATGAAGTATCACATCATGGGTCTGTGTTCTTATGGAATACAGTGCAGCCATTTGTTACATCAGATGTAAAAATCTTCAAGTTTCTGCTGTGAGACTAGGGGAAAAACCCCAAAGAACCAACAGTCTTTCTCTGACTTTATTTTCAGATGGTGTTATCAGAAAAAGTGAACCAGCTAATGGAGTGGGCTAGTAAAAGATCCGTTATTCGAATGAACGGAGACAAATTTCGACGCCTGGTCAAGGCACCACCCAGAAATTACTCGGTGATTGTGATGTTCACTGCTCTTCAGCCTCACAGACAGTGTGTTGTGTGCAAGTATGGGCTTAATTTAGTCCTAAATTAGAACTTGAAAGTCATGCTGGGTAGGAAATTAAGTTTAAGAATGGGATAAAACTTTCACGGACGTGGGGTGAATATACTAGGGCACATTATAGTAGGATTATCTTTGAAATTAAATATGTAGGAATTTATGTGTAATAAGTGTGTGAGAAAATAACATAGCCCTTAATTATTTATCTCCCTCCTAAGATAATCACTGCTTTGCAGAAAAAGTATTCACGCCAGTAGGCTTCTGGAGAAAGACAGAATGAAAACTCAACTTTCCTGGCACGAGCTGCTGAAGAAATGTTTGTGGAATTACTGCTGGCCGTACAGTCTAAAAGTTGCTGTTAATATGTTGGTTAGCACTTAGCAACAGTTAGTTGAAATTAATTGGTTTCCCATCCTCTGACATGGAAAAGAGGGCACACCTAAACTCGTTTGCTGCTCTGTGGATTAGCAAATCGGGAGCTGCTGGGTTCTATTTCAAATTTCAATTGGAAAGTACCACTGCTTGTGTTCGTGGACTGGACAAAACTTGCCTTTCCATTTGAAAAAGCAGCGGAGCCAAATGCTTCACTTGATTTTTAAATGAATGTCTGACCTTAAACTTCATCATTAATGCTAGAAAATTAATGTAGAGGCGTGCGGTATGCGCCCATTAATGGGCTGGGTGACTGCAGCTCCCTCAGCTGTTCTGTAACTTGTGTTCTGGACAAACATGATACAGCATCTCACTTTGTGTGTTTTACAGGCAAGCTGATGAGGAATACCAGATTCTGGCAAACTCCTGGCGATACTCCAGTGCATTTACCAATAAGATTTTTTTTGCTATGGTAGATTTTGATGAAGGCTCAGATGTATTTCAGATGGTAATGTCTTTCTTTTTCTCTTCTAACGTGTTTTTTTTTTAACTCTGGATTTGGAGACAGAGGGCAAGAAGGTAAAGATGTATACGAAATTTAGTATTGCAATGATTAAAGAAATAATTGAAAAGTTGAAAGCTGCCAGTCTTGGAAGAAGTCAGGAGAAGAGCAGAGTGCAGCAGCATGTTGACAGTAATAGTAACAGAACTGACGAATCTGCAATTGGCACAAGGAGTCAGTTGGCCTCTCTGACTTTTTTCTGAGTTTGTCTCCTATAATAACTTAGAATGTAATTTGTAATGGAATTCTTCTATGGTCCATTTAGAGGCAGGATAGAAAGCACCAATATCATTAGGAACAGCTATTACAATTTTTAGATGACTGGACAATGATAGATTAGGCTTTCAGTATGGGTTAACTTATTTCTTTTCAAGTACCCAGTCATTTTGCTCTACTATTAACATTATTGAACCAGATGTTTTAAAATATATGAGAACATTCTATGTGTGCTTACAATTGTAGATCACATTAATTGTTCATTATAGATTTGCAAATCTTAACTCTTTTTTTTTTTTGAGAGACTCATCTCTATTTAAAAGATACGCAATTTAGGCAATGATATTTTAGTAAATGGAAGCTTTTGGACTGGAGAACTGGAAAGGGACGTTTTTTTGTTATTCTTGTTAAATTTTCCCGGAGTGTTATGTCAAAAAATTGATTCATCAAGCTATGGCCTTTATAGGTTATTGTATATATTCCTGTTTTGCAGATTTCTCTACCAAAAGTAGTGTTTAGAGAAGAAACAAGGTCAAAAAACTGAAATGCTGTGGGAAAAACAGTGTTAGGAAAAGATAGAACTGCGTTTTGTAAACAACTACTTTTATCTGCCTATTATAATCTCCCCTTAACTGGTCTGCATCTTTTCAATCAGTAGCTATGGATCTGAGTACTACCACAGAAACGTCAGTCACTTGAGAAAGTATGCTCAATTGTGTTTAAAATACCCAAGCAAAACAAAACCCAGAAAAAACCGCCCAAAAAACCAATCAGCCTACTCTGAAGTAACAACTTTTTTTCTAAGACATCCACAACAGCTGGTGACAGAGCTTAAAAAAAATTGTTGCTCAATACTAAAAGGAGAAAACAGCATGGAACGCAAAAGGGAAACTGCAGGAGTATATTGATTACTCTTATGAAATGCAAGCTACTGTGTGCTGTCTTTTTTTTTTTTTTAAGTCACTGTCAATGAAATCTGTCTATGGAATAGTTACTTTTTCTGACTGATTTAGTGACGATGTTGCAAGATACAAATGGAATAGAATTGTGTTACAGAATAGAGTTGTGTTACTAAATGGACCTTTCAAGGTGCTGTATCTTCTCTGAATTTTCTAAATACAGCTAAACATGAATTCTGCTCCAACCTTCATTAACTTTCCTGCCAAAGGGAAGCCTAAACGGGGTGACACATACGAACTTCAGGTGCGCGGCTTTGCAGCTGAACAGCTTGCTCGTTGGGTGGCCGACAGAACTGATGTCAATGTAAGTGTGTACAGGCTCCCCCCATCACCGCCTCTGCGGCACTCCCTCACTGTGCAATTCCAGCTATGAAATACGTCAGTTGTGTTCTGTAGCTAACAGTCTGCTCTCAGATACCCTAAATCGTTCTTGTCTACAAAATCTAGTTTGGGCACATGACTACGTCTTTTAGTTTACTTACGTTCAGTGTTCTAATATTTTGTGTAATTCTGTATTTGATAAGATGGTAAAACTCATCTCCTTCCTCTCCCTCTTCTGTTCTCGTCCAAGAACAACAATCTTTAAATTATTAGGTAGGGTAAAGGTGCATAAAACTGAAGTTGCAGTAACAGGGGAAGAAGCATTACTTGCTTCCCAAGTCAGATTTATTGAATGGAAAACTTGTGTGTGTGTGTGTTGATATTTTTTTTTTCCACTCTAATGTTTTGTAGGTTTTGTTAGCAGGATTGCAGGTACAGCGTATAATCCCACTGAGGGAAAATAATTTAAATATCCTGTTTTTAGATTCGTGTGATAAGGCCACCAAACTATGCTGGACCGTTGATGTTAGGACTGCTGCTGGCTGTCATCGGAGGCCTTGTATATTTGCGTGGAAGCAATCTGGATTTTCTGTATAACAAAACTGGCTGGGCATTTGCTGCTTTGGTGGGTAATTATAACACTCGTCTGCCTGTTGTCATGAGTTTTGTAGCAATTCAGGTCTTTAAAAGCTTTTGTATCGAAAGGTGCTTAAACCTGGTAGAGTAAAATGAGGTACATGTGGTTTTACTTTTTGGTAGTCTGATAATATAATTTGATCTCGGTCTTTTCAGCTCAGTTAGTGCTTGATTAGATGCCTTTTATATAGATAAAAGGTAGGACAATGCCTGGTCTAAGATTGTATTCCAAACCAGTATGTATTTGTATGAAATTAAAAGAAAATAGGTAAAATATAAATTAAAAAGTCCTTAGTGTTTCGTCTTTCGTTTTCAGTGTTTTGTATTAGCAATGACATCAGGCCAGATGTGGAACCACATTAGAGGTCCGCCCTATGCTCACAAGAATCCCCACACAGGGCAAGTGGTAAGTCTTTGCTTTCTCTGCTGCATTTCTGTTGTGTTTCTACAGAATAAGGCTGATACTGAGAGGCAAGTCAGAGTGCAGACTGTATTCTTGGCGTCACTCTTTGCAAGTCTGTGAGGCTAACCTCTCCTGCAGCGAGCAAGGCACACTAGAGAGCTGTTGATTAGTTCAGAGGATCTGTCTTCTCTTAAAACATGCCTGTAAAAGAGGGGATTTGCTCTGTGCGAAACAGAAGGAGCGTTAGAGCTCCAGTCAAGATTTAGATTTTCTTCCAATTAGCTTTATCCTCTTCTTGGCTCAAATAGAAGAAACTCTGTTTGCAAACTTGTACTTTAGTACTTAGAAATCATAAAATACTGATCTTAATCCAAAACAAAGTGCTCTGTTGTGTAACTGCTGTGTGATAATTTTACCTGGAATTCCATTTTGATAGGAAGGTCGTTCCTACAGTCTTTTGTTCAAGGATTCATTAATTCTGCAAGAATGGTGGCATTAGTCCTGTGATGTTCTAAGAGTAAGGACAGATGTTGCTTAAGGTTTTTTTAGGTGTTTGCTTGCTGTGCTCAGCAATAAGCTTTTAAGAGATAGAATAAAAAAAATGTGATTCTTAATCAGATGACAATTATTGAGATTAATTTACTGTCTAGCGTCATGTTCATTATCTCATTAGAAACTTCTCAAAGTGCTTCCCATGCAATAAGGCATTAGCCAGCAGTCATACGGGTGGTACCCTGCTGGAAATGGGACATGCTGGTTCCAAAGCATTGCCTTGGAGTTTAATTTTGTCGTGTTAATACCTAGAGAGTTCAAGGTCTCTGTGTGTGCGGAAACTTTGATTATTCTAGTAATAGCAGAAAGCTAAGAAGGTACTAAACCAATGCTCTAGGGCAAAGAGGATAGCATACAGAGTAACCAAGACTACTTGTTAACAAGTTATTTGGCTGAGGTGGTGCCCCCTTGCTTCAGAACCTAAGGTAAGTGTTTCTTTCATCCTCAGTGTTGTTCCCCATCTCTCTAAGATGTGAAACTAAAAAAAAGGATGTATTTTGGAGGAAGCATAATGACAGTGCTTTTTTTGTTTAGGTTCTGAGGGTAGATTCTTTTAAATTACCTGATCTCTCTTCCATGTCTCTGACCTCCTATGTGTCTTTTAACCATTCCTATTTGTTTTCATGTTTTCTTTTTAGCATTTATTTACCTGTGATGGTTGCTTTCCTCTGTCTTGTATGTATATTGTATCTCCAGTGGTGAAGAGACGTGATAGTTCTAAATTGTTAACAGCTAAATAAAGGTGTTTATGTTGAGTCTTTACATGCTAAACAGTCCTATTGCTGAGCCTGGCAATTTCATGTTTAATCTGGTCTTTATAGCTCATACACCTGTCTAACGACTTCCATATAAAAACATCTTTCTTCCAAATTCTTGAGGTAAATTAATGCCTAGTGACCTTAGACTTACAAAATTTCATTCCTGAGAAAAACAAGTTTTAACATCACTTGAAATACACTGCTCTGTACATAATACAGGAGATACACTGTAAAAGTAATCGTAATGTATTGAGAGCGTTGCATCTCTTCAGGTGCTTACACATCGCGTATTGGCTTTTCTCCTGTATCTTGGAAGCCAGTTAATTTGGTGAAGTGTCCTTTCATGCCCGATTAGGTGTGTCAAGTCTTCTGTATTCTTTCATAAAAAGCGGATTTGCTTATCAAACTTTTTTTTTCTACTTAGATATAGCATCACAACCATAGTGATGCAGAGTTTCCCACAAAGGTTCTAAAATTATATTCTTTCATAAATTTCAAATTTTCTGTTAACCAGTTGGTTAGTAAACCGTTAATGTGAATGAAACTGAGCCAACTTACTGAGTGGAAATTCTCAAATGTTTTCTTGAAAATGCTTCCTTTTGTTTCTTCTGTTTACATAATTCCTAACCCTTTTTGAGACTGAAAAATAAAGCTTCAGTGGTATTGGTAGTGATGTTCCTTTGCCTGCTGTGCCATGAAAAAGGTGTCAAATGCTTGGTTCTGGAGCCAAGTGAGTAGGGTTCACATGCAGATTGAAGAGACTGTCCCAAAGCTGCAAAGCAACGTACATAACCCAAGAATTCAAGTCAGGGAATGGACCAGACTTGGATCGCAGTGGGTGCAGGAGGTGTTTTGCCCTGCTGAACAGGGGATGTGGACCTTGAAGGCTGTAGCTCGCTTGCACTCACCATAATCTGAGTGGTACTTTGGGCTGATTTTGCATGTTAATAGAAGAAGGGTTTTTGATGCTGACACAGCTGCCCCCAGAAATCAGTAATCAACAAATGAAGTTAGTTGTGCTCCAACTGCTGTTCTGTCTCCTGAAAGAGACAGTGCAAAACCCAGTTCCAAGCTCTATAGCTGTTGTTAATCATGCCAAAGTTGACTCCAGTCTTTTCTAAATTCAATTACCCTTTGTTTCTTGCAGAACTATATCCATGGAAGCAGCCAAGCCCAATTCGTGGCAGAAACACACATTGTTCTTCTGTTTAGTATCCTTCCTACTGAGAAGTGTGTGGTTGGTGGTGATTTTTCTGTTAGCTTATGCTGCTGCCTTTTCTATGAGAGTACTTTGTCAAGGCTCGTAACTGTCGCCTGCTACTGATGCAGAAGCTGGTAGAGCCTTTCTGTGTTGACAACCGTGCTTTTCCCACGCCAGTGATCTTTAAGTTGAATGGAAATATGTTTACTGCTTTCTCACCACCGTCTTCCTTGCTTAACGACTGAACTGAATACAATGTTAAAGATGGGAATTTTTGTGGAATCAGAAGATTCTTCAGGATAGTCCTTGTTTCTCTATGCGTGTCGCGTATCTTTTCAATCTCACTTTGCTCTTGCTTTGGTGTTGAATTCCTTGCTCTGTCACTGATCTTCTTTTATTTCTTCGCCTACCTTCTTTACTTTTAATCTTGCCCCTCGTTCATGCTAACGATTCAAAATTTTTCCATGCCAGTATTGTGCCATCAAGAAAGGCAAGCGGAATCTTGCACGTTGAGAGCTTTTGCCTTTCTCATTTGTATAAAAATGTTTCTTTGGAGTCACTCCACTGGATGTTCTTTTCTTCTGTTCCCACGTGTTACGTGTGTGATCCATGATCTGTAACTTTAGTAATCTCTGACTCAAGCTTTTCTTTCTTGTCTTGTCACCTGCATCAGCCTGAGCATTCTTTTGTCTTTTATTCAGGATTTTTAATTTTATTTAGTATTATCTTTTTTCTTGCAGCTTCACAGTCCCAAATTGTTTACATTTTATAGCACACTACTGCACAGAATAGCAGACTTCCTACAAGCACATCATTTCAGAACTTCATTCAAAGTACCTGTCCTCTTCACTGCTTGACAATGATTAACAAGTCTCTTCTGTTGCAACAGCAGTGTTCTTTAACAGAGTGACTTCTACTCATTTCTCCCTTTTTTCTTGCTTTATCTATTCAAAATCCGTATTTCAGCAAGCGATGCATTGGGTGTTTTGTAATAAAATAATACGAAGTAAGCAATCAATGTTTAAATATGCTGGTTTTAAAAGAACTTTGCTCTCTTCCTGTGTATTCGTTATCAAAGATTATTTTTTAACTTCAAACATCCATTTGGAGGGGGACTTCTGATCTTTTTGTAATTATTACTTCTGATGCACTCAGTCAAGTTCAACCGAAAACCTTTTTGTTTTGATGTTTGTGTTATTGCTGTCGATCACATGGATCCATCCCATGGACTCAATTTACTGGTCACTGGAGACATTTAAAATGGTAGAAGCTGGCAAGGTTCCTGTAGGTTGAAGTCACTTTTCTCTTTTGCTGAAGGTAGACTGAAGATTTCCATCTGAAATGGAAAGATTTCTTAATGGTCCCATTGCAGTCAATGAGAAGTGTTTCTCATTTCAGGAGGAGGATTGGGACTGAACGTCTATGGTGAAATGGAATGAAATCTTTGGGAACTCTGTCTCATGTTCCACTGGATCCGCTATTTTGCTTTGCTAGGATTCAGTTCTTTGCAAATGACAGGCCTTTTTAGTTGTCCATGCTTCCTTAATTTTACAAGCTTTAATTTTTTTTTAATTGAAGAATTAGAAAAGACTGAAATATTGCTATCTGAAAGATAGCCTGTTAGGTGCAATATTGCATGCATTTCATTTATTCTGTTAGCTCAGTAAAAGATAGAAGTTGAATTCCTTTTGGGATTTTTCTAGTGGAGTGAAACAGTAGTAGGAGTGCACCGAGCTCTCTGGGAAGGAATGCTGTTTCATTACAAGCTGAGACAATAAATGCATGTTTTTAATTTGTCAAGGCCTACTATACCTTCCAGCTTAAAACAGAAGTTTTGTATTTATCTTCTCTTAGAACTTAATGTTATGAATGCCTCTCAGTTGCTGAACTGATGAGATTAGGAATGAGTGTATTATGTTGAGTCTCAGTGGTCAGGCATTGGACCAGGCTGCCCAGGGAGGTGGTGGAGTCCCCATCCCTGGAGGTGTTTAAAAAACATGTAGATGTGGCACTTCAGGACATGGTTTAGCAGGCGTGGTGTTGGGTGGATGGTTGGACTCAATGATCTTAGAGGTCTTTTCCTACCTATGATTCTTTTGTATTTTGTCGATTTAGCCTTAAACAGCGTTCACAGATGGTGGTGTTACTTTAGGAATGGTACTCCTCCATGAAGCTGCTACTTCTGACATGGATGTGGGGAAAAGAAAAAGTAAGTACTGATAGTTTTCTCTCTAAGAGAAAGCATATGCAGTAAAGATTTTTGATATGCTGTTTAATAGAAATGCTTTTGCACTGTGGGTTTTTGTGCGCTTCCCACCTCTAAGCTGAAGTGAATCGTTTGTTTTTTTGGCAGCACTTGGAGTTGCTTAGCAAACTGCAAGATAAAGCCCTTTTGGGAGATAGGGAGATATAAAGATGCTTTGCAGCATTTTGCTAGTCAGAGGGAGAAGGGACTTACTTTCTCTTAAAGCAGCAGTATAAAATTGAAGACAAGTGGTGTCAATTTGTTTAGTTCTTCTCAGTGACTCGAATAGAAGTCTCATCTGACCAAATCTGTAAATGTTACAGAATGCTATTGAAAACCCCAGTCGCTGTAGTCTTTTTGGAGACAGCTGTCACATTACCAGAATCTGACTCTGCATCTCTTGCAGTTATGTGTATTGCTGGTATTGGCTTGGTGGTGTTGTTCTTCAGCTGGTTGCTGTCGGTCTTTAGATCTAAATACCACGGCTACCCATACAGGTACGTCTCTCTTGCTGCTTCTGTCATTGTTTTGCTGTGCATTGCAATACACCTACAACAACACCATAGACTTTTTTGAAGGAAGTGGGTAAACTTAAATGAGGACTTGAAGATTGAGAGCAATACTAGAAGTTTGGTTTTTTTCATCCGGACTGTATACTTACAAATGAATCTGCTCCTGCTGACTGTTATTTCCTTGTCTGGTAATATTCATACGAACCAGAATGGAGAAATAGGCAAAGGGTCTATTTTCTGAAATCTAATTTGGTGGGAAATACTCTTGTAAAAACGCTCCATTTGCTTCTCAAAGGGTGGTAATATTGGTTAATACAATAACCAGAAATAACAGTGCTTAGTGGATATCACGATTTTTCAGTATGGCCAAAGGAAAGACTGTGGTACTTTCGTTTTCATGCTATTGCATATTATGTAATATTTCTATTTTCATAGTGATATCTCAGCCAACTTACACTGAAACAAGTGCCTCTTTTTTTTACTACTTCTCTTCTATGTTCATACATCTTGATTATTAATCTGTATTTGTGAGAACGAGGAGGATGGCTGATGCTTTAAAGCTGCATATGTTTTGGGCTTGCTTCTGTAGAGTCTAGCACTATGAATTGACTGCTTAATATATATGTATATGATTGATACAGATGTCTGTTTTTACTAGGCTTTATGCATTTTGAAGGAATGAGTAAGTGTTAAGGGAGCAGCTTCTGACCATCTCGGCTTCTGCAAAGAGTTTAATTTGTCTAGAAGGCTAATCCCATAGGCCAATATTACTCCCTTTCTATGAGAAGTCACTTTTTATGTAAAAATAGCTAAACAGTAAAATTTGTTATTTCATAAAGACTTTTCTCAAGACCAGAAAAGAGCTGAACTTATTCCCTGCTTAATAATTGGTCAGTTTTTATCCTGGTCTGTGCAGTGGTCTTATGTACTTCTGCTAACTTTGTTGTAGGCCAGATGTGGTTGTCTTGGCTTTTGAGTTACTAGAAGACTTCCTTTTAAGCGACTTCTCCGCAGCTACTTACGTTGTGGTTGCATCAGGCCCAGTTTCTCATTCTGATTTTCTCGGCATGTGTGAAAGCTAAGTAGAATGTTGCACACCTTTTGTTTCTCAAAACAGTAATAAGAGTGTTTCTTATTTTGTTCCTGCAGTTTCCTAATGAGTTAAAGGACTCCAGAATCTGTAACATCAGAAAGGTGGCGACTCTGAATTTGTGTATAATGGAATGGAACAGCTAAATATGTATGGTTCGTGCTACCTCTCTTTACACTGAATGAGATAGTTAAACACTGAACCAAAGACAACTTGTAGTGCCTTAAATATAACAAGCAGTTTGCTCTGGAGGACACAGAGTATTAAGATGCAATCTCTCTTTTCATAAGCTTTACATCTTCTGAAACAACTCTACTTCTAGTGAAATTCAAAACATAATGCTTAGAACTACATTTCCATAGACCAAAACATAATGCTTAGAACTACATTTCCATAGACTAACTAGAAACAGTACTTTAGATTCAATTGGATAATCTGTTTTCCATATGTTTCTTTTTCCCTCAAATATTTATCACTTTATTTCCCGTTTGCACATAGCAGGTGACAATAGCTTCTCTGCCATGCCTTTTCATGGTTGAGAAAACTTCATGTACTGCGAAATCTTTTCCTTCAGTCTGTGTGCAACACTTGGAGCATACTCCTGATTCCAGTGTGGAATGTGCATATCTAGAGCTGTATCTCAATTTTTGAGAAGAGTACCTAAGTGCTGTGTGATGCAAGAGGTTGTTTCACAGGTGAAGGGAGAACTTTCAATGGTAGAACAGAGTTACTCATTCAGTTATTCATTAAAAACTTTCTTTGCCAAATGCTGAGCTGCAACATTGAAGTTGTAAATGTTGGCTCAGAGCCAAAAAAATTATACTGACTGAGACTCTTGCTCTCAAAAATACAACCCCAAACTAGAAAGGTAACTGGCTATCTAGCATGAGTTCAAGGTTGCTAACTGGCTTTCGAGTTAGAGCCCTGACAAATCAACAGGTATCAGATTTTTTGTCACTATGTAAGTTCTTGCATTTTCCATTTATTTTCCCCAAGTTTTTATCCTTGGGGAGGATATGGGAGTGAGCAAAGATACCTAATCCCAGGATAAATGCTGTTACCCCAGGAAAGATTTGTTAGCCTTACAATTGAATGCATGTGCTTTTTTGCGCTCTCCTTTCGTTCTCTCATCTCACAAAGATACTTTGCCTTAAGGATTCTTGAGTGGAAGACGCTGTGCCTCAGCCCAAGCTGTCGTGTAGTTCAGCACCTGTACTACAGGAAATCTTTGCAGCCTGGTTCAGTAATACTTCCTTCCGTAGGCTGTGGTGGCCGTGGAGGTTACTAGTCAGAGCAAAATAGGATGAGACTTTTGTCTCCTGCTTCTGTCTCTCCCCTGTCTCAAGGGGTTACCGATTCCAGATGCTTTAGATTGATGCTCGGAAGGGACTATATTATTCAAAGTAGAATGTTATTCTTATGCAATTTTGCTAAATTAACACACATCTCAAGTGCCTTAACTTCACTAATTTAGTTGTTTGATGTTTCAACTTGTTGAGACGCATTTTTCTATGCCATACAGAATGACAAGCCTTAGTGGAATGGATAAATTGTGTGCCTGACTGGATTTTGGACAAGTTTCAATAAATTTTTTTAGTCTGATCCATGCTCCTGTGTCTTTTGAACTTTAACATAAACCAAAAGAAACAAACCTTGTTTCCTCCACTGTTGGTTCAATGTGTTAATAAAAATGTCTGTGTATAGTAAATAACCTGAGAATGGCTGAGTAGACTGGATCAGTAGCATGTATGTGTTTATGTGGGGAAATTACAGACCAAAATGTCAATACTAGAGATCTTCTCAGGTAGCCAACTAATAGCATAAAGAGTGCATGGTTTTCACTTGTCTTTCACAGCTGTCCTGAGGTGAAAAATCTGGGCTTCCTGGAGTCCTAGACAGATCAATTAATAGAGTTTCTGGAGGTGGAATCTAGTTGGCACTACAGATTTGCCTGGAACAACTCTGGACTGCTGTACCTGTTGCTTATTTTCCTGCGCTGTTGGTACAATCCTTCCAATAAACTTTTAGGTTGGTTCTACTTCAGTCATCAGCAGTGCAGGTGAAAGTGGCTTACAATCTCATTCGAAAGAAGTAATGTTTTTTCCTTAAACTTTCAGACTTGTTTCTCATTTTTCTGACATGGTGTGTATTCTGTCCTTCCAAAAAGCATCTAATCCTTTATTGACTAACTTTAAACAATTGCACATCACGCTGGTGGATGGTGGAGACGTGTTGGCCGGCCACTTAGGGTGGTATAGATGTTGAGAGTTTTGGATTTTCTATGCTGACATATGAAATGAAAATAATGCTTACTTTTTGCAACAGCTTTTCTGCTCTCTAGGCTGGAACTAAAGTGCGTGGAGAAGGGCACAGTTGGATAGCGGAACAGAAGACTGAGTACTTGCAAGGACCTGCAGCAGATTTAGAGAGGGTGCAGTTCTAGAAGGGTTTGACTTGTGCAGCAGTTGAGAGGTAATGGCCAGCTATAATTGGTACCCAAAGTGATTCTTTGGGACAGTTGCCACGTGCATCTCGGTAACTAGTCAGTACAATGCCAGTCTGGACCAGTAGAACAAAGGTGGAAGAGGCGATACATCCAAGAACTGGTATGCTAAACCGGGGAGTTTGAGGAGGCCATCGCCATTAGAGAGTGAGTCATCAAACAGCTCAGAAGTACCACAAAAGCTCACCATTAGAGAACACCTACTATAATACAAGGGGGAAATGGTATGTTCTGTACCTGAAAATGGACTCTGTGGTTTTGTTAATGCGGCTGGCCTCAAAGATTGCGGCTTTTTCTGCTTTTGAGAAGGGGCTGTGATGTGTTTAAAAAAATACTTTGGAATAATAGCTAGAAATAATTTAGGGAGCTCTCTGAGCTAAGCCCAAGGCGAGACAGTAAATCTAATTGGATTATTTTAGGTAATGGTTTGTGCTATCTACAACTTACTGGAAGCTTCTGTCTTCAAACCGTTCTAGTGTTCGGCACAGAACATGCGGCTTGATGGTGATGCCCAGTAGTCATTCCTGCAGTTAAGCCTTCAACAGAGATGCTTCGTAAGCACATGCTCTTCGGGGGCAGAGCGGCTCAGCCCTCCAACGAGATGGAAAATGTGCTCAGCTCTGCATCTGCTGTGCGTGGCTTCATTCTTGTTTAAATAACCGTAATTAATCCCATGGTTGGTGATGCCCGTGTGGCTGAGTGTCCGTATGCAATCACGTGATGAAGACAGATGTTCAGACATGAGGGTAAGAACAAGTTAGACCTTTTGGCAGGCAGTGGGGTAGCCATCAGTGTCTGGGGAATGTGATGAGATGATGGCTGCCTAGAGGCAGAGAGAAAAATGTAGATGCTTTATGGTCTACTGGACATCTAAGGAAATGTACAGCATAGCTGATTCTGAGCCTTGTTACAAAAAAGTGTAAAAGTAAGCATAACAATGATTTTTTTTTTTTTATTCCTAGTCTATATTCCTGACAAATCAAAGTAGAAGTTTTAGAAGTACTGAAGAAAGTCAGTTGCTTAATTTTCTAAACATTTGGAACATCCAGAGAAAATCAGATGCCTGAATCGCTTGTGCTTGTTAGGATATGCTGTCCATGACATCGGATCATGCTAGATCGTGGCATCTTGTAGCCAGACTTTGTCGGGAGAAAAGAATGGTCTGTAGTGTTCCTTTATGATTTACCAGCAATGGTTTCTGATAGCGTGTTTTAAAAATGATCCAGTCTATAACAGAAAATCACGCTGAAAACAGATTTTTTTTCAGGAGTTAAAATTTCAGAGTGCTTTCATCTGCTGTGAGAAATTAATTGTCACAAAGGACTTGGAAAAGTACTGGCACTTTGTTTCTATATTGGACTTCAACGTTTACTGTTTTCTCATGCTGAAAAGATTTAATTATCAAATGCAAAGCACTACTCAACTGATTCCACAACAACATTTTGAACTTTATTATGGGGGACAGAATAACAGCAAAACAAAGAACAAACCCAGGCTCTTGAGTAAGCAGTCATCTGTTTTCAGTTTTTATTGTGTTTTTTGTCTGATGAATAGAGCATAAGTTCCATTGCACCTAATCTATTCCATTTAAAAGCTCAGATTTTGCTCATTTCTATAAAATGAATTTAAGCATAGTGGTTTATTGTTCTGGATTAATTCTGCTACTTTTGTCACAGATAATAAGCTGAAAAAGATGTATATGAAGTTTGTGTTTCTAGGTCAGGAGCACATAAAGTTATTAAAATATTCTCTTGTCAATTGATAACTATACATGTCTTTCAGCCATTTTTTCTTAAAAGTAGGCTAATATCTACTTAAGAAAACTAATTACTATCATCACAAAAAAAAAAAAATCAGTCTGCAGTGGCCCTTGGTTTGTCCTGCAAACTAAGCTCTGAATCCTCCTTCTCCCAGGCGTATTGGAGCAGCCAGCGGTGTCTTAGTAGAGCGCTGGGGAAAGGGGTCCTTCGTGCGGGGGAAACTTAACTGTAGGTGTATTCGATGTGCAGAGCGTTTCTCTGCAGATACACATGGCATCTGTCCGTGCACAGATCTCGGTGTGCTTCTACAATCTGGTTTTTGACAAGCTCATGGTAGTGTCAGGCTCTGTCTTCTGCAGTAATGGTTTGGAGACGGAAACATTTCCATTTTTCCTTAATCTTGACCTTTTCTCCCAGTAGGATTTCTTTTTCACATGCAACTTACAAGTTGTGAATTGGAGGCAATTAAATTTGTTTTTGTGAACTGCTTTCAAATGCCTTCTTCCATCTCCCAAGGAAATAGTAACAGAAAAAAATATTATAAAGTAAAAGTAATAAATGTCTGTCCTTACTCTAAATCGGTACCATATTAGTCTATAAAGCAGACTAAATACCTTGGGGAGGAAAAGAAATGTTTTGTGCTCTTATTTTAACTACACAATTGGAATACAGATGCAAACCTAAGAATAGGTAAGGCTTCTGGTTGAATTCATCTGTCTGGTGGCAAAAAAATAGAATGGCTTTTTTGCAATTCTTTTAAATGGAATTTGTAGCAGTTAGTTAAAACAGATTTGTTTTTTTCCTTCTAAAATGTAGCTAGAAGGCAGGTGATGCTTTGGTCTTTCCAAACTGTAGCATTGACCATGAGATAGCATTTGTTAAAAAAGCTGTTATTAAATCTGCTGTTTGGTATTGCTGAAGTACAAGATGCAGTTTTTGGGTAAAATGTTAAATTCTAAAGCAAATTGTGTTTAGACCAGTTTGTTGAATTTTCCTGGGATGTGTAAGCTCGTATGTGCTGAAGTGTGAAAATGCTATTTATTATCATTGCCTTTTAGAATGAAGTAGGTATGAAGGAGTAGTTGTACTTAAGATGACAAGGCTTTCACTTATGGTTTTTTCTGTGTATTTTGCACATTGCATTACAAAACCAGGCGAGTTGGTAGATTTATTTTTTTTTAGTTTCTGCAGAAAAATATATTTTGAAAACTGCTTATCTTGATAACAAGTGAATAATACTTGTCACCTGTTTCACATTCTATGCGGTGCTGGACTTGGTTTTGGTGGTCTGTTCTGTTTTGGTCATGCAGGGAGATGGACATTTAAATGAAATGAATGAAAAATGAGTGGAGTTTGGGTAGTCTTCTCCCGAAAGCGTGTAACGCCTTTCGCTCTGGACAGGGACGTGTTCCAATCCACTTCTTTTCATACAGATTTTAACGTCTGACAGGAATGTAGAAGCTGCGAGTGCAAGCAGGGAAAATTACCTTGGCGTACTTACGTGAAGCTGCCAATGATGTGTTTCCTTAGCTAAAGATTTAAAAAAAAAACAACCCCAAAAAACAGAAAGTTCAAGCAAAGCCGGGTGCGAGTGAAGCTGTAGTTAGCAGTGTGACTTGGGTGCTGTTCAACACGTTCAACCTTGATAATTCTCAGTGTTGCTCACGCTATTCATACCTTGCTGTCTTTTTATTCTGTGCTTGGAAGCTGTCTCCTCCAGCGCTGGCTGCTGGGCTCGCGCCCTGCCCTGCTCCGAGTTCAGCAGTGGGTCCCCGCAGGCTTCGGGTCGCTCTGGTGCTGTGAGCAGGGTTCGGCCGGCTCCACGGTGTTCCTCCTCGCGTGGCTGATGCATTTAAACGCCCTCACTCACCTGATGATGTTGAACCCAGGCTGCAGAGCTGCTCAAAGCCGCACTCCTCCGACGATGAAGCGAGCGGCTGGGGACGGGGTGAGCCCCGACCCTCACGACCCTCGCTTCTCGCCGTCAGCTCTGTCCCCTGGCCGCCATTGTGGCCCCTCAGCACCCTGCCCACCCGCCACGGGGGCCGAGGCCATCGAGGCGCCCTCAGCCTGGAGCCCCCTGCCGGACGAAGTCGCCACTACACTTTGTTTTGAAATGATGTCATGGGACTCGGCGCGTGACGTCAGGCCCCCGCCGGTGACGCAACCCTCCCTCCAGCCAATCGGAGCCGGCGAGGTTGGGACGGTGACGTGAGCGACCCTAGCAACAGGCTCCGTCGGAGCCGCCCAATGAGAAAATAGCTGGGGGCGGCAGGGAGCCAATGGGAAGCAGCGAAGGAGGAAGGCGGCAGGAGGCAGGTCTCCCTCAGCCTCCCTCCGATAAGATGGCGGCGGAGCTTGCGATGGTGGCAATAACGGCTTTGTCTCCTTTCAGCGCCTGAGCCCGGTGCCGGGCCGGCCGGCTGGACCGAGCAGCGGCGGCGGAGACATGACCGCAGAGCCCGTGAGGTACGGCCCGGGGCCCGCCCCCGCCGCTCAC
>Ga0065711_1039250_pt1 | contig 17986 bp, 14 predicted proteins | sample Hoacrofraction12_FD_59098 | JGI IMG/M metagenome (GOLD analysis project Ga0065711, IMG submission 59098) | Hoatzin crop microbial communities from Cojedes, Venezuela - Epithelial fraction 12 v2 (version 2) | ecosystem: Host-associated > Birds > Digestive system > Esophagus > Crop | place... | reverse complement strand
CAGAGCCCCATACCTGTTGCTTAAGGGCAACTGGGCAGGTGAGGGAGGCCGGGGGGAAATTCGCTTGCCCCCCCGAGCAGGGACCTGTTTCCATTCCCCCCCATCTCTTAGGCCCCCTCTTTTTGCTCGGTGGCAAGAGGATTACTGGAACCACAAAGTGGCCATGAAACCCAGACTCATCCTTGGCCTGGAGGCCTGCCAAGGTCTCCAAATCTTCTACAGCCAGTGCTTCAATCAAGTTATTTATTCACCTAATCAAAAAGTAACATATACAGTTTCAGGACTTCAAAGTTACTGTCTTTCATGGTGAGATACAAATGAAACCAGAGTTTTCATAATGCTGGTGAGAGCTGACAGTAGCTGTTTGGTAAAATAAGCTTGCAAAAAAAAAAAAAAGACTCATACAGAACATGCCTCCTGGAAGTAAGAGCCATTAAAAAAACAAGCTAAATAGTGTGAATGAATCAAGATTCAGAGCTGAAATACTAATGGTAGACATAGTAGTTATTGTCACAAAAAATAAGGGCTTAGCATGGAAAGATAACTATTTATTGGGCTGAAAACATGAGTGCTACTTGGGGCAACAATAAAAAAGCAAAGGAAGCTGATGAAAAGGTCCTCCAGCACTCTAAGCAAGCCTTTTTTCATGTTCAGTTCTAAGACTACCTTGGCTGATTTCTTAAGAAGTTGATTCATTGAGATAAACTGAAATCAAGCAAGAGTTGGTGTTTCTAAATTCATTTGGCAGCGTTACCCTAATTTATTATTATTTTATGTCAGGGTGAAAATTTAACGAGAATTCCACAGAGTCAGCAATACTTTCCCCCATTACCTGAAGGAATAAAGAGCAAAATCTGAAGTGCAGATTCCAGCCTTCATTGATTATAAACTCCTTCCGAAATCGAAGGTGTGGCAACAATTTTGGGCAATGACTGACAGCTGTGCCCTGAATGATGTAATAAGAGAGTCTACTTAATGCAGTGAGAGATTCAAGAAAGAGCGAGATGATCAGTCTATTTCCAGATGAACTCCATAAGCAATGGATTAAAAAAAAAATTAAAAAACTGAGGGGACATTCTGTAATGCATGAATTGACAAAACAAGATTGCTGCACCAACACCAGTGAGTCTTGAAAGTAGGACAAATAACAGAAAATCAGGAATGATAAGAAGAAAGGAGCAGAGATTGAAAAGCCTGAGCAGAGCACAGAAGAACGCCCCTGCCCCCTCCCCCCCTCCCGCCACCTCAAATGGATTTGAAGTAATTACTGAAATGGACCAGCTGCTTAGGAAGCAGACTAGAAACATCTTGGGGAAACTTGGTGCATTTTACTAGTTACTTTGAATTACAGATGCAAACAGCAGATATAAGAGAACATTTCTCGTCCACCCCTCTGTTACGACCTTTTTTACTAACAATTATTTCAATCAGCTTTGGCTGACTGGGAGTATGCAAACTTTTTCCTGAAATCTCCAAACTAAGCAACATGTTTCTCCCCAAACTGACTCTTGAGAAATCTTTTACTGAACAGTTAGGAGGAAACCTGCTCCCTCTGGCAGACCTTACTGTATGCAAAAAAATAGCCATATGCAACCCCCTCCCTCCAATGGAGAACCTCCAGCCTTTGAGGCAAGGACAATTACATGCTTACTAGTTTTGTAGGTACATGGCAGTAACCAGGTGACACTTGTTTTGGTTCACACCTACTTGATCACCTCTGAGCTATCTCTGCTGTATGCTCATCTCTTGTGATGAACAGTTATATTTTTGTAATGGTAGACGTCACAAACAGCTTGCATAGTAGGTGGCAACACTAAGATGGGAAAGGAAACATGAGCTCAGGACATACCTAACAGAAGGTTTACTCATTCTCTGACAGACCAGAGAAAATCAGGTATCTGTATCCTCAGCCACAGCATCAGTGTCTATGTTTAGGCATTGAATAAGGTCAGAACATATTAGCATAACTAGGAAATACAAGATTATCCCCCTGGAATTATTTAAGCAGGATTGCTCTGCTTATACAAAGTGGTTTCTCTATGGGTAAGAACATTGTCTGCTCCTGGTATTGATGCCTCCCCCTTCTACGTTTGCTAAGCCCCAGTGGGATGCAAGGTAGTCAGTGGACACAAGCACTGGGACCACAATGTAAGACTCATAATAAACCTCCATACTGCCACTAGGTCAAGCGAGTATCTGCTAAGTTACTATGTCGCATGGATGCCTTTGCTTAGTATATCCATCTTGTGATGCAAAATGAAAGCAAAGCCACTTGGTGTGTTGATGGGTAGCCGCTTGTAGAATGGAATGGAATGCGATGGAATGGATCAAAACAATCATGCAGCATCCCATCCTGTTTTATGTTGTACTGATATTTTCCTTTAGGAGGTCACTCAAACACATACCAGCTGCTAACCTGCCTACTGTCCAAAGATGGGCTGATTTACTTGTCTCTGATATTTTGTATAATCATTCTCACCTGCGAAAGGTCACTGTGAAAATATGGCACATCAGAGCTGCGCTGTTTAACACCCACTGTATGCAGAGGTAAATGGCTAACCACTGCGGAAAGCAACTAAGAACACATCCAATATGCTACACTAATTAAATGTCTGACCAGACATAGCTAGAGGAAAACCAGAAGAAAAGGAACACTCAACTTCTTATTTGTTAACACAAATATTCAGACAATCGTTGTGGTCATGAAGCATATTTACACTTGCTATAATACCAGAAATAAACACAAAAACTACAAAAGTTACTGGAATTGCCAATGACTTCATCATCTGTATCAGAAATATAACATTCTTCATGATGTTCTGTAAAGAACAGGCTCTTTTCCCTTTGAATCAAACAACACCTTAAATAAATCATGTTCCCCTAGTGACAATGTGAACTCAGTAGCAAAAACTCAGTATTTGGGTGATATGGAAACCTGTCTGATAAAGATGTATTCACAAAAGAGCAGATTGTGCCAGACTGTTCTGATAGCTTCCTGGCTTTCTAGATGAATGTAACTGATTTTCTAGATGAAAAGGATGTGAAAAGCCTCATTTGTTAGGACGCTCTTACACCGCATGATAAAGTGCTACCTGAGACATGATCTAGCTACCTAGTGAAGGTGGAGAATTGTAGAGGGAATCATTGAGTGGGAGAGGGAGTGTGTAAAATGCAGACAGCAAAGGATAACATTGAAAGTAGAATCATTATTCTGGAAGGAGACAATGCTCTTGGACCTCACTCTGTTTTTCTGCTCATGCTGGCAGAGGACACCAACTTTCACCATTAATACAGAGGAACGTCAGAAGGTGGTACAGACATGGCATGAGCCTGGAAACTTGATTGAAAGGAATATCATAACATTCAACAACACAGTTCAAAATCACAAATCCTGAGAGCAAGTATCTCAATATTTTCATATTCTGATAGTTTGAGAGCTCATCTTTTGGAACGATTGAGGAGGAGATGGCCTAGAGGTATTATCTGATCATAGGCTGAAGTTGCGGAATGACAAATATTATTGAATAGTTTTCAAAAGGTGGAGTTATTTCTAGTGGAGAAAATGAATTGTTACTAGTGAGACGTCCTCTGAAGACATGTTCAAGAGAGATGGAGTAAGTGTGCAAGAAGTTATAGCATAATAAGACAAAGGAACTCTTGTAAGTGTAAGGCAAATCCCAATCATTTTTAAGATATTTTACTTTACGAAGGAAAGGGAAGTTCGGTAAGTTTATGCGGTAGATGTACAAGATACCTGCAGTAGTCATGGCTAAACTCAGTGGTCCAGGAGATCTGTAGGCACATAGCAATCTCAATTTCCAAGTTATTTCTAGCTCTTCATGACTATTGCTCCTTGTACAAATTATATTTTTCAGAATCATAGAATCATAGGTTGGAAAAGACCTCCAAGATCATCAAGTCCAACCGTCAACCCAACACCACCATGCCTGCTAAACCATATCCTGAAGTGCCACATCTGCACATTATTTGAACACCTCCAGGGATGGTGACTCCACCACCTCCCTCGGCAGCCTATTCCAATGCCTGACCACTCCTTCAGTAAAGAAATTCTGCCTAATATCCAGTCTGAACCTCCCCTGATGCAACTTGAGTCCATTGCCTTGCATCCTATCACTAGTTAGTTGGAAGAAGAGACCAACACCTGCCTCACTACAACCTCCTTTCAGGCAGTTGTAGAGAGCAAGAAGGTCTCTCCTCAGCCTCCTCCAGACTAAACAGCCCCAGGTCCTTCAGCCGATCCTCATAAGACTTGCTCTCTAGACCCCTCACCAGCCTCCTTGCCCTTCTCTGGACACGCTCCAGCACTTCAGTATCCTTCTTGTAGTGAGGGGCCCAAAACTGAACACTGTACTCCTGGTGCAGCCTCACCAGTGCTGAGTACAGGGGAATGATCACCTCCGTACTCCACCTGGCCACACTATTCCTGATACAAGCCAGGATGCTGTTGGCCTTCTTGGCCACCTGGGCACACTGAGGGCTCATGTTCAGCCGGCTGTCAACCAACACCCCAAGATCCTTTTCCACTGGGCAGCTTTCCAGCCACTCCTCCCCAAGCCTGTAGTGTTGCATGGGGTTGTTGTGACTGAAGTGCAGGACCTAGAATTAGGCCTGGTTGAATCTCATACAGTTAGCCTTGGCTCATTGATGCAGCCTGTCCAGAGCCCTCTGCAGAGTGTTCCTACCCTCATGCAAATTGACACTCCCACCCAACTTGGTGTTATCTGCAGACTTTCTGAGGGAGCACTCAATCCCCTCATCCAGATTATTGATAAAGATGTTAGAGAAGACCAGACCCAAAACTGAGCCCTGGGGAACAGCACTCGTGACTCACTTAGGTTAGATACCCTCCTCTTTTTCCCTTAATGCTTGCTCCCAGTCCCCTTCACTTCACCAGGCTAAAACGCTACAGTCTGTTAGAGCATTCACCTAGTCAGATGGAATAAAAGGAGGGTGACTTCACCCACACTGTGCACAGAAGGGTGTGGCACAGCTCCAGTTGGTAAGTCACCTTGGGGTAGAGCTGTACCATCCTCTTCAGCACCAACTTGTCTCTACACCACCAGTGGCTAATACAACCTGATGGCTTCTGGACTGGAGATGATTCACTTATGAGGAGCTTGAAACCTCTGTCCATTCAGTTACACCCTCTCCGCAAATATTGCCTTTCATTTAGAAGCCAAGGAGTGGATTAACTGAAGATACCACTAGGGGTAGCAAACCCTATATAGCTAGGGGCTATGCAAACACCTACCAAAAGAAATGTGGTATAAGCCAATGACCCTCAAATGTATGTATCAGGCAAAAGTCATATTTTCTTGAGAACTCCCTCATGAAGTTTAAAGAACTAGTGACATGCACACATATTGTCATTGATGAGTTGCAGACTGTTCATCATGGCTTCTCAGAGAAATGGTAAAGTGCCGGGCACATGTCTGAATTCCTCCCTCTCCAGTATCAAATCAGAAAGCACCAGTGGTGCAGACAGAGGGGAAATACTCAGAAAGAACAGAACTAGAGGGGTTGGCAAGAAAGAGTATGATAATAAATTCCTAGAAATAATTGTAATAATCATGCCTATTCCTAGAAATAATTATAATAATCCAGCCTACTTAGATAAACTTTGTAATAAATAGGTGCATGCTTTGTGCCTCGGTGTGCAAGTTAGGAGGAGTGATCCCCCCTGCACCCTGGGCCGCATTAACCATACCTACTTTATAACTCTCTGTGAGTTGTGAAGTTTCTCTCCGCATGTCAGTACTAGATATTCTCATCATTTCAGACTCTCTTCAGATAAAACAGTTTTGAATTTGCTCCTTGTTTTCCAGATTATCACCTTCAATTGTAAGCTCTTCATCATTGCATACTATGGCCAGTGTGAAATCTTAACAACTGTGGAAGCTTGTGAAGTCTGACACACAAACCTGCCTACATATGGGGGTTCAGAAGGAAAGCTTTTTAACTGTTTGTGACCACAGTGGTAACCAGCTTCTGAAATAGTACTCTGGAAAGTGCTTTGAGGTCTCTGGATGAAAAGAAATCCCTTTCTCAAATACAGTAAATAAACAAAATCATAGTTTGAAATGAATCTGCACTTTTGAAATGCTTCTTCTGCTGTTTTCTATAAGGGAAACCTGGCACCTTGAGAAGTAATGAAAGCATTTCCCTGATCAGGAGCCACCACTGTTAGTGAGCATGTCAAAACCTGACAACTTAAATAGAGAAAAGGAGAGAATCTTTCCTGTATGATTTGAACCCATCAGCCCTGAAAGTGAGACATTGGTTCTTCAGGCCAAAACGACGAGTTCAACCAGATCAGCAAAGTTGCTATGACTGCTCAGCTTTCTTCCAAGAAACATCTCTCTGTATGAAGGCCATCAGCTTCAGGAACATATAAATTATACTTCGTTAGACTATTCTAGAAGAATAGTCTTTGTGAGAAATGTGTTGGTCACACAGCAATATTAAGAATGTTGATTTTTGCAGGCTGCTTTGCAGTAATTAGGTCTAGGAGTGAAATCTAAATCAGCTGAAAAAATATTTTATTAGTGGTAAGAAATACCAGCTTTAGTGTATCCCAGGTCAGTGAATTAATTATGATGCTCTGTGGGTTGCCTGGTGGCAAGACACTCAGTCCCTCCTACACACTCTCCAGTTTTCCGCCGCTGGTGCTGTTTTATGTTGTATCAGTAGTTAATGGCGGGAGCTGGGACTGGCTCAGGAGCGCTCCTGCTTACTGACAGCGTTGAACTGCCAGGGCACAAAGTCATTCAGCCGCTCCCTGGCTCCGTTCATCTATTGAAATACGGCACAAAGGCTCCAGCAGACAAGACGATGAAAGGCCAGCCCTCCGTGTGCCCTGCAAACTCTGATTAGGATATTCACTGCAAATGTAGGAGTCATTCATCCAAATCCTTGCTTTGAACATTTGCCCTTCTCTTTTCAGAAGTCTTTCACATTCTCTGTCCCTCACTTTTCCACCTCATGTGGGAAAACTATGAGATGGCCGCAGCCTACAATGCTGTAGACTTTAGAAATATTTAAATTGTGTAGAAATAGCACAGAAATCAAAATGACTATGCGATGTAGCTTGTTACATCCCAGAAAGGTGATCTCCCTGGGGTTAGAAGTGCAGTAGTTGCACAGTCATGCAGACCAGTCCCATGTGGAATAAACACATCATGTCATAGGATCCCACCATCGTTTCATAAAGTAGTTCTATGTTGCCAGTGTTTGGCAGATTGATTCTGACAAGAAAAGTAGTAATAACACTGCATCCACTAGACCATCTGGTCTTTCCTTCCAAAAATGACTTAATCAACTATTAGAGGTGTTTAATATGCATCACAGCAAGAATTATTTGTGGATATTAAACAGTGGCTGTAACCAAACACAGAGAAAGAACATACACCCATAGTTTAAGCTGGAGTGGAGTACTGTAGAAGAATCATTAAAGTTATGCTGACTTGTGGCGGTTGAGCATACAGCCCATCATATTTAGAAACACAGTATTAAGAGTGGTTATGCTCTGAAACTTCATAAAATTACAGATTGGAATATCTCTAGTGAAATTAATGATCCAAAATATTACAGTCAAGAAGAAATCATCCTTGTCTTGAATTTTGAAGGTCATTTGGAGTCACAAAAATGCAGTTTTATGCTTTAGAGCTTTGAAACCATTATAAGTCAAAAGGGACATTGGACAGTGAAGGGAAAAAAAGTGATCTATCACCCCCATACTGTAATTAATTTGCTGAAAAATAACTATGGAGAATGGACTCCCCCACACACACACAAATAAAGCAAATGCACAAAAACAAAACCGTAGTTACATTCTGACTAAATTAGTGGCCACTATTTCTTTTAAGTTGTTTTTGTGACTTGGCAGAAGAGCGTGCAAAAAAAAAGACCTGATGGAGAAGGTTCCTCAGCTCATATGTTAGAAGTTGCCCAGCTGTCAAACTGACATCCTCCTTCTCTCCTGCAAACCTGTAATAGGAACAGGACACATAATGGATTTACGGGAAAAATCAGGAGGAAAAAAGAAAACAGCTGGAGTTAAGCCAAAGCAAAGTTTTATGACTTACTTCGTAGAATGAAAAAAAAAAGAAAACAAGCCCAACAAACACCCCAGGGAAAAGAAATTGAGGAAAACAAATATTTATTCAGATTGAAGGCAGTTTTTCTGATTTTAGAGAAAAAACTGTTTCGGATTGTATTCCCTTTCCCTAATTGAGTCAGAACCTTTTTGTTTTTTTTTAAGGGAAAGCAGGCTACTGTTAAATTGATGAATTTCAATGAAAAATCTCCTAAATTTTTAAAAAGAAATCTCTCCTTTTGCAGCTTTGGAAATGTATTTTTTTTAACTCAAAAAAATGTCTTCATTGTCTCCTACCAAAAGCAGATGTTGTATTGGACCAAATTTTCAGGTAATTACTTATGTCACAGAAATATTCTATCCAGCTCTACCCAAGACGAAGAGAGAGTGGAGATAATACTAAGTCCATAGAGAGAAGAAAAAAGAGAAATGAGGAACGAACTACTGAAAAAATTAAATTACTTCAGCTGAGAGAAGAAGTTTGTTGCTTGAAGGAGGATACCAGTGAATTAAACAAGAGCTGAATTTACAGCTCTTGGTCAAAAATATTTGAACTTGTTTGGCAAGCTATTCACAGATTAAAAATCCCTGCACTCAGAATGCCTTATTCCTTGGTCCAAGTCTTACATATTACAGATTAAACATGTGCCTCATGTGCCTAATTTACCATGTGTAAAGTGGGAGTAATGAATGTTACCTTGATGCCTTGAGAGTTTAGAGATACGTGTGGACGTACAGGGTGAAACTCTGATGTAACTCAAACGCATAGCAGAATTTCCTTTGACCCTGGGTTCTTCTCGTTTATTCATGTCATGCTTTCTCTAGTTTCTCTTTCACCCGTAAAATCAAGATTTCAGAAAGGAAAAATCAGAATCTGTGCCTGTTTGTGTCATCTCTATCATACAGTCACGTAGCTCATCTCCATCATATCAGGCCTGGTACAGAAACAGGGACAGATCCTTTCAACAAAGTAAAGACTAGAGAAAAAGGAGATATTTGCTCTTTAGTTTACAAACGCTGTGGTTGACCTGATCCCTTCTGGAAGTGAGTTCAGGCTTAGACATTTGCCAGAAAAGCTTTCTCCCTGGCCGTCACAAGTCTGACTTTCTACTAGAGACAGAAAATTTTTTTCAGGCTTTTTATTTCTCTCTGTGAAGTGGAAAGAGCATTCGTATAATTCATTTTTCAGAAGGGGCAACAGTAACAAAAAAAGGAAAAGGTAAAACTAAATAAATACAAGGTAATGTTCAAGCTGACCTGTGCTGGAATATCATTTTTAAATTTTCAGCCCATGAAACTATAGCTGGATTGACTTTTTATCTTCATTTTTGCAGGAAAATATGCTTTCATATTCACATTTTCATGGGAGAGGAAAATTGTTTTCCATGCAGCTATATACTTCAAGTTGACAGCTGCATTTTGCATGGATATGATCACTCAAGCTGAGGTCGTCACTCAAGCAGCTTAAGCTGATCCCATGCAGGGCTTTGGACATGACCAGAGCTACCCTGAAATTGTCCTGAAGGGAGAAGAGCCCCAGGGCCATGTTGCCATGCAGACCATTTGCTCTCTTCTGACCCCAGAAGAGCTTTTTATCAGTAGTTTCATATTTCCTGCATGTGGCAAGACAGAATTCATGAAGTCCCAAGTGTTAACAGAAACTCGTACTGTTGGTACAGTGCAGGAGGGAAGACTGGATCCTGCTTCTCCTATGGGGTATGGTTGCCCACTACTCCAAATTTTACAGGTGTCAAAGTCAGAATGAAAACTGCTTTAGAGCTCTGGAAAGAAGAGCTGCAAACTCACGTCAGCTTGTGTGTGAAGGCAAGGCTGGCACAAGGATTTCCATCTGTATAGGTCGTGCATTGTTTCCTCAGTGTCCAGTTTCAAGAGCTTAGTTTTAATCTGCTTGAGGTATGAAGGGACCCATGGCATAGTGCTAACTTTAAAATGAAAAAAGAACCCAAAACAATGCCAACAAACTTGTCTTGTGTCAATGAGATCTAAGAAGCAGTTGATAGAATTTTCACTGGCAGCAAAACAAGGCAAGGTATCTCTGGGGAAAAGGTCAATTTGCTTTCTCTCTCAATGTGTTCTCATGGAGCTCAGACTTACATGTTTTCGTCATCATGTCTGCATAATTACTGCTTCAGTTTCGGGTTTTCCAAAGTGAAAAAAAGCGCCCTCAAATCTTGTGCACCCTATGAAGCTGAAGGCAAGAAATGTGAGTCAGCCATAGAGGTGCAAGGCATTATGAGTAAAGTACACGTGTGACTTGCTCTCTTTCAAACACCTCATCAATTTGGAAGCTACACTCTGCGTATGTCTATTCTGCCAATTCTTTTTAGCTGTCAAAGAGGTTGTTTTCAAAGGACTCCAGTGACAGCTCAGAAATCCATCTTGGTGGATTGGCAGGACCTTGGAACTGTGTCTCTGAACTGTACAGAGGTCAGCTGTTTAATTTCATAAGGGTTCCCATGATTTATACGTGCTCCAGCTCTTGATACAGAACAGCCCGTACTTTCTGTGTACATGAGAATGTAATGCCTGTGTAGGGATTGCTCCCTTCTGTATAGCGTCTACCATTACAAAGCACAATGCCAGTGCTAAAATGGATCAATAGACTATTATTCTTATATCAAAAGGGGCAGGTAGGTACTCTGTGAACACAAAATCTGATGAAAGGACTTGCCTTGTCATATGTTCGCTCAACCCAAATCTGGCTGGTGGTTTGAGCAGCGTCAATGGCCACAGGTAAAACCAGCCGTTGGTATAGGCAAAGAAACTTGTCTGCTAGGACGTACAAGCAAGAAAGAGGGAATTCACAGGGAATTTCTCATTAGCAACAGCAGTGCTTTACAACACTAAAAACTTTCAAGGTATGCTAGCATGTTTGTTTTCTGCACAAAGAACGCATATTTTAGAAAGACACAGAAGAATTGGTTTTCCCAGCTAACTGAATTTCAAAGGAAGGAACCAAGATTTCTGGGTTACCAGCCCTGCCTCGTTCCATGCAGTGTGATACCTTTGTCATTCTTGTGTTGCTTCACCCGTCCAGATTACTCAGTTGTAGGAAGAGTCAGGAGAACTTAAAGGCAGCCTGCAAACTTGTCCTGGAAATACCATGAGAACAAAATTTGTCCAGGACATGCCGAGAAATTTACATTTGAGATCTGCAGAACAGGTCTATCCCAGAAATGCTCAGATATCTGACAAATTTTGGGAGGGAGAGGGGAAGGGGTGCTCTTTTTTTTTTTTTCTAGTTGGCTTTTTGCTTAATCTCATTCTCTGCCGTCTTTTGAGCTGGGAGATCTAAAGTCCTGAGGACAAGCCTATGCATCCTGTACTAAATCTTGCAGAATGGAGCACCAGGCTGAAAACACCTCACCAGCACCTTCTCTGTGAGCATCATATATGGTCTGTCTTTCTGTGCCACACATAATTGCAGCTCTGGTAGCATCAGCCTCCTGGCATGAGTCCATATGTTGAGCAATTATTCTCTTCAATCCAGACTGATAGAAGATTTCATGCCTTGGCAAAATGACTAAGTTATCCATATATTTATGCTCTTTTTATGACATGGAAAGTTAAACTGTTTTATGTCTTGATTATTTGCCTTTGAGAAACATGCAAAATAAAAAGAAACAGTATAAATGTAACCAATATGTTGAAGTTCACCGTCTCTACTTGGTTTCACACGCAAGTCTCTGTTTTGCCCATTATTGGCAGACGGGATTTTTTGCGCGTGTCAAGCTTGCCCCGTCATTTGGTGATGATGGGAGAGGAGAATCCAGGAATAAAAAAATACGTTCTCTTATATTTTCTAAAAGATCTGCCAGTGCTTGTAGCAGATCAAGGAGAAAAGAGCCAGCCCAGACATTATTTGCCTTGCGATGCAGCGAAGTCACGTACACACTGCTAAAGATAAACCTTCCCATGGCTTTCCCTTAAGCTGCCAGTGATTTGGATGCTCCATTTGAATTTCCTGCTAGTCAAAGTCCTCTCCCAGCCAGCAAACGCCCAAACATCTCACAGTAACTGTTTGTAGAAGATGGATGATGGATCACAATTACAGTTTCACCAGTCTCCAGTGGCCTTCTGCACAATTTCTGGGCCCTTTACCATCTTTGTGCTGAGTTCACAGGAATTTGGAAGGACTTGTGGCTCTTGGTGAGCACTCTTCCATCATGTCCATCAACAGCCTGAAACCAGCACAGGATGATGACACCATTCTTGATGTCTCCTCTACTGGCTAAACATCTCTATCCAATAAGGACTAACCAGTAGTGAGCCCAGATCACTCTCAAATATTGGTGCATTCATTTTCATTACACCCAAACAACTGTTCTCCATAGCTGAAACTGAAACTGGAGAAAGAAGGAAGACTTACGCCTCTGTCTCCTACTTCATCTCTCTCACATGGGTATTCTGGAGTCATATCCATTCCAAACAGCACCTGCATCAAAAGGTGGTGCTCTGGGTAAATGGTTGTTCATACTATGGTTGCTGGTTGGGATGTTGTGAAGTGAGTGCTGCCTTTGTGGATTTGCACTGTCCTTGTGCACCCTCTAAATTCATCAGCTATGACAACATCAACAGTCAGTAAATGCTGCCACACATTCATGTTGTGCTTATGAAGAGCCATAGCCATTTTCTTCTGTTCCACCGCCAAGCATTTCCTGTTCCTATTTGTGGGTGGTCCAAGTACAGCTTTATATGTGTTTTAACAATCCAAGAACATCTGTAAAAGGTTTATTCCATGCTTGGAACAGAACTTATTCCCATACATAGTGTCAGATCCAAAGTGATAGGCAGGAAGCTTCCTTCCTCTGTGTTCTTGGTGCAGACACAGGTGATTTTTCTTTGAAGAAATTAAGTTGACGGCAAAGAACAAAGCTGAGTTGGGCAGTGTCCCATTTTAGTCTGAGAGCTCACGCTGTGCTAAGCACACGGATTCCTGGCTATTTCAGGAGCTGACAGCAAACCAGAAGAATAAATATAGGGTGAGGCAAGCCTAATATGCCATTTCATATACTACTTCACCAGCATGATCAATGCAATACAAGAGAAGCTGCCTTTCTCCTGGTTCATGTACTCTCAGTGGAGAAGTGCAATATGAAAGCGTACTGGCTACGCAGATTTACATACAGAAGGCGTATGGTTCACTATTTCATAAGCAGCAGCTGAATATTGTATTTCCCACAAATTTCAGCTAGACAGGCAACTCTCATGTTGCATGCAAGTAATGGAGGTGGAACAAATGATGCCTGTCTGATTTTCCTACATTCCCAGTGTAATATGCCTGGTCGCAGAGACTGCTGTGCACCATGTCACAAGCAGTGCGTAGTCCTTTCTCCAAAATGCCACAGGCTATAGAATCCTTCTCTGTCTTACGAAAGGTAGGAAAGAGGCCTCCACTGCCTTTTGCAAATGGCTGCCTCCCATCAAGTGCAGACACTGGGACAAGCTGGAAGACGCTTCTCACTTTGTACTTCTCAACATAGGTAAAGTCAGTGAAGCCAATTTACTCCTTTTGAGGATCTTGAACATAAAGCAGCAGAGGCAAATGCAAGATTGTGTTTGATACAAATTTATGAGTTTATTCTCACATAGAGGCATTTTGTACTCAAAATTTGAGAAAGTAATCCACAGCAAACAACCACAAAGTAGAATGAAATACATAGAGCAGTATTATTCAGCAGCTGTCAATTTGATTTTTGTTTATGGAACCAATATGTTACAGGAATTACTGAAATCCACAGAATTTGTGATTATTATTAATGGTATTAAGCATTGCACACTGTATATTGCAGATTGTAAAACTGGCACTTTGCCAACCAGTTACCTACTGGAACACTCATTAGAACACAGGATTAATTCACTTCCTTGGAAAAGAGCTCAGGCAAGTGTGTTTTCAGACAGCAGGATAAAAAAATAGATGGATTGCGTTAAAAAAAATGTTCCTGTTTTTCCAAAGAAAGCATCTTTTTGGATTCCTTTGGATTCCTGCAACTGAAAAGTGAAGGAAAATGTGGTTTGGGGTTCAGCGTGTTTTGGGAGGGAGCCCACAAACTGTCATGAAAACACTACATCACAGCAAAACTGCCGTCTCTTCTTTCTTTCTCTTCAAGCCATGTTATAGATTTCATGTTCGTGAGAGGAGATTAAAGATGCAGACAAAGGGCTGTCTTAAAACCTCCAATGCTACAAAAGGCCAAGAAAATAATGTCCTATGTTATTGTTCTCTCTACTTTTCTCAAAACCTGTGGAGTTTGGCTCACCGCTTTTGAACGTTTGGGGTCAGTGGGACTGAATAGCCTGTGGACAGGCAGAAACTAAGCCCACACAGAGCTGGCACAGAAACCCAGAACCAGAAACAAGGGCCAGCCTTGTCGGTGCTTCAGGGTGCTGCTGGCTCATGCTGGGGAGAGGACTCTTGCGTCTTATGCTCTGTCCTCCCCTGCTCAGCCAGTGCTAACTTCCAGTTTTCCAGGAAAATCAGACAATAAATTATACTAAATGACAAGGATAAGAAGCAGCCTCTCTGCCCCTTCCAACTGGGATAACTCTCATTGCATAACCGTTCTTGCAGCCAAGTGGTGACTATCTCCGAGGAAGAGATTTAGGCCAACAAGGTGGTAAAGAGGCTTAAACCTACCTCCCAGTGGGCTAAAAGCCCACACAATGTCTGTTCTGGCTTAACTGAAGGGCAGGAATTCATTAAGCAGTGGTGACTTGCACGGGGACCCTCAGTTTCATCACTTCTGTGCTTTGAGCATCCCTTTACCTTTGATGCCTGCCCTGCCTACCTCTGCATGTGGGAATCATGTTTTCCTATGTGTTTCTGCCAAGTGCCAAGCTCTCTGCTGGTGACTTGGTCTGTAATACACGGTGGCCTTTAGGCCAGCAGAATCCTCAGTGCAACCACAGCATTATTTGCATTAATGTTAAATAATGTGTATAAAAGCAAAATGAAATCTGCATAGAATATCTTTCTTTTTATTTTCCAAAAGGTTAAATTAGTATATGTGTTATGGAATCTCCATGGTTTTTGCTTTCTCTGTTACAGAGCTTGAACTTTAGTCTTTCGGTCCAAAGGGAGAAAAATCAATAGTATCATACTGATACACAAGAAACTTTATTAAAGTAGCCATGGGCATCTCTGCAACCTTACCCTATCAAGCTGGCTTGCTAATTGGTTTGCAGCAGTGTGGCTGCCATGAGAATTACCGAGGTCTGTCTTGTGAAAATCTGGCTCTATCAGCATCAAGAACACAAACAGCCAGGGAAGCGGTCAAAGGTCGCTTCCTAGTTGTTGGGAACAGAAAATGAAGCTTGTTAACATTCTGCTGCTGCTTCTTCTAGGGAGAAAAAACCACATCAATACTGCAGGGAGCTGTCCTCGGGAGGCCTGAACAAAGATGATCAAGCTTCTCTCTGCTCACTTCCACTCACCCATCAGACTTTCATTGACGGGGAAGCCTAAAAAAAACCTGCCAGAAGTGTCATTTCATACCAGCCTGAAGTCTTTAGTTTGGAGTGCTTCCCTTATTTGTCCATCACAACACATTCTCTCTGCATTTTACACATTGCCTCTGTTTGCTCTGGTTTGTCGCTGTGCTAAACTAAAGCTGAATTCAAAATGTCCTGGAAAAACATCAGTGTATCAGCACAAGAAAGAATGAAAATGTTGTGAAGCTTTTGTAAGAAATGCAAATTATAGATAGCAGAGAGGAAAGCCAGAATCTCTAAATCCCCCCTGCCACCTAACACCAATCTAGAAAGCAAGAAAGACTTTGGCAGGTTGCAAAAATGTGACTTGAAGGATCGTGTAGCCTGAGTGAACATATGCCATCAAGAAGCTATGGCAGATCCCAGCGCATCCACGTCAGGAAAAGCCATTGCTGAGTAGGTTCAGTTCATACCAGGTGTGTTAGCAACACAAAATTAACATGGAGTTGCTCCCTGGTTTGCACCAGAGTTTTTCACAGGATTCCGTGATGGAAAAAAGCCCTTGACATCTTGCTGAGTCCATCTGAAAGGCCAGATGGACAGTAAAAGATCTTTAATTCTACTTTTTTTTTTTAAATATTCAATTCTTCAATTCAGGATATGATATGAAAAATTAACAAATCTCTTTTACCCAGTAATGATGACAAGTAATTTTAGCAGCCGGGCACTAGTACAAGCAGTGAATATGGAGGTGTCCTTGTCTCCAAGAAATTGAGAACTAAGTGGGAGTTTTCAGCTACACATGCAATTTTCTGCTACACGTGCAGTTTTCCACAATGAAAATATTATTAGGACCAGCCACAACTCAGACATAAACTGTTGTCCATGGTCTAAAGGATATCCAATGCAATTTCAAACACACAGTAGATAAATATGTATTACAGCCACTTTTGGGACAGAGAATTTCCTGTTCAGTCTCCTGACGGTCTTATCCTAATGATTTGGTCTTGATAGCTTGGAGCCGTTCTCTGATTGTGTGAGCCTGTAGGCACCATGAACTGCTAGGATCTCCCTCCCATGACAACGGATTTGGAGAGTGTCACCTCATAGCAGCCCTCTGTAAAGCACATACCACACACAGAAGTTCTCAAGGTTAAATTGCCTTTACTGCTGCTGTGTGGCCTTACTGTACCAAAAGATCTAGCCCATGGTCTTCAACTGAGCTAACTGCTTGTGTCGGTATAGGGCCTTGAAGACTAACTCAAAACGTTCTGTCTGTGTTTTCGTTGCTGCTGCTGAGCAAAGAAGGTAGACACTTTGTCACAAAAAGCATATGAAGGAGATGTGGAAACCAAAATTGCACCTTTTTTTGTTCACAGTATACCATGAAGATATTTTTAATTTCTCCAGCCAGCTCCCTGGGGATCCTTTCAGCTTTTCCATATTGTGATAGAAGGAAACTAATTTAGGGATCAACCATGCAAAATCTTTTATCTTGGCCAGTCTAAAATATTAAACATCTAAGGGATCAGTGGATCGGGAAAAAACCCCAAAATAAGTAAGAGGGTGTGAAATCTGGCTTCATGAATTAGGCTTGAAAGAAATGCAGGATTTTAACATGCGGTTTGACGTAGAATTTTTTTTCTTTATACAGAGTGTTGTGCCAAACTAGGAGTCTCATGTGCTTATCTTATTAGCTTTTCCATTAGCCTACTCACACCAGTAGATGATCCTAAATTTTCAGAAAGAAGAAGAAAGATGAATTTTCTGTCTTCATTAAAAAAACACCAAACCTCTGTTTCTAAGGGGAAAAGCAGATTTTTCTTTTTGAGATGGAACGGAGGACACCGGACAGGAAAACAAATTGATTCAGAAAGCCATTGAACTCTATGAATAGCTCAAATCTATTCAAACTGGTAATGATTTGCAATAGTTTGTTACTACGCTACCAGAGTCTGCTAAAATATCTCTTCCTCCACCTCACACACAGATGCACACACTTTAAATACAACGTTAAAGATACCCTTGACTAGTGAAGATCCTGTCAAACTATGCTAATCAAATCCAGCTTTGATTTCATGCTTACTTTTCTGCTCATCCCAATTGTAAAGCTAAGCTGTAATTAATACGTAAGAGGCTGGTGATTATACAGCATTAGGCTGAACATATAGAGTGAACATACAGAGTGAACACACAGCATTAGATTGCATTTCAATAGATCAGACACTGTAAAGAAACAAGATCAACTCACAAGGTCTGGCATTAGCAGGCTTCTAACTTATCTTGGTGACAATCTTGAGCTCTTGCATTGATTTCTGGCTACGGGTGACATCTTTTGCTTCTGCATGTGCTTATGCTTATACATGAACGTGCAGACTAAATAGGCACTCTTTTCCTGTTTTTTTTTTTTTTTTTTTT
>Ga0065711_1039249_pt1 | contig 17986 bp, 20 predicted proteins | sample Hoacrofraction12_FD_59098 | JGI IMG/M metagenome (GOLD analysis project Ga0065711, IMG submission 59098) | Hoatzin crop microbial communities from Cojedes, Venezuela - Epithelial fraction 12 v2 (version 2) | ecosystem: Host-associated > Birds > Digestive system > Esophagus > Crop | place... | reverse complement strand
AAGGGAGTATTTAAGCCCTTGAATCATCGTCGTTACTGTGGTAGCAGCAGCAGCAGAGCTTCACAGCGCTTCAGACTGCTGGTTTGCACAAATATGGGATTTGGAGGGACCGGACGCAGTGAGCTGCTGAAGGTAGGTTCATAATTTATTTGAGAAAATGAAAGAACAAAGTTTCTTACCAAGCAATTCCAGAGCAGGAAAATGCCTGGAGACCCAGCTTGCTTGACTTGTTAACTTTCTTAATAAGTAATAAACGAGGCTCCAGATGGTCAGAATTTTGCTAGAATGGAGATAATTTTCTTTCAGATGAATAATTTATTTTAAAACTTCAGGAGAGAAGCAGTCTGTGTGTTGTGCTTTCTCGCTGCTTATCATTTGCGTCGATAGGATATTCACAGGAGCCGAGTGCTTAATTAAGTAGCTCGAAATTGCAGAATCTGGCGGCGTGTACTGCATAATATTTGACAGTAGTTGTCTGTAGGATCTGAAGCAACTAGTTGCAGCAGCAGTATAATGAAGATTTATGGCTCTAGGACACAAGCTTGCGTAGGAGAACAATTTATAAGAAGGGATCAGTCTCATACAATTCGTGTGTCTCTGACCGTTGTGGACTCACTCGGCACTTAAATGTGTTACTTTTAGTGGAAATGGAAATCTTGCAGTAGGCAGTTTTAAAATGTAGTTATGCATACAAAACATGCCAGGCATGCTTAGCAGGAAAAACTAAACCTTTTTTTATTGGCAGATTAGTTTATATTCATCATCTAACTCTGAGGCTGTTTTAGCTTTTGTGCCGTCTCCTCTAGTAGTGAGAGTAAAATTGAGCTTAGTAAGTAATGCCTGCTGTATTTTGTCTAAGAGCATCAGCCATTCAGAAGACTGGTTACAGCAGTCTGAAAACCCTTCTCCATCTAGTGACTTGGATAATTTTTTATGCCTTTGGCCCAAACTCTATCACCCTTTGTGTCTCCCGGTCCAAAGGCAACAGGCCTGTCACTTTGCTTCTCCTAGCATGCAGCCAGGAGACTTGATTGGAAAGCTGTAAGATGCTTTTCCATTTTTCATCTGCCACTGGATTCTCTTCTTGAAATTAGTGAATGTGCAGGCCCCTGTAAATACGCTTTCTTGTTTCAGAAGGAAGCTTCAGTTATGTCAGTTTGCAAGGTCGCGTGTTGATCTGTGTTTTGGTATTAAAAGCTTTCAAAGGATGGCTTCCTTGAAATTTTCCTTGTGGTCATGAAGACTGATGCCAGCTTGCACTGTTGTGAGGTGCAAGTCGTTAAAATGTAGGAGCCGTCTGAGCGGGCTTGAGGTTGTTGGTGGTGTGCCTGGCTTCTGCTGCGCTTTCTGTGAGCACCTTCCATGCCTGTTCCGCTCTGCTCTTCATTCTTACGGTAACAAATTTCTTCGCAGACATAAGAATACTTGGTACCGTCCTTGGGGCTGTGGAGGGCCAGCGCTTCAGTCATGCCTGGCTTTGCATTCAGGTGAAGGGACCTGGGGGTGTGCGGGAGTCGTGGCTGTGTGGTCGTTGCTGTGTCTCCAGGTGGTGGTGGACTAAAGGCTAGGTTTTACCTCCAGGGAAGCCATATTCTCTCCTTCTTCCTTTTCAGATGTGGGTGTCCACTTCAGTGAAGGGGTGTCCGCTGTGGGTACAGTGCAGTACGCCGGAAAACTGCCTGCTACAGTGTGCACCGAGTCAAGTGGCCAGGGCCTGTACGTTATAATGTACAAGTTTACCAGCTTTACAAAAAAATTTCACAAACAGCTGTTTGCAATGGATGAAGAGGTTGGAGTTATGCTTTGTTCCGATTTATTTCAATACATTTTGTCTTGCTGGTACTCTGTGCGCTGAGTGATGGAGAATGCCGGCTTGCTAAACATCGTCTTTCACAGCAAGAGAACTGAAGTTTCTAGATTTTTTACTGTTTCTAGATGTGTTTTTTATTGGCATATGAAATTATTTTATCAAGGTGCTTGATACACAGCTGTCATTGCTCAAAGATATAATTAATTTTTAATTTTCTGTTTCTCTATAAACAGTTGAACAGTTGGGTAAAATGCGAGAAAAGATCACCTTGGGCACTTCCCTGTAGATATAATTTCATGTGATTAATGGGTGGTAGTATCACCACTCTTTGCATAATGGCTAACTGCGTTTTAATTAGCTTCTGTGTGGTTTATCTCTCTGTTCTTAACAACAAATTGACTTGAACTCCCAGAAACTGGAAGTCGAAAGATGTCAGAATAGAGATGCTTGACCTCACGGTATTATTTTTTCTTGCATTTCTTTAAAAGATACAGACTGTGAGCTTGCTGCTGTTTTCTGACAGTTCTTCGTGTTCTCTGTGTGTCTGGGATACAAGTGTGTGCTGTGGGGTGGTTTCAAGAAAAGGTATTCTTGAGGGGGGAAAAAGAGGAAAAAAAAAATTAAACCACCCAAGATTTGCTACACTGTTTGGATTAATGTTTAGTTTGGAACCAGCTCTTTTGGGGGGAATCTTGTTGGTTCTTGTACAGGATATGCCTTATGCAGTTTTCGTTTGCATGTGGACAGTATGAATATTTAAAAAGTCCTTCTAGTTCTTTCCTGGAATAAATGCACACGATAACCAAAGCAAAAAAACCCAAGCAACTCAAGACACTTTCTCTAAGGGATAGTTTGATACTTTGTTTTGGCATGTGGCTCTTCCTCGTGTATCGTAGCGGTGCAAGCTCATGACACTGTTAAAAATGAAACTTGTTAACTTTTAAACTGATGATGCAGAATATCATAAGTACAGCCGGGGGTAGCAAAGGAGCTGGGTTCCTACTGGTTTTATGCATTAGTTTTGAAATGAAAAAGCTAGAGACCAGTATGCCATGTAGTACATTAAAATAACACAACCCTCTTAGTATTCAAAGCTAGTCACTTCTACAGAGCAGGTTATAACTAGCCTACTTTTCTGTAACTAGTCCACTTTTCCTAGGTGGATGGTGGCTTTGCAGTTCACAGTTACTTTATTTTACAGAAAACCCGTGTGTGTTTGTAGGGACATAGGATTAGAGAATGAGAGAAGAAGGTTAAAAAGTTCTGCAATATGCTGAAGGGGCTGTAATTTATTGTAACAAAGCTGTTTCTAGAATTTGGAAGATTAGCAAGACCTGAAGTGTGCCAGCAGCCTGGTCAGTGCCACCGTGTGGGATTTTCCACTTGAGTGTTCTGCCTTCATGTGCTTAGGCACCGGAATAATTGTGTTGAGGTAATGGACCACTTTCTTCTTCATCAGTCTAGTTAAACATTAAAAAAATTAATTTATTGCTAGGTTTTGTAACTGTGAAAACTGTGCCTTGCAACAGTATTTTCATTTCTGTTTACCACAGTCACTGAAAAACAAAAAAGCCAAAAAAAAGAAATCTTTAAATTCCCGGCTCCGCAGCTGTCCCTTGCCAGAGGTTTTGCTTCCACCCTTTCTACAAATTGGCGCAGTCGCTCACAAGGGGTTTAGGGTCTGCTGCACCGCTGGGTCCCTTGGGACCATGCTCGCCAGCCGGGTACCGGGGCAGCACCCGCCGCGCTGCTGGGGGCTGGGGGCTCGTTGCTGCCGGGGAGGAGCAGCCCGGGCTCTGGGCACCGGCACGGAGCCTGGGACGGCTCGGTTTGCGGCCCTCGCAGGTGTGTTTTGGAGCGCCAGCGGCACGTCCTCTCTAGACCAGGGAGTTTCAGGCTGCTTTAAAAAGGGAGAATCCTGGTCCTTTCCCACATAATTGCTGAAGTCACAGTCAATGGCAGAGAATCAGGCAGAGCAGGGGTTTGGGGTGTCCCCCCCTCAGATGCATGTCTGGGCTCTTCCAGGTGTTTACTGCTGTGCTAGGATTACTTAGCATAGTTTGCTGGGCAGCAAAAGGAATCCCTCCTGCCGGTGGAGATGGGACTTCTGTCCAAAGGCCAAATATAAAGGGAAAGCTGAGCTACCAAAACGACGAGAGGAGAATGTTGGCAGTACTGGAAACCCTGGTGACTCCACAGGGCCTGTAGGGTATTTCCTGTGTAGCACAGACCATGAAGTATTGCCAGAGAAAACGGGGAGCCAGCCCTGTAACCTCTTAATCCTTTCAGGGGACAGCTGCCTTTTCGCAGGGTGAAACTTCCTTTTGAGAAGGGCTAAAGGAGGAGATACTTCCAAAGGCATGGTTTCCTCCTTACATTTGTTTTGCCCATTTCTTCCGGTTATGTTTTGCCACAGTCCAGAATACGGAGCAGGTTCTTGGGTTTGTGTGAAAGGCAACGCTGCCTTCCCCCGCTGATGAACTTGCAGTTCACTGTTCCTCGCTGAAGGAAGGATTGATGCTGTTGGAGGGAGTGTATCTAAAAAGGGGTGGCGGTTCTGAGTGTCAAAGAACTGTTTGAACCGAAGAAAGGTATTGACCCAACCATAAGCTGGACATGAAGAACCGCTGGGGCAGGGGAATTCCGTCAAGCCTTTCATCTGAGGAACTGGATTTAATATGGGTGCCTGCTGCAGGCAGCTGGGAGATCCAGCAGAGGACTTGTCATAGGAGCAGACACAATTCTTGCTGGTGTCTCAGTCCTACGTTCCCCAGCTGGCACGGCGAAGATGCCTTTCCAAAGGCTCTCAGCTATTCTTACTCCATTCTGCACCTGTCTCCTCTCCCTCAGGTGGAGCTGTGGGGCAGTGGCCTTTGTTTCCATTTGGATTAGAAGTGCCAGTGCCGCCTTCCTTGCACACACCAGGGAAGGGCCTTCCCTTCGGAAAGAGGAGGATGGAAAATATCTGCATGCACATGCCTGGGGAACAGGAATTGTGTTTTGAGAGGAAAAAATCATCTCTCTTCAAAGTAACCTCAGAACAGGAGTGCTTAAGATAGCTGATAGCCTGCTGCCCAAAAGGGTCTCCACGTGAGAGGCAAAGCCCTAGGTCTGTGTTCAGCTCTGTTTTAGGAGGAGGTCAGAGGTCTGCACCAGCCTCAAGTGAAACTGCTGCTTAGTTACATTCTCTCATGTAGGACTTTTTCCCATGATGGTTCATTATTACCCTTTTTTACAAGCAGGTTTGCTGTAGCATCAAACCCTTCCTTTCTGCTGAGCTGAGTTGCCAGGCCTTGTGTTGATTTGGGGAACGTCTTGTTCCCGAGCCGGTTTGCCCTGTGCCCAGGCGGGAATCTCCTCTGGCCTTGGGCTGGGCTGGATTTGGCAAGGGCCCAGCTTCCCGGGGCGTGTGTTCATGGGGACACGGTGCCAGGGACCCACCACGCCGCTTCTGTTGGCAGAAGTCATTGTCCTGGAATTTTGGAGCAGAAAAGCAAGAGATTGCAGTTGAGGAGGCAAAGCCATGAGCCAATTAAACAGCATCACCTTGTTTAATGAAGGCTTTGGAGTGGGGAAGGAGGACAGGATCTGCCACCAGTGTTGGGCTCTAGAGCTGGTTGGGTCGTCTCGTGGTTCCTCTTCCAGCACGTGTCTGTGGCCACTAGCTGAGCAAGGCACGATGTCCGTCCTCCTCCAGGCCAGAATCGCCTCTGCCTTTTATTTTGGGGGGAGAGAAGGTGAAAGTGAATCACAGCGGTGCCGGCAGGATGACTTTAGCCGTAGAAGGGAAAGCTGAGCAGGCAAGGAGAGCAGCAGCAGCGTCCGGGAGAGATCAGGATGGGCAGTGCTGGGGACTTACTACAGCCACATCCTCCTTGGTAAGGGGCCCTAGCTCTGAGCCGGCCGCCTTGGGAAGTCAGCATTCCTCTGCATGAAAAAGCATCTCGTTTTCTTGTGGCTTTATCTGAAATGCCTGTTTCCTGTTGTTAACTTTGTCCAGCTTCCAGCTGTCAGTACTGCTTTGTGCTGTTCTAAATATTCTCTTTCTCCTGAATTCAGTCCCTACAGTATTTGGAAATAATTTTCAACAGACACAGAAAATTACAATCTGTTTTTTTAAACATTTCTCTTTCTTGAGCCTTGTGAATTAAATCATCCCTTTGAGTGAGCTTACACAATGTCACATTTCATGCCCAAATGATGGAAGGATTTAAAACCAAGGAAATCCTGCAGGTGTTTCACAAGCGCTGGCACAAGAGCTCTGCCTTGTACTGCAGATGATCATCTCTGCTCCTGCAGCCACACTTCAAACATTCTCCTGCCTGTTCTGTATAAACCTGTGTGAACGTACAGCGGAGGCTTTCTGACTGCTTCCAGCCGTGCTCTTTGCTGTAGAGTTTTCAGGGCTTCCAGGGCGCGATGCAATCCCAGTTAGAAAACTGAAAATGCTTCTCAGGTCAGACTCCTGGATTTAAAGCTCGTTCCCAGTCTAACTCAGTGCTTCCCTTGCAGCAGCAGGAGACGCTACCAGAGGCGGCTGCAGCTCTCGCTTTCTGTCGCCTCGCCAGGGAGGTCCCGGCCCAGCGGTGGCTCGCGTTGTCCCCGGGTTTAGACCCGGCCCGTGTGAGCAGAGCCCGTTGTCCCTTCCCAGAGCGCTGGCGGCTGCGCGGGTGCTGGTGTGCGCAGAACTGGCACCGAAAAGGCAGCGGGGTTGCGGGGAGGCGTCAGTCGGACGGGGCTCCTCTCCAGGGGCTGCGGGGGCAGCTCAGCAGCAGCAGGGGAGCGGGGCTGCAGACCCAGGTGTCCCCCGTCTCCCCAGTGATGCAAGACACAGCTCAGAACAGCCCCAGATCCGTCTGAAGTAATACAGCTTGCGTTAGCGGGAGCGGTTTGGTGTGGACTCTCTGCCTTTACACAGATTCTCTGCCATGCCAAACAGCTTTGAAATTTCTTATTTTGCAGTTAGAAATACCTCAGCTGGGAAGTCCTAAGTCCCTGCCTGCTGGCTCAGCTTCTCCCTGCCTGGGGCAGGACTGACAATAAATAAATAATTTCTAAAAAAATCTTTTCTACAGCTGGCGCAGTAATAACTCCTTTCTTACAGAAAGGACCAAAGGGAAGGAGCGCAGCAGGAACATTTGGGCGTCAGACTGCCGTAGCCGGAGGAGTCGCCAAGCCCAGGGGCCGGCATCGGGCTTTGTCCCCGTGGCTGATGTCTGCTGCTGCAGTTCTGCGTAAACCTGGCAGAGCTGCAAGCCATCTGGGTGCCCACAGGAGCATCGCCGCTGCTGCCGCTGCTGGGGGTGGTTTTCAGCAGCAGAACCGGGACGGCTGCCAAAGCACTGCCTTTCTTCCTCTGAGAAGTAAGAATTAACATAGTGGCTGCCGATTCCCCGGCGCTGGGGCAGAGGGGGAAGGAGGTCTGGGACTTGCTGGTGTCCGACACTGCGCCTTGCCAGCCCGGGCAGCGTTTCCCCACCTTTACAGAGCAGGCAGGAAGATGTAGGTGAGGGCAAGGAGAGCGGGGATCCCATCGGAGTGGAGAGCAGCAGCAGGACTTTGGGCAGGCTGGCCAAGCTGCTGCGGTGGTGCTTGTGGGGTCGTGAAGCCCCGGGGTACGAAGGGTGGGGATAACAAGCACTGTGCTGTCCGTGGGGCCTGTGCTGGGGGTGGTGTTTATGCATCCAAAGGTGCCGTAAAATGAAGGTGAGAGGCAGCAGGATCTGTTGTACACTGTTTATTTTTCGTGTGGAGCTTGGCTGATAAGTAGGATTGAACTAAAGCAACACTCATGAAAAATAAAACCCAACCATGACTCAGAAGTGCAAAATTGCCCTCTGTGTGTCCGGAGACAATGAGGTTCTGGTTTGCTGGAGACAGCGCATGGATATCGGCGTCTGTACCAGCAGGGCAAAGGCTTCAGCGTGTTGGTATCCTAAATTCAAAAGGACGTCTGGTACAGTGTATGGCTTTGTCACTGGGTAGCCGCCTGTGACTGAGAGCTGCTGCTAAGAAGAGATCACTGGTGAGTTTTTCTCCGGTTCCTATTTACAAGTTGTGGTGCTGTCTTCCACTCAGACCACTGAGTGTAAAGGCTGCTGAACGGTAAGTGCTATGAAACTAAAACAAACAAACAAACAAAACCGGTGAAAGCCAAGAACAGCAAAAACCTGCCAACCTCCATTGCATTTGGACGTGGCTCATCACATAAACAGCACCAGTAGAGAGCAGACGGTTCCCATGGTGGAGGAGTGGTTTGTGATGGGAAGACTGAAGACTTGGCAGAGGATCAGAAAAACTGACACGTGCATCCCAGGTATGAAATTACAGTAACAGGTTGCCTAAGGCTTAGAAAGGTCTTGATTGCATCGTCCCATCGGGCACACAGCTGGCAGCAGCTGAACCAGCCGGGGCTCTCCCTTTGCACTTTCTAGCGAAAGCGGCAGCTCACCCTGTTCCCTGCTCATCTCTCTCTGCAGCTCACTGAAGGAGGAACTAGCCTGACTCCAGGGGACAAAGCGGCAGCGAGCTACTGCCTCCTCGGTCTTGCGGTAGTCAGAGCAGTGTCTGGGAAAGTGTTCCCAGAGGAAAATGGGTTACCCCGTCGTGGGGGAGGGATGGAAGCTGTAGGGAATGAACAGACTGCGGGGCTAATCCGGCGCCTGGCACAAGGGTCTGTGATCTACCTGCCTGGGAAAGCATCTGGAAGGGGTGACAGGACTTTACTTGCTAGGTCGCTCGGCGAGGTAAGGGTGGCCCAGGAGACACTGCTGCCAGCAGGTACGGCCACCCCCTCTGCTCAGGCACTCGGGCGTCTTGTTCCACCACCATGTTTGATTCCAGGAGCCGCTCGGAGCGCTCCCTCTCCGAGGGAACCAGCAAAGTGCTGACTGGGGCCACCTGGAGCAGGCTGCGTGTCCTGACGGGTTTGTGGCTCCAGGCAGCAGCGGCACAGCGGCGATTCCCCTGCAGCCACCCTGCGCGGGCTGCCCGGGTCTGTGCCCGCAGGCTGCCGGGGCCACAGGCCGGCAGTGGCAGCAGCCCTCGCCTCACTGGCCTGGCACCAAAGCTGGGGAGCTGGGGAGCAGAACCGCGTCGATGCTTCACAGCCGTACCGCGCCGCCGCGGGCTGGGCAGCTCACAGAGCCGTGGGGCAGCCCTGGGGGCGCAGAAACCCTGCGAGCCCGCAGTCCCCTCGCCCAGTGCCAGCGGTAGAGCCAGGCATCCGCTGCCCGCTCCGTCACTCGGCCTGGGGGCTGTACGGGTGTCATGGACAGAGAAAGAAAATCCCCATGCCTAATCCTGTTTAAAAGGTTCCCATTGTTTTTTCCAACTTTTTCCTCCGCGTTAGGGTAGAAGAATGGCCTCGGGACCCCCTGCGGGGGCAGGGTGCCCGTGAACAAATCTTGCTGAGAGTTGGATGAGGCATTTGTTCACCTGGCTGAGTAGCACGTGAGGGCAGCAGCACTGCTGTGCTCGCCGTCTGGTGGTACGTAGCTGGGCGCATCAGGGTTTCCTAGGAGGTCACAGCCCGGGGCCTTGGGATCCCACGTGTGTTTTTTAGAATTCACCAGTAAAAGTCACCGAGGTCTTCAACTATCTATTTCTTACAACACATTCCAGCTAGGGCTGTCTTTTCATTTACTTTCTTGCCTCCAAAGCGCGAAACCAGGGAGCAAAACAGGCTTTACCAGGTAGCTGTTCAGGCATTAGGAACACAGAGAGCAATTTGATAAAGCAAATACAGCCGGACCCTTTATGTACGCCCCGTACAGGGCCTCGGTCAACAAGCAGCGTTCAACAGCTTGAATATATGAAACGGACTGCCACCAACTCAACCTGACAGCTCGCCGTTTCACTGGCATGGTTTGGGGTCTGGGGCAGATTTCATTCAAAAAGAAAAAAAGTAAAATTTTATTTCCCGTTTCTGAATATATTTGCTGCAGCAATGCCATTCCTTCACGTGCCGGAAGAGCTCAAGGTTAGCGGGGTCCGGTACGACTGCGTCTTCTCCGTTTGCGGGCCGCAGCCACCGTGTGCCTGTGTGCCCGGCCAGGATCCGGAGCCGACCGGGCTCCTCCCGCCAGCCCCGCTCAGTGCAGAGGTCCCGTCCGGCCTGGCCTGGCCGCAGCAGCCGTAAGCAGCAACACATGGGCAGAACTTGCACAGAGGCGTCTGTTTTTCTGTCAGTCCCCAGTACCGTGTCCGGCCAGCACTGCCGGCCAGGCCTCCAGGCACCGCGAGGGAGCGGGGATGGGACAAGCTCTTCCTGAGATCTCCCTTGCTGTGCTCCAGTCCATTTTCAGCATCTTCTCCCAGAGCACGTTCCCTGCTGTCAGAGGTAGCCCTGGTGTTCCTCGCGCTTCTCCCCATCCAGCGGCTGAGTTCATAGGTTGTTCTTCTGTCTCACGGTTAAAAAAATATCTTTTACTTCTCATCCTCGTCTCCCTCGCTCATGCTGCTGAGGGAGGCGGAGGCAGCTTTTGGAGAAGAGGGAGGGGAGGCTTTATGGAACACCCAGGGAGGAGACGGAGAACGGGATGGGGAGCGGCCTCGCGTAGGGCTGCTGTTTGGGCTCTGCCGGGGAGAAAAAGCCTGGAGCATTCGGCCGCTTCGTTCCTGGAACATCTGCTTCTGCAAAAGCAAAGTGAGAAGGTGCTCTCTGAGTACTGGATGGAGGCAAGGTACGTCTGTGGGCAGGCAGGGGCCACGCTGTGCCTCTCACCTAGGGGAGAGCAGGGAGGCGGGGGACAGACCTCTGCTCTGAAGCACAACTTAGCCTTTGCCTCTTCCACTGCACTCGTAATGACATTTTTCACAACAAGGTTTTTTTTCTTAGATCAGACAACCTTAGTGTGAGAATACAATGTGTACTGTCCTAAGCCAGCTATGGAGAACTCCCTTTGGGTTTTTTGTATGTGTTAGCTGTGCTCTGTCTCCGAACATCAGTTTTCTGCCTGAACTCCCAATGTTCCTTGTTCCCAGGACCTTTTCCTTTTAGGGTGCTGGGGTGGACCACCCAGCTCCTGCTGCGCTTGCTGGCTGGCACGGCCTGTGTTCCTCCTTCCCTTCTCCAGGCAGCAGCCCGGTGCCTGCCACACTCTGGCAGCCGCTCCCCGGCCACCTGGAGCAGGCACCACGCAAGCTCTTAAAGTGGGGGTGGGAATGTCCCAATTCAGGTGTCTTCGTTTAAAATAGAAACACGTGTAGGCTCTATGTTCTGCTTTGGGCTTTATTGTCATTTTTGCTTTGTGAAGCTGAGTGGAGACCTGCCAGAGCTGGTGGGGTGGAAGAGACCGCCTTTCCAGCCAAGCAGCCTGCTGCACCGAGGCAAATGCTGCTGCTTGTTAGTGCCTACATAGCCTCACGCTTCGGGTTTCCGATCTGGCATGGACTGCGTGGCAGCTGCCGGCTTCACATGGAAAAGGCCAAGTGCGAGTGCCTGGCTGCTCCTCCTGGGGATGGGGAATGAGAAGGCCCAACCTTGGCTGGAGCACTGGGGGTTGAGTCGCAGGCGATGCTCGGCTGGAAGGGAAGAGCCAGCCCGGACATGGTTAAGCTGCCGCTCAGGTCTGAGAGCAAAATACTTCTGCGGAATGTATTCTGGGGTTGCCTGTTGGGCAGCTGCAGACTTTCTCAGCATGAGTTTCTTTTTTGTTCCTCCTCCCCTTCCCTCTGCAGCAACTCTGCTCTGTGAGGGCCTTCCTCCCAGCCCAGGAGCACGGCACTGCCCATCCTGCTCTTCCTCCCCCTCTCTGAAGCTCAGCATTCCCTGCCAGCGGAAGGGGCGGATGCTAGGTTTTCCCATCAGGTTTCTGGTGTTTGTTTGCTGATCCTGGGGGCTAACAGTTGAGCACAAACACCAAGCTTAACTGCTCCTCTGTGAGCTCCCTCACCAATTTATACCCTTATCACATGGGCCTTTATTCATTTAGTTTTAGATCCTGGATGTTGCTGCAGTGCGGAATGACAGAACAGTTCCTGCCTGGAGCCACGCTTAGGCATGCTCCCATGCACAAAGACCCACTCCGCGTAACCTGCCCCTGCACTACAGCTAGGGCCAAAATAGTCAAGACTTCCTAAAATCTCAGTAGTTACCAGATGGTGGTTGCTCCTGATAAATGGGGGAGGGGCGTTCTGCTGCTGACAGCCATCAGGGTGTCACCAGGGCTGGCAAAGCCCTGGAGCCTGTTGAAATTCAGTGGTAGGAGTGCAAAATTTCTCTTCAGATCCCAGAAACTGAGGTTTTGTTGGCTTGCTTCAGTCTGTTTCACCCTCTCCCTGAAGGTAACCCCTAACAACAACAACAAAATGTTTGATATGAAATATCTCTTTCCTGGCCAAGCAAAACACTTGAACTCCTTCCTGCCCTTGGGGCCTTCCCAGCCACTTCAGAAAGCACAGTGACATCGCCATGCTCCACGGTGGTGTGGTACCGGTGCTGGGGGAGATCAAAGTGGCCCAGCTGGGCTGGTATCCCACGTGGCACGGGATACCAGACTGTACTGTGGGCCACAGGGGCCACAGATGGAAAGGAGAACCCCACCTTCCTGCTAAAGCCTCCAGCCAGGCTGCAGGACACCTCCTTCCCGGTCCCTGCTTCCGCACAGAGATTGTGGCTTGAACAAGCTGGTGCCCTCGCACCGTCAGCAGGGTGAGCGCCCTGCCAGCCTGACTCGCCTCCAGCCTTCGTGCTTTAGGCACTGGGTTCCTGGCTAAGCCCACAGCTGCTGCAGGAGGAGGTGGTCGTGTGGTTCACCTGCCTCCAGAAGCACGGCATGCCCTTCGCAGCAGGGTCTTCCTGACGGGGGTTGCTCCTCAGGCCCCGGGCGCTGCAGGAGCAGAGGTGCCAGGGGCGCTCTCGAAGCGCAGGGGCATCAGGCGGGGCTGGGTGTGCTCCGCGCCTCTACCAGAGGTGGGGAAATCATTTCAAAGCCTTGGTTCAAGCACACCCAAACAGTGTCGGGAGACAACGCTTTGCATTTGGCACACTTAGGACTGTGGAAAAAATATTTTGCCTGTTTCTGGATTTTATTGCCTACAAGTTGATGCTCCTTTGCTTTACAAAACAAGAGCCTGTCGGGCATGACGGAGGACGGCTGCTTCTGAGCTGCTGACTCTTTCCAGGCCACACTGAGGCCCGGGCTGTGGCCACACGGCGTGGCCAAAACGCCGGCCCTGGTTTCCATTCGCAAGCCGTCAGGCTCCTCCGCGTCCCTGCAGGCGCCTGTGGTGATGCGGCCGTCCCCGGCCCCGTCTGTGCCCCGCGGGGAACGGGCCCTTTGAGGGGACGCCTCGTCTCCTGGCAGAGGGCGGCCGGCACCGCAGCCCTGCCCGCCAGGGCTTGCGGTCTCTCCGCTGACCTGAAGCGCGGCTGCCTGCCCCTATGCGTCCGAGGGAACGCAGCACAAACTCCGCCGCTTCCCGCTTCCCCGCTGCGGTGTCGTCCCCGCCATTAGGGCCTCCGTGCCAGCCTGCGCTGGGCCTCTCTCAAAACGAAAGTTTGATTGCGTCTTGATCGGCGTTTCTGACCCCTCTGTGGCCCTCCCGCAGAACGAATACGTACGGGGAGGGCACAGGTGGGCAAAATGGCCAACGAATTAGAGAGAGCTTGACATTTGAAAACTGGCGTTTCGACCTTTTCAACAAACAGGAATTTTTTTGTGGGTTACGCAGCCCTTACTTTTAGAAAATCGATGCTAGCGTAAAGCGTATTATAATAATTATTTGTGAAATAATAATAGCATATTAATGGCATGCAAATTACGGATCTAGGAATCTAGCATGCCCGTAACGATTCCTGTACTTTTAATGTCAACATTAAAAGCAACATCTAACTAACAGTGATAAGGCAAATTAATGTTAATAACAGTTTTGACACTAATAGCAAGTTATCATTATTTTAAAAGTCTTTCCTGTTGCAAGGCTCAAACTGATTCTAAAAAAGCCACGCCACCTCTCAGCTTGCTGTCACTGCCGCTTTTCCTACAACACTGCGAGGAGATTTCGCTCCTGCTCTTAGCAAAGGTCTCTGTGGTTGCACCAGATTTCCTACTCTGTGGCTGGGGCACTAACTCAGGAGGCCACCTCTCCCCCTGCTTTTCTCTAATCAAATGTGGTAAAAAGTTTTACTGGCAAAGTGTTTTTAAAAATGCCATCAGTGTGCAGTGTTGAGTGGGTAGAGCCAGGAAATTGGATCAAGGCTTTGAAATTCTTTTCCCCTCTCGGCACAGGCAAATTTGTCTCGCCTCCTGTGGGTTTCTCGTGCTCCGCTAGCATCAGGCCACCTCTGGCCACAGGACCATCCCTCATGCGGAACACTCACCAAGCTCTACAGTCAAGAACTTACAGAGGAAGAACTCTTCATGTGGATCTGGTCAATGCAGGTAAACCTGGGCTTTTCATCAGAAGAGCTTACCCCTTTCCCCTGCCCAAGGGAAATTATACTGTCAATGAAGAGATTGCTAAATAAGCTGTCTGTTTATATGGCTGGGACCGGTGTTATTCAGAGAGCACCTGCCTTTGCATGGGACAGATGTAGCAGTAAGGAGACTATGAAGATGCAGTCTCTGTTCTGAAGCCTTCACAGCCTAATTTTAGGCTTTTCTCAACTGAGTGGTAATCAACACGGCAAGTCATGGCAGAGAAAAGATGACAACTACTCCAGTACGAGGCAGGCACATAGGTGCTTTGGTGGCACTGAGTCATGACATGGCTGTGATGTGGGCTACTTAACTCACCAGGGGTCTGTGAATCTTCCTGAGGGTTTGTTTATAAACAAAAGCTCTGCCGAGATCCTTTCAACAGAAGGTACCTTTCATTATGGGAAGTTGTTCAGGTGTGAACTGATACAAAGCACCACAAGAGAACATTATGGGGGTGTTGGCTCTTCGCAAATATTCCAATGGTATCTGCTTCATGCTAGTCCTAAACTGTTTTTTCTGGCTTGCTGTCTCTATTGACATTTTTTCTGAAACTTAAATGAGCAGTTAAAGCTTTGCACAAGGCTCGTGCAAAGGGTTTGCTTTCAAGCGAGGGAGCTGCCTGACTGACTGCGTGCCACAGCCTGAAAATGCACCTCTGAAGCACCCTGCTGCTCTGTGGGATTATTTGTCTGGCTCTTACTCTGCTCCACTCTGTTCCCTCTGCCCTGCTCGCTGTCTCCTCCCTGCTCACACACATTTCCTCAGAGTGAGCAACAGCTTCACTCGGAGCTTGCAGCTAGAACAGCGCGTCCAAGATGACGCCTGTCCTGGGGGGCCTGGCTGGGGCCTGGGCTCTCACGGGCACACAGCTGCACAGCGAGCTCCTGGCAAAGGGGCTGGGTCCCCACGGGAAGGTCTAGGAACGCCTGTTCAAACAAAGGCTAAATGCTACCTTCAAATTAAGCTTTGCTACTGGTTTCAGTGTAGCAAAGTGAAGTAGTGCAAGAACACAAAGCTTCTCAAGATTTGGGAAGCTATCAGAACTGAAAGGTGGGGACCTGGACTCTTTGGGGGCTCTGAAGTGTCACCAACTCACCACCCACTCAGTGCAGGACTTTGGTTTGAGCAGGTTAGGCCCTGGTGTTTCTCCCCAGAAGAATGCTGTTACAGATGCGCAACTGCCTTTCAAAGCACCTGGGGACCTTCAGTAAATGGGCTCTGTGGAGCCAGCACCTACTGAGGAGAGCTTCAAAAACGCTTCAGGTCCACCTGAGCCTTCCCTGCAGTCAGTTAGATGAGCCTGGCCACTCGACATACAAAATAATTTCTTGGAACTTCAAATCAGTTGTTTCCAAAGTTAGAAATCTGCCATCTTCTACTGCTGAGTACAGAGCATGAAGCCAACTACTGAAAAGCTTTTCAGTGTCTCTGTTTCCCTCACCACCTCCCGTGTGTAATTCCTCCCTGATGTCTGTCTGGTCTCGTTTAGTCCCAATGGGGAGAACAGACTGCATTAGCCTGTTTGCCCGTCTGTTGCTTTTACGCAGCCCTACTGAACGCAGTATCACATTCAGCATCACACCTTCACACAAGACAGAAATTATCCCAAAGAAGCAACAGCCAGAAGTGGCAAATCCTCCCGCTGCAGCACTGGCACATGTTATGGGATTCCGCAAGCAGGTTTGGCGTTATCCTACTGTGCTGGCTTTCAAAACAAAGACTGCTGCAAAAGAATCTGCTCTGGGATCTGCATTACAGAAGATAAATACAAACCACTCAAGCTTCTTGGGATGGCAGAATACCTACCCAGGCTCCATCGGGCCCAAACAGCTCTAAAAAGTTGCCAATAAATTCCCTGGACTTTTCTTCCCATTTCTGAATGAGGTCATGGCTCTTCTCTTCCACCTTGTAAACAAATTCTTTTGATTTTTCCTCCACATTCTTGACTTTTTCTTTCATTTTGTCCACTTGGTTTTGAAAGCGATATTTCTTCTCCTGTTTTAAAAGTGTGGACAGAGATTAATATATGGGGACTTGGAAATAATTAGCCACTGACAGCTGAGAGGAAGAACAAAAATTGCATTAATGTATCCTAACACATATGGCCTCGGTTAACTATTCCCACATCATTTTTATAAATGCAAATTTAACATTTGTGGAACAAAGTGCAGAAGGTACATATTGAAAAGACCATCTTGTGTGATTGCTGTGTTTAATCCACTACGTGAATCTGTCCATATTTTCAAACTGAATGCACTTTGAAAATTATTATGAATCTTGTGAAGGATACGAGTCAGAAATTAACAGCTCAAACTTAAGCAAAAGGCGAATCTCCCTGGGTTTACTAGCAAACACAGCCCGCTGCTGAGCTGCCAGCCTGGATGACAACTTGGACCAAAATGTCTCTTTGGTCGGATTTCTGCAGAGCAGAAGGAAAGCTCCCTTCACTTCCAAGCCTGGCTAATGCAGGAGCTGCTGGGTGCAACAGAAGGATGTGCGTGGGCCAGTGGCTTGTGGCCAGCAGACTCGATAGAAAAGCGAGCGAACTCCTAATTGCTAAGTCACACAGAAAAAGAGAGGGATAGAGAAGGTGATGTTAGGGGGCTAACATGGGGCCAGGCTTCTAAAATACCTCAGGCTTCAAGGGTTTTTGTCCTGAACTTTTCAAGCATACAGGACACACAGCAAACTAACGCTGTGCCCTTGAAGGTGTAATGGTCTCTGTAGAAGCACAGATCACTATCGGCTTTTAATTTCCTGTGAACTTCATTTAATGGGCACTTGAATTTACTTTTAAAACAAATACTGTTTAGTCCTGAGGTGGGTTTTATTCTAGCTTGTGAATCACTAGAAGAACTGTCTTTGCAGGCCACAAGGTCAAACAAAATCATCAAGGTCCAAAGAACCTGAACTCCCTTTGCACCTAATAGGTGACGAAGCCTTTCTTTAACAAGGAAACCAGTGCTCTTCTATCTTGGTGAAATCCTGGGTTTCTTTATTTTGAAACACAAGCAGCCCCTAGTGCAAATTAGTATTTCTGCATTTAAATTACTGTAAGTTAAATAACCAAATGCCAGGAGAGATTTCAGGATACATCAGCGTCCGAGACTGCGGGAAGCATACCTTATGCAACAGTATCTTAACCTTAGAGCCACTAAAGGATAAATTTGAGAACGCCCAAGGCATCCACCATGCCTTAATTTAATGGATATTTGCAATAGTGATCCTTCTGGCTGGAGTACTTACAAGCAGGATTTTCTAGAGGTGTAGAAGACTGGAAAAAAAGGCACAGTGAACTAAGTATTTATGCCCTGTGATCTGCGATTTATCTGCCAGACTTCAATGAAAATAAGAAACAAGTAAACAAAACCCTCATGAGATGACACAATTCAGTCTTTCACAAGGGGGTTTCCCAGCTCAGGGAAGGAGATGGGAAGTCCTGCTGCGAGCCAGCCCTATCACAAGGAAGATTTCAGTTATGTGGGTTATCTTGAGGCTGTAAGTTAAGCATTGAAACAGAAAATGAAGGAAAGTAAATTTTAATTTCTGTTTACTCCAACTGGAGGTTAAGGTGCAGTTCTGTACGTGGAAGCTGAATAGTTTCAGCCATCCTTTCAAATGGTGCTCTTGCCCTACCTGTTGTGGCTTCTGATCAGCATCGTTTACGTACCAGCTTCCTAACACGCTTCCTTGTCTTTTAAAAACCATTTTAGCTTCCTCTGGTCACCTCACTACTCAGTGGTTGGGGGGG
>Ga0065711_1039248_pt1 | contig 17986 bp, 12 predicted proteins | sample Hoacrofraction12_FD_59098 | JGI IMG/M metagenome (GOLD analysis project Ga0065711, IMG submission 59098) | Hoatzin crop microbial communities from Cojedes, Venezuela - Epithelial fraction 12 v2 (version 2) | ecosystem: Host-associated > Birds > Digestive system > Esophagus > Crop | place... | reverse complement strand
GGGAGGGTGTGCTTCACTCCCTAATGCTTTCTGCTTCACTCCCTCCCGGAGCCCGTTCCAGTCCTCATCCACGGGTTTGGGGAGCTGAAGGGGAGCGAGAGGGGTGAAGTGCAACTGCAAGGAGCTGTGGGAGACTTTAAGGGTCTTCCCCTCCCCCTCCGCTCCCCCAGGCTGATGTTTTCTTCGGCTCCCACTCCTCGTTCCCCTGGGGAATTGGACCCCCACCCTAAGGATCCTCAGGACGCAGACCTTCCTCCATCCCCCCCTCCCTCTCCCAACCGCGTATGTGCGTCTCCATCCCTTGACAAGAACCAGACCTCGGAGCTTGTGCTCATGCGAGGGGTGGGGAGGGCGAGGGGCTCCCCGGGAAAGGAGCGCTGTGGAGCAGCAAGTGGGGCCCAGAGGGGTGTGAGCTGATGCAGCTGTACTGCCGCTGATCCAGACGTGAACTTCGCCGCCGCCGCCGCCGCCTCCAGGGCCTCTGCTAGGCACTGCACGTTTACTTTTTTACCAAGAAACTGCTGCTACCTATATATAATAACCTGGATTAATAGTTGGCGTGATTCACGCTTTCAACAGCAGTCTGTCAGGGTACGAGAAGGTCAAAGCAGAATGAGGAAAACAAGGCAAAATAAAGAGGAAGCTACAGTGAACTATGTAGACCTATATAAGCTCGCAAGACACTAGCAAGAACCTCTGATGCTCTCTCGAACATGCCTTTTTATCGAGTTTGGGGGATGTGGCGCGGCTTTCACATATAAGTCTGGGGTTTTTTTCTTATTTTAACCCTTTAGAGTAATTAATCGGTATTTGACATAGATAGGCTTTCTGGGAAATGCTATGAAAATGTTACAACGAGCAGTAGAAAGCCTAACGTACTTAAATAAAGCCAGTGGACCACCCTGAAGAGAGCCTCTCTCCCCTTGGAGCCTGATCCTCACTGAAGTCAATGGGAAAACTTACGGGGGTACTAGTGATTCGGATTCAGAGATGCAGGAAGCTGAGTCCACAGCTTAAGTCTCAACTTCATGTCGTTTGTCTCCAGATCCCCAAACTGAGGTAGAAAAAGTCAGGAAGAATGTCAGCCTCTCTTGGGCCTTACCTGTAAATAGACCCTGTTGTGCCAGCGCTGCACGCCAGGTAAAGCTGCTTCCGGGAATTTTGCCAGGCTGGCTTGTAGAAAGGCAGAGCTTTTCAATAGAGACTTCCCCTCCAGTTGCAGGAATTTATCGGGATGGTTGTTGTTTGGCAAAATAGACAGGTCCATGTTTCTGTCCTGTACAGTAACAACGAAAACAGCCCCAGCTTCTGCTTCCTGGCTGTGCACGCTCCTTCTATTATTAATGACATGAAGAAGGATACGACAGTTTCCTGAAACTGTATCTGACCCCTGTTTGGTGTCAGGCTCACTTATATCATCTACCAGTGATAAATGTTTAGAAGCGGCAGAGCACACAGGACATGTTTCTGTAACTGCCCAGCTTAAGTTTTCAAGTTCAAGTTCTATTTTGATAGATACATATGTGCTCATTAAAGCTAACAGAGTACCAGTGAGTAGATGCATGAGACACTTCAATGCATACCAGCACTTCCTCAAGTGACCTGCCAAAAATGTCAAGCTTACAATACTTCAAAGCAAGCTTTTTTCCCCCTGAAAATTAGAAGCAGCTCCCAGTGCAGAGCAAGTCCTCCTCTTCTGTGGCGGTACTGAGAGGCTCCATTGTGCTGCGTGGGTCAGTACCGTTTACCACAACGGCAATGACATGCACTTCCTTAGGTTCAGGGATTTCTTTCACAGTAAATTCTTCTTGACCCTGGGAAATACTAGATTGTTTCAAGTAATTGATAACAGAAGTTTTCAGGGAATTGAATCTGCTCCTGTTCAAGTGAATGGAAAAAACACTTACTGACTTAAATGGCATAGAGTCAGTCTTTTCAGTTTCATTATTTTTTTTTGAGATTAGAAATTTTAATCATCATTCATCAAGTTTTAAGTTCTTTTAACTTCCAGCTAATGTAGTTCCCCTTCTCATCATGGCCATTACTTACAACCAGCAAAAGTAGTCCCCTCACTTGTATTTTAACCTTTTTTTTCAAATGTTTCCATTTTCCTAAGATGTTTCATTTATGATGATTGTGCCACAGAGGACAGGGTTTTGAAAGTTCATTGTATGAAATCCAGGAAAACCTATTCTGGGTCAAATGAGTGCTCAGAATTAGGGCATCACAGCAATTTTAGCCTTGTACTTAGACCAGAGGATCACACGATCTATTTTCCTTGCAGAAGACTGCTGAAATTTAAAAAGAAAATAAAACCAGTAAACTACTTTCTTAAGTATTACTAATGTGGGATCCTAATGTAATAAATGAATAGTTTTATATATATTTGAGTTAAAACCCTTATCTACTTAGAAAGCTCATGATTTTTCCTTGCGTGTGTTTATTGATTATTTCACAGCACATCTGTTTTTGTTAAAAATTATTAATCCATCACCTTTCAAGTACATAATCATACTAGAATATTTGTGAGCAGCCACAACAGGGACAGTAGTGACTGGGTTTCTGAGTGGATGTGCATGCTTCTGGGGAACCTGCTGCTACAGTTAGAAAGAACTGTTTCTCCCCAGTGCAATGAACCCCTGGAACACTAGAACACCTTTACCACGAAGCTGCTGTTCGAGACTTAATGTGACACGTAGTCTTCCCTTTTCCCTGGGCAGAACTAAGGCAGTAACAATTAGTGTTCCAAAATACCTGGGTATATATAACCATGCCTTCTTTCTTAAACGTGTACCCTTTCCAATGTCTCTCTGAACACAGGATTCTTCTGTGCTACTGTAGCATACGATGTGGTATGTGTCTGTGTGAATTTACTTACTGACACTACTTCGTTTCATTAGCTATGACATAAGAGCATTAGAAATGTCCCCCTAGGACAACCCCGCCAAGCCCACGATCTATTGCTATGAAATCCATTGAAAAAGGCAAGAAGAGATGCTGTTTAGCAAGACTCTGTACACCTGGCTACTTTTTGCAGTTTGTTCTCCTCTTACTCCCCCAGAAGCCACACAAGGCCTTTTATTATGTATTTATGGACTTGTTGTCCATAAATCTCTTTACTTGCTTTTCAAATCGTCTGGTACCTCTGCCAGAAGCAAGCTTCGGAACCTCATGACCCTCTGCCTAAAGTGCATATTTTTATGTGTTTTAAACTAATTTCCATACTAGTTCTATCAAGGATGCCCTTTGTGTTATATTGTAGGATTTTAAGAACAAGACCTCCACGTGCACCTTATCCACTACCTCCAAGATATTTTAAACCTTGGCCATGCTCATCTCAGCCTCTTCCTCTCCAAAATGAAGTAGTATCTTTTTTTCAATCTCGTCTCCTAAGCTCCTTGCTCATTTATTTGCCTTTTTTAATGTGTTACAGTGTAATTCCACTCCATTGTTCGTGAGAGCACAGCAACCATAAATTAATGCAATGGTTAAGCTTTGGGTACACTGCAGTTCCAAAACTGGGAAAAATGATGATATCTCTTCTGACAACATCGGTCAGTTTTTGGCTTTTTTTCCTGCTATTCTCATAGAGCTAATAATGTCAGACTACAGTAACCAACAACACTATTATTTTTCTCCAGCTCTATGACTGTCACTTGCAAGTTCAGGATCTTGTAGGAATGGTTGAGGCTATTTTTCCATTGCTATACTACCTTACATTTAATCCAGATCAAAGTTTATTGGCTAGTGTCTTGCCTAATCACTGAGTTTTGTGAGTTTCTTGCCAAGTGAGGCAGCTGTTGGTTGACCAGAAGAGCTTAATGTCACCTGCAGAGCTGGAGATCTCAGTTTTGACTCTCTTCCTAATGCCATTGATTAAAACGTTGAAAAAACTAAACCCAGCACCATTCCTTGGGGAACCATACTGCTGACTTCTCCCTATCCTGAAAGATAACCATTTTTCTTCCAATCCTTCAACGAGCTTTCAAACCAGAAAGATTGCCCCTGTACTCCTGCATAAATGTAGGTTCTTGAATATCTTATAACACGGAACCTTGTCAGACACTTCTGTGTCTACCAGATCCTCTTTGCTCAGGACACAGCTGAAGCCATGCGGACTCTCTCCCAACAGCCTGTGTTTATCCAGGTGCTCAGGGATCCTGTTCTTTTTTATTGGCTATTGCTCCACGAGAAAAGGAACTGAAGACTCCCCAGCCTGTAGTTCAGAGGATCCCCTAAAGATCCCCTTTTCCACGGGCAGGAATTACACTGCAATCTGCCAGTCCTCTGGCAGAGTGGCTGTTTGAAACAACAGCTTACGCACAATGGCAAGCAGTTCTGCAATTTCCCAATTGCATTCTTCCAGGAATCTCATGTGACTGCCACCCTAGATACCTGTTACCGTCTAACACACCTGTCTGGTCTTACATCCTTGTCTATTTCCTTCCACTTGATCCAGCTCCTCTGGTATTTCAGCTTATAAGGAATGTGCAAGGTATGAGAACCCCTGCAACATTTCATCTGGAAAGGCCAACACAATTCAGTGAACTTCCCCTTCATAGCTCTATCATCCCTGAGTGTCCCTTTCACACTTGTGTTATCAGATGGTCCCAATGACTCTCTAATTGGCTTCCTGCTTTTGATGTATTTCAAGTCCCTTTTGCTATTTGTTTGAGTGTTTATTTTCTACAGAGCTCTTCACATTCTTCCTGAGTGCTCTTCATTTTCTGTTTGCAATTGACCTGCTAGGCTTTAGGGCTTCCATTCGTCTCCTCATGCAGGCAAGATTTCCATTTTTAATACATTTTTATGATGAGCAAATGGCTGCTTCTCTGTTACTGAAGGTGACAATGAAAACTGAATGACAAAAACCCCAAACAACCCAAAACCTGAACCACATCCTCCAGAACAAAGCTGCAAATTCCCTCCAGAACAAATGACAACATAATTAAATTTCAGGTATTCCTTTTCTTTAAGAAAGGTATGAGAAATGGTAACTGTTGTAACTTTTAGTCACTGCTGTAGCTGGCCAGCAGCTTCCCAGGTATCTGGGAAGAGGTAAGCTCACTGAGCAGAAGCCCAGCACAAGACCTGTGCACCACTTAAATCCCACTAATCCAACAAAATAGTCTAAGCGGGATTTAATTAGCAGAGAGGCCTACACTAGCCCTCATGAGCTGGAGTGAATTTCACCTTTATTTGTCAGCTGAACTTGACTGATTTAACACTCATTAGTTGAAATATTACATATTCATCAGGCTGGAAGGAAAAAATATTCAGGCAGAGGGATTGTTGCTGAAAAAGAAAGTCCAAATCCAGAAAGCGAGTAAACTTGGATGGGAGTGTCTGTGAGTGCAGAAGGCCACTGCTTTCCTGGACACAGCAGGAGGGTGCTGGCTGCTGTGACCCCGGGGCTGTGACAGAGCTCTGCAGGGCAGGCACACGCACACACACCCACGCACTGTGCTGGCACTTGGGCTGCAGCCTGGGCACGGTCTCAAAACATTCTTATCATTTTCTGACAAAAGAGGTAGTCCATGTGGCTTCTCTGAATGATGACAGAGTGTATCAAAGTAGTAAAATTAACGTGCCTTCAAATCCACATAGAGAAGGAAGAAGCAATTTTTCTATGTAGACGCAAAACCGCTTCACAATGATTCATACACATCTAGTTAATAGCTTTGTACTACTGATGCCGAAGGAATCAGAGCCAGAGCTATCAGCATTATAACATTCTAATTTCACCCATTATATTTACAAAGAACATTGTTTCATTGTGCAACTTTCGATCCCTGACTCTCATCCAAAAGTCTTTCCTTTTACAATGTTCTACAAGGATGATGGGAGGATGATTTCAGCACAAATCATTCATTTGTTTTCAACGAACACAGGCAGAGTTAAAACATACTTTTCTATTTTGAGATAAAGCTGACATTCTTGTCAGTGGAATATTCAGAAACAGCAGAGCATAAACATTCCAAAATGTGTGGATGGTATCATTGGCTGTCCTCTGGCCCCTAGTCGCGAGACATCTTTTCTTTCGCTTTTTTATAGTTGTTGAGATTCAAGCAAGTGCAGGAGTATTAGCAGGACTGGGCACTAAGTAAGCATGAAGAAAATTTAAAATAACGGTTGTTTCTTTTGCCTGCCAACTACAATAATTCTATTAGACTTTCAAATGCGTGTCTCTGACACTGAGGAGCTATGCCCAAGAGCAACTGAATTTTCTGTGTATTGAAACTTTTTCATTGTACAAAATATCACATTCTACCATGTCAATTATTTTTATTTGCTTACTTTTTAAAACCAGAAGATACTTAATTTAAAATCATACATTAGCACATCATTAAAGCTGCAGTTTTTGAATGCACAGCAGTAAGATGCTAAACCAAAGATTTTGATGTACAGCTATTCAAAAGCACATACATTGATTTCAACAGGAGTTATGCCTGCAGCTAAGTATTCTTCCTGGACAGTATCAGAGTCTCGACTGGAGGCCTCAGTTTATTAAATTGTGTGGACATCTACATCACATCTGTAAAGCAGACTCTTTGCAGAGAATTAAAAGGAACAATCACTCAAATAAAGACGCATTCCCTTTTCACTTTGAGTAGAAAATATGATGCCTTTCAAACTCATTTCTCTGCTGTCTTGCATTCAGGGTTTGCTCTCCTGCATATTTTCAGAGCATGCCTAAAGGCTTGCATCACAATATGGAGGCATAGGACCTACCCCTCTCCTCTTGCCAGGTTCAGTGGTTATAGAACTCACCTGAGATACGTAACTTCTCTGTTACACCCAACTTCCCATATATCAAGGCTCACAGAGTGGCATGTCTGTCTGCAGCTGCAGAAAGGTGCCTTAGATAAGAGGCAGGAGGCATTTGCTGTAGGGACTACCTTAGCTGTACCTCCTGCGATGCAGGGCTCAATGGATTCAGCTACCAGATGCTGATGCCCAAAAGAGGAAAAATGCAAATAACAAAAGAAGCTTTACTTTTTATTGAAAATGTAAAAATCATGTGAATCATGTACAATATTTTCTCATAAGGAAAATTTTAGCTGTTTCATAACGTTTCACAAAACTGTAAAACATTTCATTTTTATAAAGCTTTTTCATAAAACAAAGATACAACTAAAGCAGTATTACAAAGCTATTTTCTAAATCATCAACAAAGAACTGAAAATGTTTAACAGATTAATTCATACAACTGGCAGGAGGAAGGACTCTTCCATTTGTAAATCTGCAAGAGGACACACAAAGGTATAGAGGGGCATGGGTTTTTTGTTTCAAAATGTTTAAAATCAAGTGACATGTTAAAACAGTACAGACGTGGATTCATAGGATGGTACAAGTTCTAGGACTGCATTTCTCTAGACTACCTCAAACAGTGCAACAGTGATTCAGTGTAAATCTCTACAGTGTTTCATTGATTCAATACTTGTGTTCAAGTATGTGTCCATGAGAATGATCAAAATCCCTACTTAGCTATTTTAATTTTCTTGTTTATAAGTTACAGTAGATTATCCCCTTCAGTATGTTTGTAAATCAAATGAACTGATTTCACAATACATTCTGTAATAACCTGTTCAATAATCTTAGCTTACTCACTTCAACATCTGTTGCAAAATACACAAGATCATTCTGACTCTGAATGCCAAAAAATATAATAAAATTAAAAAGGGCTTTATTTCCATACAAAACTATTCAGCTAAATTAAAATAAATTCAAGATAACATGACTTTTTTTTGGCAACAGAGAGACGACCCTACTGAAAATAGACATATAAAATACTAGTTACTATTTTTAAAAAATTCTGATAAATGTATCCAAAATTGTTCATATAAAAATTAATTAAGAAAATTTCAGATGATAAAACAAGTTGGCTGTCTAAACGAAACAATTAAGGATGTCTGGCAGGCAAAAATAAATTAATTTGATTAAATTATATCTAATCTGATAATATTTGGTCTGAAGAAGCGTGCGTGTGTGTGTGTGTGTACATGTGTGTGTGTTTATAAATAATAAGATTGCAAAGAGCTGAGAGCCAGCCAGACTGACAGAGGTCAACTCTTTTGTTGCATTTTTTGCGCATAGAAATCCCTGCACGTCTCACAGCACCGCTGATACCACCTCATGTCTTGACAGAGGTTCTTCTCTCTTATCACCCTGCAGTACACAGGCCACTGGTCTCCCAGGCACTTGAATGTTAAAGCAGCTGTGAAAAAACAACAACAAAATCAAATATACATTATTGTTACATTTATTAATGAAGAATCAGGTAGCAAAGGTGACAAAGATCTGGGGAGGGGAAACGAGAATAGATGTAGATAAGTAGAAAGGAGAATATATGCAGCCCTGATACAATTAAATCTAGCCATGGCAAGAAAAAAAGCTTCTACAGGTACACTGGTGATGAAGGGAAGACTAGGGAAAATGTGGGCCCTCTCCAGAAGTAAACAGGAGACCTGGTTACCAGGTGTATGAAGAATGCTGAGGTACTCAATGACTTTTTTTCCTCAGTGTTCATTAGCAAGTGCTCCTGCCACACCATCCAAGTCACAGAAGGCAAAGGCAGGGACTGGGAGAATGAAGAACCACCCAGTGTAGGAAAAGATCAGGTCTGAGACCATCTAAGGAACTTGAAGGTGCACAAGTCGATGGTACCTGATGAGGTGCATCCACGGGTCCTGAGGGAACTGGTGGATGAAGTTGCTAAGCCACTATCCATCATATCTGAGAAGTTGTAGCAGTCCAGTGAAGTTCCCACTGACTGGAAAAGGGGAAACGTAATCCCTATTTTTAAAAAGAGTAAAAAGGAAGACCCGGGGAACTACACGCCAGTCAGTCTCACCTCTGTGCCTGGCAAGATCATGAAGCAGATCATCCTGGGAACTATGCTAAGGCACACAGAAACTAAAGAGGTGATTAGTGACAGCCAACATGGCTTCACCAAGGGCAAATCATGCCTGACAAATTTGGTGGCCTTCTACAATGAATTTACAGCATTGGTGGATAAGGGAACAGCAAAGGATGGCCTCTACTTGGACTTGTGCAAAGCATTTGACAATGTCCTGCGCAACATCCTTGTCTCTAAATTGGAGAGACACAGATTTGATGGATGTCCCACATGGTGGATGAGGAACTGGCTGCATGGTCACACTCAAAGAGTTGCGGTCAATGACTGAATATACAAGGGGAGACCACTGATGAGTGGCGTTCCTCAGGGGCTGGTGTTGGGACCAGCACTGTTTAACATCTTTGTTGGCAACAGGGACAGTGGAATTCAGTGCACCCTCAGCAAGTTTGCCGATGACCACAAAAACGATCAGAGGGATGGAACATCTCTCCTGTGAGGAAAGGCTGAGAGAGTTGGGGATGTTCAGCCTGGAGAAGAGAAGGCTCCGGGGAGACCTTATAGCAGCCTTCCACTACCTGAAGGGGGCTACAAGAAAGCTGGAGAGGAACTTTTTACGAGGGGATATAACGATAGAACAGGGCTAATGGCTTTACTCTAAAAGAGGGTATTCTAAGGAAAATATTCTTTACTCTGAGGGTTGTGAGGCACTGGAACAGGTTGTACAGAGACTTGGCAGATACCCCCTCCCTGGAAGTGTTCAGGGCCAGGTTGGCTAAGGCTTTGAGCAACCTGGTCTAGTGGAAGGTGTCCCTGCCCATGGCAGGGGGGTTGGAACTGGATGATCTTTAAGGTCCCTTCCAACCCAAACCATTCTATGATTGGTTCTATGATTCTATGATATTCCACAAGACAAAAAAAAAATCCTCCTGCTGTCAATATTTTCAACATTAAAATTTTTTAAGGCCATCTTAATTTATAAATGGGATTAAGTTGCATTGAAACAAATTGGTTTAATGTCATGCAGCTGTCTCCTCATGAAAGAGTGAAGCCCATCTTTCTGCCCTATACAGAGGCAGTCTGGGGCTGTGGCCAGGGCTATGTGGGGAGTGCAGAGCCAGCTCCAGCAAAGCTGCACGAAGCACAGCTCCATCTGAAAATGCCTTCAGTCTGAGATAGAAGTTGCCACTGGAAAAACAGCAAGCCTCAGCCTGAATAACACTAGAATGGGGTTCTCGATGACATCTATATGGAGACTTTTTTTTAATCAGAAACAGGTAAGGAAATGTAGGAATTAAAGTATGGAAACTGCTGTTGGTTTTCTGATCAGCTTTTGCTCAAGAAATCAAGACTGTGCCATGTTGTCAATGAATGGAAATTGGAACAAACCTACATCTTACATCATCTTTCTTTGTAAGTAACATAATCAGCTAGACCTTTAGTTTTGTATGGCTTCTTTGTTCAAAGCAACAGAAATATATTGCTTGAATGCTACAGATGCCACACTGTGGGCACTCTTACAAGGTTTGAAGACTGTTGGCAAGTCCCACAGTACATATGGTAATGCAAATCCATTTTACCCAGAAAAATGAAACTTACAGTATGGAATCAATGATAGTTGATATGTTGCCAAATATTCTTGTCCAAGCCAAATTATTGCATTTTGTGCTTTACAAACGTACATATACTGTGAATTTCTTACCTTCCTGGCCTTTCTCTCTCCTCTCCAAGTACATTCAAAGTGTTTGTTTTGTTTTGTTTTTTTAAATTGCCTTCCAATGCATTGGTCTGACTGCATCACCCTCTTTTTAATCACTCCTACAGGTCTTCCCTCCTCCATGTCGAAGTCACACTATTAATCGTTACCTTCACATCTTTCATGTCTTATCTTCACCCAGTTACTCAGATTGATCTATTAGTAGTCTGTTGCTGCTTTGTGTCTGTGGGAATCCCTGGCTACCAAATTCTTCCTCAGAAACCTTCTAAAATGATAAGGACATCACACTAGCCTCAAAAGCCACTGTTTGATTTACCCTACCTCCTCCTACAGTTGTTATAACTGTTAGCTTCTCTTTAGCAGTCATAAACATAAAAAATGCACAGGCCTACTGTATGCCTGTTTTACAAGACAGGCATATTTTCATGTGTGTTTTTTTCTTGTGAAGCAATCTTTTAATCCACTCACCTGTTTCACTTACAAAAGCCTCTTACAGTACTTATCATATAAGCACCCTGATACCAAATTTGTGTCTTTGCACATTCAGTTATTGAAACAGTAGCACATACATGGAATTAATTCGGGAAAACAGTGAAAAATAGGGCACAAGAAACAGATATAATCCAAAAGTCATCATAAACACTGAACCAGAAAAAAAAACTCAGTCTCACAGAAGATTTAAGTTACTCTCCCGTTTTAATAGAAGGGAAAGAGAAAGTATGTATATAAAAGACTAGAGATGGTGCAATCCACATTAGCTTCCATTAGCCCTATCCCCAAAACCAGAGGATCTGTACTGCATAATAGGAATGGGACTCGATGTCAAAACGATCAATATATTGAAGGGAAGCATTGCATTATATATTTTGGAGATGTTAATGCTTCTGCTGGTCTGGATTCTGACTCCTGCTGGATGAGGTTGATTTGTAGATTACTAAATCAGTGCTACATAATCTGTACTATGAGGACAACATAGCCAAATGTTTTTTTGTCCACTTCACAGTAAGTCAAATTTTAATGAATCTCATGCTGTATTTTTTCTGTGAAACTCTGTGATTCACTTTACTCTGTGACACAAAGCTGCTTATATCTCACCAGAGGGAGAGTGTCAGTGATGGAGTGATGGCCTCTTGCTTCTGAGAGATCAGCTGAATAAAGAAAAATAAAGTATGATATGCAACCTTACAACAGTGAAATAGCAGGGGAGAGGGCCATAAGCAACGTAAGAGATCTCATCCAGCAAACTGAAACAATTACTACTACACAGAAATGTTTAACGGTCAAAAACTTCAAAGAAAAATACCTGTCACTGACTTAAAAGAAGGATTACATAGAGCCTGAAATGTTAGACTTGCTTTCCATGCAGGAGTAATCTGTTTGGCAGAATGGTTTATCTTAACAAGGGCTCTGGAAAATCATCTGGAAAGGGTATGCTGTTTTACAGCAAGCCTTTGAATATTCCCAGGTCATGCTCAAGAAGTAGATTAATGACTTTGGGAGCTAGTGGTAAGACCATCATCAACAACTCACTAGAAAACAACAATTAATAGAATTAACAGTTCTGTAGTTATGCAGTAACATAATTTCTTTAAGACCAAGAGAGACCTGAGTTCCCCCAGAAACAGCAAATCTCTTCATGTTAGTAATTTTCCTCCACACATCCTATTCCATCAGGCATAGACTGTAGACATTTGAACTAAAGACAAATGGAAAGAGCCATTTGTATTCGAGGAACAAGTAAGGGCCTTCTTAATCTCACAAACCCAAGATAATTTCTTACTTAAAATGGAGTGGACAAATATACACAAACGTATATAACATGTTTATAATGTGTCTAATATGAACATACTTTCATCTTGGATGTTTTGTGTCCATAATATCATACAGTCCTATAATATGGCCCTTCCTTGGATAACAAAACCCTTCACCTTTCTGAGCTACAGTCTCTGACTGGAAAACCAAGGCAGAGAGATGAGTGTCTACATAGAATTCACATTTCCTGAATCCTAGCCCTCTGTTTTTAAACTGGGATTGTCATTACTCTATGGAGAGAAAGAACTAAAAGGAAAGTGTCATTTTGACTGCTTACCTAACCTGGGTGACGTTATTGTGTTAACATTAATTTTTTCATTGCAGGCGTGGAGGTGGCAGGGTCTGTAGGCTGCAGGCTTTTCTGAGGAAAAGCATTCATTGCCATGCCTTCCTGTGATCTTGTGCATGCACTGGATGACTCGGGACTGCATCCCTTTGCCACAGGTGACGGAGCACTGGAACACACAGAAGACACACATTCATTCGAAAGGTATTTATGTCTGTAAACATGAAGGTGAAACGCCAGTCCAGGTGAAGTCAGTGGCTGCTCCTTCAGTTGTCAACATTCCAAGATTCCTGCCTTCTGTTCTGTTAACTAAATGAAAGTCAATTAAAAAAGCACAAATAAATTGGCAGCATTTATCGGAGGACTGATTCCAGCATCCTGTTGCTGTCAAGGTCCATTTTGTATTTTTCCTGTGATGAAACTGAAATGCAGCAAGGTGCCTGAAGGAAGCAGGGGCTGTTCTCCTGTATCTGTATACTCATTTACTCTTATTAGAGGTGCAAGTGATGGAACAACAGAAAATGCTCACAGACACTAACAGAGAGAAATATTTTTAATGAGGCTACGTCTCCTGCCAGTGCAAAAGTGCTCTTTCTACCAAGCAGAATGTGTAGATCCTGTCTTTGCATCACGTCTTCATGTTTTCACGTGTGTCCCACAAACGAAACACACAACGTGACACGGGGTGCCTGGCCATTAATCAGCATTCTCATCTTGTTGCCATACAGAATAAGGTGAGAAAATAAAACAGCAGAGCACTGTAACTCTGGTAACTCTAATTCTATCACAGTAACATGATATATTAGAATGAAAACTTGGGCAGTGCTGTACAGATGCACACAAAACCTATTCCAAACCAACAAATTACATGGCTTCCCCTTTACTGACTTTTTGTGAAGAAAATTTCACAGGGCATGAATTGTTTTTGTGTCCAATGATATATATTCTATTGCTTGAACTACAGATTCATTCAAAAAATTATATATTGCAATTTGCTCCTACCTGCTAATGATTTTGACTCAAGTACCCACAAATTTTATTCAGTTTTGGATAAATTTACTATAGAGGACATCTTCAAATGTTAATCAATTTATTGCAATGAATAATATCAGTAATGGCTAGAAAATCTATGCCACTATCATACCACTACTAATCCTGAAAATACTTTTATTCTAAAAAAGTTTTAATTACATAAATATTCAGAACACATTTCCTTGGGAGGCTTCACGAAGCAGCTGAAAAAATACTGACATGAGAGAAAAAGGCAAGGAGAGGGTGCTGCATGCAAAGATATTCAATTATGAATACATAATTTTCTATTCAATAGCAACCACAGCTTAACCTATGAACAAATAAGCTGTATGCAGGAGGAAATCCAGCTAGTTACTGAAGTATTTTCAAAGCAGAAATCTGTCATCAACTTTGAACTTAGTATATTGCTTTTAAATTGCATGAGAAAAAGCCTCTGAACAGAATTCTTTTTCCTGAATTCTCTGCCTTTTCCCCGTGCAGCTAAAAATAATCTGACTTCCTGTATACCCAAATTTAATCAACAATAGCAGCCAGAACAGTGATTTTAGTCTTGCCAAAATTCCAGCCACTTCTTGGATTCCTGTCTCCATAATTTCAGAGAGGTTTCTCTTTGGAATATTGTAATGGAACAGCAAATGAGACAATGGAACAGCAAAATTAAAAACAAACAAACAAACAACACAAAAACCCCCAAAACCTGAGAATGAAGGAAAGATGAAGATAATGCGATGAAGATAAGATGATGAAGATAATGCGATGAAGATGATGAAGATAATGCGATGAAGACAAGATGATGAAGGTAAGAGGATGAAGATAATCTTTAGAGATTATTACAATGATCTTAATTTAAAGTAATTTTGCACACAGTATTGTACTTCTTTCCCTTCACTAAAACACTCACGTGTTTATTAACCAAAGTTACAGTATGTGTGAGCTTGTAGTATGTAGATGTTCTTTTATCAGCCACAGAGGAGGAGGACAGGACAGGCAGGTGGGTTTGGTACATAAGTTCTCTTAAAAAATAATATATTTGCCCTTAACCTTTGGTTATCCTAAAATGAGCAGGTACAACCTAGTCATCTAGAGTACTGGAGAGGAGAACAGGATTTGAAGACACTAGACTTCTGCTGACAAAATGGGCTCCAATGGTTTATCTACTAATTGATAATTTGTAACAATTCATGTATGCAGGTGTCTTTTTGGAGAACTCTCTGACAGCAGTCCTATCTTCTCTATATCAAATGAGCTCTGGCCTGAAAATTTCTTGTGACTGCAACTGAGACAATATGCAACAAGCAGACAGATCTCTCTCTTGGCCAATCTGTGTTTAGGCCTTGAGTTTCTATGGAGAATTTGGCAAGATTTTGGCACTAAAATCCTAAGTGGTGAATTAACATCCCTTTAATGACTGAGCCACTACTGACCTTTGTGAGATGTTTCAAAGAGCCTTATGAAGCATTACAATGTAGTTTTCTATCCAAAGATGTATACAACTTGCAAACAATTAATTTCAGTCTTGCACGACATACTTATTAACATCCCAACTTTAGAGGAAGAAACTGACACTAAAGGATGATGAAATAAAATGTCTCAGTTCATATAAGAAATATGTGGCAAAACAGGAAATAAAACAAGAAATTTGCTTCTGTTTTATCTTCTTTTCACAGAAATGTACTGATTTTTAACTTTGTATTTACTCTTATTTTATAAAACAGAGAACCTTTATTAAGTCTTGTAAGATGTTTGAGGAAAATTGTGAAGAGGCAGGGCTTCCACACTGACTTGCAATCCAAAACTTTCAAAGCCAGACTGATAGTTTATAAGTAAAGAGAGGTTTTTCAAACCACTAGTGTTTTAAAATCAACCAGGGACCTGATAGTCAAGCTGTGCTCTTCCCTGTTCACACAACTTCAGAATTAAGAATTCTACTGACTGGAAGTCAGAACAAAATATCTTTTTACTATATCTATACTACGTCACATTCAAAGTAGTATGAAATAGTATGAAATAGGGAAAACACACTTCAAGTGTGGCAATCAGCAATGCATCTGCTAGCTACACAGACAAACAGAGAGATTTCTGTTTGTCTCCATGAAGTGGTCTTAAACCTGAATTTGTGCTGCACACATATCAGCCTGGTATAACTGAGAGCAGCCACTGAACCCTGGAGGATAAAAGGCATCCATAATAATTTTCTTTTCACTCTGCAGAGGTATGGACTTGGCCCAGTTTCACTAGAAGACACCTCAACTTCTGCAAACCAGCTACATGCATCTCAGAGCAACAGCTCTGACCCTCATTTTCATACTCATTTTACTGCATATGCATGTATGCATTCGAGCTGAAGCAGACTCTTCCAGAACCGTCTCCTAAGCTTGCCTCAGTTTTAGATTTCTCTCACAGAAAATATTCAGCCTGAGGCAAATACCTCTCACTGGATATGCAGCTGTCACATTTTAGGTAGCACTTGTGGTATGTAGCTAAAGTTGCATGGCTTCTGTATAATTCTGGAGTTTTCATGTTTAAAACCGTAACAAAGTTTTCAACTTACAGTAAACAAAAAATACTTCCACTTTTCCATATTAAGCAGTGAATTTAATCAGAAAGCAATCTATCTGTCAAAGTTGCTTGTATTTTCCATGGTTTTACACATAAATATTAATATAAAGCTTACGTATATAAAATTTACAGAAAATGCCCACTCTGTACCAATCTCTAGCAACTTGCATTGATTCAGCAGCTCTCAGACTAATTCCAAACCACAGCATTTGTTACTAATGAATGGAGAATACTTCTCTACAGCTCTTCTTCCCACCCCACCCACCTCCCAAATGCCACTCTTGCACATGGTACACCTTATTTTTGTGGTTAATTACATATCACTTCTGACTGTTCAGATGACCTACACTTTAAGGCCATGTAGCTGATTAGCAAAAATTCCCGCAGGACAACTGTGTTTGTAGGTTTAGACTAAATGTTCTAATACGCAGCCAGAGTCTTTTTATGTGGCTGTTAATCTGTGCATTTTGGACACAGTCCTAAAGGTACTGTAAAACCGTTCAAGCAGCAAGACATGTAAAACATTCCTGTTAACGATTACAAAAAATTCCTGGATAAATATAGTTAACAGCTATATTTTTTTTAAAGTTTTTCTTTCTTTCAAATAAAATCTACCCACCCTGTTTGAATTTTGTCCTACTTTTGAACTGCTTTTAGACATAATTTCAAGGACAGAAACCTAGGTGTTAAATATAACAATCCTTACACTTGGCATGCACACCCGTTACCCAAGATTCCTTCTTTGTGTTCTCTGCCAAAGATATATATTCTGGAGAGAATACATATTCCTAAGGCCAACAGCTGAGGAAGGTGCTGTAATGCCTTAGCTGCTTCCAGCTGGCCTTCATAAGAAGTAGGAATTCCTAAATTAAGGGAAAAATTGTTACTGGCAGACAGTAACGGTCAAAATGCATCCTTCTGCCAAGACAACAGGCAATCACTGCAGAGGCTGATACAATCCTCAATGAAAAAAACAATCTGTGACAATATTAACAGAATTGACTTGGACAATTTATTTTCAAGAATAAATGGATTGTTCAATAAAAGATTTTTACAAGTCTAAGTAGCATTCAAAGTGGAGAGCTATGTGCTCATAAGGAAACTCAGCGATGAGTTCTACTGGAAATTATTAGCAGAGCATTCCTAATCATTTATGTATAGGTTCATCAGTTCCAGCATTTAAGCAGTTTCAACCTTTTCATAAAGCGAGTATGAAACAAGGATAGCAGGCAATCAGACTTTAGCAACAGGATTCATATTTGCTGACATGCTTGCAAGCTCTTCGTGTATCTTGTACTTTTACGAAGTTTGCTTTTGAAGGCAGGTAGCAGATAAAGTGGTGCACTTGTTTTCAACAAAGACTTTATACTGAGTTTAGCAATATTCTTAAAGGTTACTAAATAAAGCAAATGATCTGCAGTTTATTTAAGAGCATTTTTTATAAAGGCATTTGCGAATAGTGTAACTAAGACAAAAAGAGGGACTAATGGATCCAGACGTAAGATGGAGCCTGAGTTGTCCCATGCATCATTTCCAGGAAGGTCTTTCTGCCTCTCTCATTTCTGACACACCCAACACCTCAGTAGGTGAATGCCAAATTTAAAATTCAGAACTTGTGCTCATTTCAGCTGAAAATATTCTGCTGTTAGTCCCTCCTAGAGTTCAGCAAGTTTGAGTTGTCCTTATTTATTTTGTTTTTCTTTTATCCTTTCGCGCCCCCCCC
>Ga0065711_1010775_pt1 | contig 17987 bp, 10 predicted proteins | sample Hoacrofraction12_FD_59098 | JGI IMG/M metagenome (GOLD analysis project Ga0065711, IMG submission 59098) | Hoatzin crop microbial communities from Cojedes, Venezuela - Epithelial fraction 12 v2 (version 2) | ecosystem: Host-associated > Birds > Digestive system > Esophagus > Crop | place... | reverse complement strand
TACTGAATCATTTAACCTGACCTTCTGTATTGCTCGTAAAATAGCATCCAATTAGCCCTGTCTTGAGCCCGTTGCATTTGTTTGAGTAACACACATATTTCAGTTTCATTGTATTCATTCTAAGAGATCCCTGGCTAGAATTGCCTTTCAAAAAATAGGGATGGAAGTCACATTTGAATTGGAAAGAATGGAGTCATGGCTCTTCTCTTCCAAAGAGAAAAAAAAAGAAAAAGAGAAATAAAATTCTTGTGAAGTACTGCAAAACGGGAATATTGATTACTGAGATCCCTCTTAATAATAATAAATACAGCTATAAATAGTCATCTGTTGTTCCCTAAGCCTAAACAGGCTGTGCCATGGCCTGAACTAATTTTAGTGACCTAAGTCACTAATTTTGAAACTTCCAGATCTCAACACCTCTTGTATGACTGAGGTATCTACTTCAGTATAAAACAAATTGCATCCCAGAAGTGCCTAGTTTTCTTCATTAATTAATGAAGGAAGGTGATTAGCTCAGCTACAGAAAGCTGCATTTGGGCAGATGAGTCTCATTCACAATGACTTGCTATTTAGTTGTCAAAAGAAACAAAAATTAGAAGACCATTATGTAGCATTTCTCTGTTTCACACAAAGCTTATAGGATCTTCAGTACAATGAGTACGGAATCCTGGGGTAAGATGTGAACGTAACCTGTTAAAGGGTCTGACAGTTATTGCTGTCCTGCCTTGAAGAGAAAGTCATTGCAAGGAGCAGGCTAAAATAGTTGCTTATTTCAGGGTTAGAAGCACCTAACAACTACTAACGAGAAAAATGCTTGTCTGTCAACAGACTTCTTAAAAACAGAGTTCTGCAATAAACAATTCTCTCTCAAGGCCTTGTCAGCATCTACGTGCAGCCATGAAATGGTGGGGTCAGACGATATGGACTAAAACGCCAGCAATCCGGGGACAACACGCAGCACTGCCCAGTCTTCATTAGCCCCCAGCTTTGCCCAGATCACAGCTGCACAAGAGTGATGGCTGAGCCCACTGACTGTACCCTCAAACTGGTACTGAGCCACACATCGCCGTAAAGTATAAAAGATGCCATAATTGGCCACACTTCTGCTATTGTTAAGGAAAAAGCTGGGGAGAAGGGGAGGGCGAATATACTGGCATCACCACACGAGCCATAAGTAGCTCATATTTGAAAAATGACTGGACAACCTGGAACTGGACAGAGACAGAGGTTATTTCGAATGCTCTGCAGCACACTTCAAAAAGTTTGTAGTCGCTGTGCAATATCCTTTCTTTGACAGTGCATACCCACACTATTTAATTTAGGTTCGGAGTTCTCATTCACACCAAGCTCCCAAGGAGCCATATCCATCGATAATGCTTTCTTTTATCTGTGATTGGTTAAAAGACTCCATCTTAAGCAAGTCCATCTTAGTTATATATGCCATCATTAACTCCCATCTGGATTGTAACAGTGCATTTTATTTGAACATGAAGAAATCAGACCTTCAGAGACACCCACTAGCTGATTACAGTGAACAAATCATATTACTTTCTCCACTGACTCCACAAAATATTGAATTAAGCTCGAGATTGAAGTGTTTATATTCAAAGTCCTCCCTGGACCTCAGAAAGTTCTGCCACAATGAAGCCTTACAGTGTAAAAAGAAAAGTTATTTGCCTGAGAAAGAACTGTCTTGTGGTCTAGCCTGCGGCTCCCGAATCCCACAGAGCATCCCACTGCCTCCTCCAAGGTGCATTTTATACCTGTATAAAAAATTAAAGATTCTACAAAATCCAAAGCTCATGAGCACTCACCCCTCTTACCCAGGGATGAACTGGGAAAACAAACCCCAAGTAACAAACATTACCCATGGCAGTAAATACAGAGCATCCAAATGTCATTGTTTTGATGGCAGTATAAGGAATAAAACCACTACTACACTGGACGCATTCTAGACATTGCCATCTCTGATAAAAGTCATCATCTTCAGATGGATTAATAATCATAGAAATTACAATAATTCCTCTGCCTTTGCTACATTTTATTCAGCTGTCCTTTTCATGACTTATGCTGCAGTTCTAGCTATGGGATGGACCAGAGAAAGTATATGCAAAGTAATCCCTTCTTCCCATAACGAAATAAAATGGCAACATATACTGTGGCTAATTCGCTTCTATCAGAAGTCATAATTCTTCAGGCAGATACACAAAGGGCAGATTTTGCCCAGTTTACCTCTGTTAAGGAAACACTCGCTTCTCCCCTTTCTCCGCCAGACGACTCCTGAGGTTTATTACTAACTGAAAGATTATACCTGTAAAAATATTATTTTTCTACAAGGTAGTGCCCACCAGGAATAACAGATTAAAGAGTGTTCTCGCTTAGACAACTATTAACGCACAGCACATGAATTCTTTCCTGGCAGTTTCAATGATTCTGCCTGAGTGTTTACAGACCCTGTTTCACAAAAGTCCTTACTTGCTTTGCAAGCTTTTTGCACATAGGAAACTGGGGAGGGGAAAAAAGAGAGAGAGGAAAAATACTTTGCCCCATATGGAAGGATGAATAAAGATGTAAAAAATTCACTGTTTGCAAGGGACTGGTACTAGCGGTGAACAGTGATTTCTGGGAGATGTCAGGGATTTGCAGGATCCTCTACCCCAAAGCAGATTCTATGCTATCCTCTTGTATTTTGACCACCTTTAGGAGCATGTTGGCTCCAAAGGCTGGATTCCAAATTGGTGAGTGACAAGGGTCAAGGGAGAGCTCTCTGAGTGGCTCTTCGATCGGGAGGACTGTGAGAGGGGGACCCGACACCCCTCAGAGCACAGCAGCCATTAACAGCTCTTCCCAAGGAGCCATGGCAGTGGAACAGCAAACGCTGCCCCTGAAACAGAATAGATCAATGTCAGCGTCGTCCTTGCTAGCTCAGATACATAGCTTTCCAGTTATATTTATTATTAATTATTATTAAATTTATTTATTTAAGTGTGCTTTGCGTAGATAGACACATTGACAGTCACCAAGGACTTAATATCTAAATTACTTAGGACAAATAAACACAAGATGAAACAACACTGTAGCAAAGAGCATGTGAGGGGATTACTAATGAAGAGAGAAAGAGAGAAGTAATTGGTTGAAGTGGTGGGTTATTTAAGTGAGCCTTTAAAGAAGAATCCATGGATTTTAAGACCAGCCAATACGATCATTAAAACAGTCCAGGCCAACAATGTTATACAACACAAAAAGCAGGCTGTAACATTAAAATGGACCTTCACTGAGCTATTTCAGCCTAAGTCTTGGACCCACCTCACAGGCAGGATTCAGTTCCAAGTCTTACCGCTATTTCCCTGATTTTTTTGCTTCCTGATGAATGTAAGAAAACATTCATAAAATCAGGACAAAGAAGTTTTCCTGATACAGGAGAAGCAGGGCTAGAGATGGCAAAGCACAGCACGGAGAAGGGAGCAGGCAAGGGAACAAACAGAGCAAGAAAGGGATGGCCCAATAGGCCGTTCAGAGGGAACTGGAGCATCTGCACTCAGGTGAGAAAGATGCAGGTGGTTCCCAGGGTGTATAGCCTTACAGGATTTTAGTGAGCTTACTGTTAAAAGGGCTGGAGGTAGAAAGCCAGTTGCAGGATTAATAATATGTGTTTAGAGTAGCTGAAAAGGATAATAACTGTATCAACAAAGCACCACTAGATAAAGAGAGGAGGAACGCGTAGGGCGTGAAGGCCAAATGAGATCTAAAATGTCTCTGGCTCTTTAATAAAGAAAGGCTTTTATCTGAGTTCTTTTTCATTTCTTTTGTCCAGCTAGAACAGACCAGCAATTTATATCATTTATTAGATAAACCAGAATCCATTCTTCAGTGGGTGACTAGAATATATGTTTGAATTCTTCCAGAAAACGATAAAGCAGTAGAAGAGGAAAGTACATGGACTACCAAGCTTTGAGGCTCAGCTACTTCACCCTGGAGCATCACATAGACATTCCTGGCAAAAACAACTGACAAAGATATTACAGGAGAACAGCACTTTCCAAAGGTCATTTTCTCAGCTCTGTTACCTCTTAAATGCATTCTTAAAAGATTTCTTGTAATTTTGATCCTGCGATCTCCTTTGATGGCCATCTCAAATTGGTGACCCTTCATTTTCTGTCAGTAATACCAAAGCTGCACCTTAGTCGAGGTTCCCTAAAGCCCAAAATGGCTCATAAAACACTGGGGTTTCTGGTTGCTTTACATCAGAGTCTGCTGATGTTTCAGAGTGCGTGTGAGCTAAGTTTGGCCTGTGAAGGGGTAAGTCCACCTTAAGAGTTTTCGTTGGCTCCAGAGAAGGAGCATTTAGCAACACAAATCAAAGCTGGAAGCCACAGGGCAAATATTTTGTCTTCTACTCTTTGTGCGATATTCCTGTGCTTTCAGAAGTACGATTCTTAAAATTGTCTTGTATGGCTTCAGTTCAATCTCTGAAGTGCATTTTTATAACAAAGAAATACTGTTACCGGGATCCACTGTCATGGGAAACAAGATTCCCAGTTTATAGGGCATACGCACGCACCTCCCTTCCCTGCTTGTAGCTATGTAGCTCACTTTTCCCCCTGCAAAGATGACTTGTGGCACCGACAGCAAATTCTGACATGGAAAAATGATGTCAGGGAAGCACCTAATCTCTTTTCACCTGTTTTTTTATGAACTCTAAGTCCTGGAAACGAGAACCATACCCATGTTACTAAATCTCCCTCCCAGCAATCCCATCTGTGTACTACTGGCAAACTACTTCAGTGTGATTCCTTCCAGCATATTTCTCCCATCCTGCAGTCTCAAGAGCCTGCTTAAGACACATGCTTATCCTTCTTTGTTAGATCTCATTCAAACACATTTGAGACACTGCTCCCAGGTCCAGAACATCTTCCCAGGGCATTGGACATATTTTTCTGTCATGTAGAATTAATATTCTTAATTATCTCCATTAAGAAAAAAGGAAATCTAAAAGAACCCACAGAAAGTGTTATTTCAGGCATGCACATTTGCAGTAAAGTCCCAGAATTTGGGAGACTTCTTTGCAGTGGAGGAAAATAGTACGAAGAAAGATGCCTTTATCAACAATAATGGATGGAGATTGTCCAAAAATAGAGCCAAAAGCTGAAGATGCTGTTAGGTCATTTTCCAGGTAGGGTGTACAGGCATTTAATAGACCATAGCTTTATGTTTTGAGAAGATACAACCATAGACAAATTCTCTGCTTGGGATCTGATGCCCATAGAAAGGGTTCCCTTTTGTAGAGTGTACAGAATGTCTGAGAAGTGTCTTGTGTATCTTTTCCTATCCCGTTCTCATGTTACCTCCAGCACAATAATATGATCATAATATTGGCAAGACCCCACTGATCTGCTTTACAAGCATTACTTGCCAGGGGACTACTGAAGCATAAGAAGTTCCATCTGAAGACAAGGAAGAACTTCTTTACTTTGAGGGTGATGGAGCACTGGAACAGGCTGCCCAGGGAGGTTGTGGAGTCTCCTTCTCTGGAGATACTCAAAACCCACCTGGACAAGGTCCTGTGCAACCTGATCTAGGTGACCCTGCTTTGGCAGGGAGGTTGAACTAGGTGATCCCCAGAGGTCCCTTCCAACCCCCACCATTCTGTGATTCTGTGACTAGTGGCCCTTCAGCTCTTCTTTTAGTCCTTATCTGCTGTTCCCATGCCTTCCATGTCCTCTCCTCAGTGTTGGGAAGTCACATATTCCTAAAAGGAGGAGTCCTGTTTTTATCTCAGCAGGACCAGCTGTATCCTCCGACCTAGAGGCCACAAAGGACAGGCTGTGGACCTTGGCAAACAAGGCCTGCTAGGCTGTTTGTGGACTCAAGGCATTCACTCTGCCTTGCTAAAGGACTGTATGGTGTCACATGGATGCACCCCCTTAATTTGGGACTTGCCTGGGGTCTCTGTCACTTGCCTGATGCATGTTATAGTCCGTGGCCTGCCATGAAGCACAAGAACCTGGAGTGAGATGCTATTTGAAAGGGAGGTTTGAAAGATAATAGCCACATTCAGCTCTCAAATGTATTTCTTCCACTCATGAAGAATACACAGAAATTCTATAGAAAACTAAACAACTTATTTTTTAAAAATCTGTAAGATATGACTAAATAAGACACAGCTCACTATTTTCTAGTATCCTATTTTTTTTAGATAACAGTTAAATGTGAGCCTCCAAATGCATTTAAAAACTTTATTTTATATAACTGGAGCCCATTTTGATGCGTGTCCTCCCCCCCCCACGTTTAACTACAGATTGTGCATGACGTGTCATATCTTGTATGACCACCATCTGCAGAGTAACTGCTTTTTCAAGGCATCTATAGTGTATCCACGCACATGGGGTGAATAAGAAACAGACCACACATAGAAAAATAATGGATGTAAAAGCTAGATGATAAAAACAGAAGCTCACGTTTCTGAAACTGAGCAGCCCCAAACCTGCCTGAGTGCATGCTTAACTTGGAGCACAAGCATGACTCAGTGGGTCCTAGTGGCGACATTGATACTGGTGAATAAAAGGGACCGGGGCCTGTCCTCTGGTCTTGAGACCAATAATCACTGCACAGCACATATCAATATAGCTTAATTCTCTTCCCTGTAAAGCACAGGCTACAGTCAAACCCAGATAATCTCTGTGTGGGGGAATACTTGGTGTCCTCGACCAAAGCCCTGCCAAGGTCTGTGCTGACCATTTAACAGCATACAGACTCTCAGACTGGCGCTCAGGCCTCTACCCTAGCCTTAATTTCTGGTAATGTAGTAGCATAGGCACAACCACGGAAATTATGCGAGTTCTCAAACACGATGGTGGGCGCACAAACACACAGAGTGGTTCATGATAGATCTTACAGACCTTTGCAAGCAACTGGAAGAACCCCATGTACTGCCACAGAGGTTCATTTAAGTAATTAATTGTGTTTTGTTTCTGTGCCTGATAGTGGTTAGGTCTGTTTTCAGGAGAAAAAAATGCCTTCTCCTGAATATTTAATGATTTTAATTTATTCTTTCATTTCTGTAATTAATTGTAGGTGCCTCTTTACTTACATGTAACTAAAGGGAACAACAAAGAGATTAATTTCTGAATAAACTTACAAGAGCTATTGTTCTAGTTTGAAAAACAAGGGCACCTGAAATAGACTGATTAGATTTTAAAAATGCAATAAAGGGTGAAAAAGTCCAAACAGCAATAATGGAGTTTTTCTGACAATCGCAACTTGCAATAAAATCTGTTTTTAATGAGACAAAAAGTTAGGAAAAGAAAGCACACCAAAAAACAGTCTTAAGACCATTCCGCTAAGAAATTTGATTCTAACACCGAAACTGTCTTCTTCAGAGACAAAAATCTGTCTTTGGACATATGGAGAAAGGTTACAGAAGTGAAGCAACTATAGCCAAAACAAGATTTCTATAGTCAGTACCACAGTACCACCTTGTGGGGAAACAGAAACGGCCTCAGTATTGACTTCCACTGCACAGTTTCAGGAAATAACCATCATATAAACGTAAAATTCTAACACAAATGAAACAGACTCAGGCACCATCAACGTATGCAATGCACGATTTCTCCCAGTGTCAAATTACTTTTTTTGAAGAATCCATATTCCAGTCAAAATGTTTCAGAAATCTAATGTAAAAACTTTCTGGAAGAAAAATGTCTCCTTTTACATTCGCTTGCATTCCTTTCTTGACTCCCATTTGCTGCAAATTTATCTCTCTAGCTACACTGAATCAAGAGAACAATTGCAGCAGGCATGTCAAATTCCACCCCCACAAAATGCTTCATAAAGTTAAAGACTATGACATAAACAAATTAATGCCAGGATCTTTGAGATTACTTTTTTTATTGCTTTTCTGTAACTGATGTAGAGATTAGAGACAGTAATATTCCTGAATACATTTGAAGAAATAAGGTTATCAAATCCTCAGATGCCCAAAGGGAACTATCACCTGCTTTTCTCCATTTCTTTCACATAGTGAAAGAAATTTGTATGATTAAGTAATTGCTGGCTGTCAGAAGAAATAGTCGCCCAGTCATCATACTTTAAGAGCTCTATTAAATGTAATTTTCACACTTACAAATATAACTTCTCAGAGTCATCTATGAATGTAATGCCTCCAATAAAGCAGAGCAACTAGTTCTTTCTTTCCTAAGTGGTTTGAGTGTTGGCCAAACCAGCAGGCAGGCTTCTCTCTGCATTTCACCAATGGGCAGCACTTTTAACATCAGCTCCTCCTGACATTTCCTTTTGGGGTATTCTTTGCTGGAGACCAACAGTCCAGTCAAAATGGGATAAACTGTGCCAAAGCATGGATAATGGTCTTTAATATAATGTTTTCAGGGGAGTGGAGGAGGGGAGTATTCTTTTGGGGGATTTTTGTTTGGTTGTTTGGGTTTTTTCCAACATAAAAATAAAGTATAAACCTGGTTATATTCATGCTTTGGAAAACCTCCCATTAATGGAAACAGTGCCGGATCCAACCCACAAGCCACAAAACAAAATTTTATTCAGGTTTATTCTTCATACAAAGCTAGGCTATGAATTTAGACATCCAGGGTCCAGAGGCTGATTCACCTGCAGCTATATTCTACTGAGAGATGGACACTGGCTTTAGCTGTTTTGGGGTCAGATGCCAAAGGTGGGATTCCTCTCACCTCACTTTAAGTAACCTTTAATTAGGTGATCAGTCCAGTTGCCCACACATACCTACCTAATGCCACCTCAGGTTCCCTGGTATATGCTTCCCAGACCTTCAGATTCTGATGTACGTCACGTTTGCCAGCCCCATGCGAAGGTCTCAGAAACCTTTGGTGGCCTCTCAAATCACTAGATGGCTATGGGTGGGAAGATGAATCAAGCCCTAAGTGTCCAGCTGAAGTTTGCCATACAGTTTCCATCTATATTCAGTAAAGAGACATCTCCAAACAGTAATTCATCACATCCTAGCACATATGACTATGACAGACAGGAATAAATACCCTCTGAAGATGCCTGTCTCTCCTTACTGATCAAAAAAGGCACTTGGAAACCAGATGTCTAACTTTCAGGTTATCACAATTAATTTCATGTACAACAGATTAGACACTTTCTCTCTGTTTTTGAATCCTGATCATACACTCCAGGTTGCACACTGTACATATGATTTGGATAATGTGATCTGAACTATAATGTACACATTGTGACACAAGCCTCAGAGGAAGGATACCAAACAGTCAGCTCAGGTCCCATCCTTAGCCGTGGCAGTGAGTCCTGCCTTAATCAGCAGCACTACCAGCAACTGTGGTCTGATCGCCAGGTAGCATTCACATGCAGGAGCAATGCCTCTGCACCTAGCTGGTCTTTCAGGATCTCATGCTCTACGGACCCATCTTCCCTGCTCTCCTCCCAACACAAGCAGCACCACTCTTCTCCAAACATGCATTCCAGCTATCAGAAAGACTTCAAAACCAGTGACTGCTTGTGTCTCCCTCTTGCCGTGCTGTCCACCTCCACAAACCAACACCTGAAGTCACAGCCTCTCCTGAATTCCTCAAGTTCAATCCCTACATCCCCAGTCTCCGTCAAGGTTGAACTGTCACACATCCCAGGAGTACATATCATTCCACAAAATGCAGAGCTATGGCTGCCGCCTTGGAGTGCCTGCTGTGCCACTAGCTGTACACGCCTCACAGTCTGGGAGGTCAAGAGACTTTCTCAGAGAAAAAATATGCAAATCTCAAAGTTAGCGTTTCAGGCTGGCTGTGAATTTAGACATCACTCCTAAACGTGCCTCCACTCCTCCATCGCACAACAGGAGGCACTACAAGCTTCTCAACTTGACAAATTAGCCACTGATCTGAAACACTTGCATGCTGTGTTATTTTCAGCTTTTTAATTGCTCATGTTTAATGTTCTGATTTAGGGCTTTTGCAAGAAAATCAAACCAAATTCTGTGCTGGACTGACCAACAGGAGATGGAAGAGAAGCAAGTATCACTGTTACAAGCTCTTCTTACCTAATAGTTCCGTTGCTGTGCAACAGACCACCATTCAAATCGTTTCTCTGCCTGAGGGCATTCAAACATTCATCAGGCACTCATCTCCCAAAGATGTCATTAAATATCATTTTCAGGGCATTATGAATTGACCGTTCTTCATCTTGTCTTGTTCCTCTTTGTGTAAAATGCTTAAAAATCAATCGAATCAGGGAGAAACAACACATTCTTTAGACTCCATCCCTTGCTCCAGTAAACAGCGGATCACATGGGATGGAAAGGCATTAAGGGGAATGACTGTGAGCACCTCCCACATAAAACATTCAGTGTCTTTGGGGCTGGATTCTCCACTGGAAGGCAGCATCTGTAGGTTAAAGTTCTCTCAAATTTTAAAGAAATTGAGCCTTGTTGAAGAGAGTAAATCTATAAACTACTAGGTATAAAAGAGAATAATGATCTTACATTCAGCAGCTTGACCTTCACTGAGAAGGAATTCTCTTAAGTATCATTAACATCTAACCTACTGGGCTGATACCAAGAGATAGATATATTGTGCTCATTGAAGATTGATATGCTTAGATACTAGAACTTGTGGAGGTTATGCTAGAAATTAGGCCTTACCAAGTTAATTGGCTCTGCACTTCTGTTACATTGATCTGGCTGTTGAAGTAATGGTTACAGTAATGGCCTGAAGAACCACAGCCTTTATGAAGCACTCAGTTACTGACAGCGGTCAAGTACCACCAGACTGGAAGTTTCTAGGGGAGATGGATAGGAAAATTTCTGGTGATTTGTCACTTTCAGTTGTACTCTGACTTTTGCTCCTATCTGATCTCTTTTAATTGGGACCATCATATGTCATGTGCCACCAGTGAATTAGAAGACAATGCTCCAGTTTCTTTAGCAAACAAGTGATCCAAACCGCTTACTTCCTTCTCCTGTGATTGTATTTGCTTTATTCTTCCACTGGTGAGAACGTGTTATCTTCATTACAGATGATTTTGACCGGTGATTTCTTAAGATATATTGTAGAAAGATATACCATCGTAATGACATATGGCAAAGCATATTAACAAGTACCTCTCTAAAAAGAGCCAGATCTTTGTAACTTCTATTGTACATTACAAAACACTGAATTTCAGCATAATGGTTACATGTGAATCAGGTATCAATTAGCAATACGACTACTTGGTGGCATCTTTGGGTCCTCCACGTGCACACATAGGGTGTTTGCCAAACACACATCCACAAGTGACCAGAAAGCAGAGCCACGCACAAGGCACACCTGCACATTGAACCGGGCTGGAGCTGCAGGTTTGTGTTTGGCACTTGCGCTGTTGGCTATTCGAACTGCACAAGAACCAGGACGCCTTCTGTGGAGATGCTTCCAGCCTGCTAGCTTATTTCCTAGAAACACAGAACAGCCCAGGTTGGAAGGGACCTCAGTACACTATGTGGTCCAATCTTGTGTGGGAAAGGAAGGCTAGATGAGATTATCTAGCACCCTGTCAATCGCATCTTGAAAACCTCCAGTGATGGGGATTCCACCATGCCCCTGAGGAGGTTGCTCCAGTCAATGATTGTTCTCACTGTAAAAAAAAATTTTCTTGCATCAAGAAACCTCTCCCAGTGCAACCTGTACCCATTACCCCTTGTCTTCTCTATGTGACTCTTTCTGCAGAGAGAGCCTCCATCCTCTTTGCAGCCATCCTTTAAGTACTGGAATACTGTGACGAGGTCCTCTTCTGAGCCTTCTCTTCTCCAGGAAGAAAAAGACCTAAATTCTTCAGACTTTCTTCATAGGGCAAGTTCTCCACTTGACTTACAGCTCTACATGTTCATTGTTTCTGCCAGTTCTAGCTGGTATAAAACCAGAAACTAAGCACACAGAGCATCTATTTCTGCTTCTCATTTAAACAGTAGAATAGATCTTCCAGAATTGAAAGATTTTGAAGACAAGTTCCTCATCCACAGAAGCCTCAGCTTACACGTGCTCAGGCTACATTAGTCTTTATCCTCATTATGTGATGAAGTGTCTCCTCCTACTTCCAGTCCACTGCTCCAGCGCTTTGTGGTACTCCACCCACTTGTGCATATTGCGTAAAACATCCAAGGCTGTCATCTCCCTTTTCTAATATTGCTTAAAAATCATACCTGCAAGAATTCCCTCCACTTGTTCTGTGTGAAGATTTAAAAGACAAAAAAAGATTGATATTCCTTCTCCAAGAAACAAAAAAATAAAAATCCCCCCTCCCTCCAGTCTTCACCTTGTACTTCAGAACAAGGCCTTACTCACGTACTTCTATCAATTTAATTTTTACTTCATCTTAAGAACAAACCAGTTCATTTCAATGTATACTCAGCTAAAGAAAGACGATGATAAGAATTTATTATGTAGAATTCTAATAGCACTTGTTTGCCCAACATACGATTGGAAGAGACCTCCTTAGTCAATGAATACAGTACTCCGCTCGCACAGATAGTTATGACAACTAAATGATTTCACTGATCAGGCACCATCCAGTGAAACACTTTTGCCCTGATGGCAAGAAATATTTTTCAGGTTTCCAATCTGAGTGTATTAAGACAATTCTTGTGCCAAAAGAAGTTTCCTCTTGGTTCAACAACACTGTTCCATCAATACTGTTTGCCTCCCTGATATTTTTATCTTTACAATCTCTTTAAAAACAGGCAACCTATATCATCTCTGCCTTTGTTTTGCAGGATTAAACATGCCAAGTTGCTTTATCTTCCCTTCTGTGGTAATCCGTCCCTTATCTTGACCATCTTTGTGGCTTTTCTCTGCGACTAGTTAGGTCTCAATTCCTTTTTATTGGAAAGCAGATAACCAACGCTGTAGAGTCTTTCACACAAGGTCTGCATAACCATGTATAGCTTTATTGGAACGCTTGCACTTCTTTCTAGGCCCATTATCTACAAGACTCGTAGTCCTCCTAAAACCAGTTAAAACATGCAAGTAGTATTCTTTTTCATCTCTTCCCAATAAGTCTGTTACAGGATAACAAGATGTTACATGTTCTCAAATTAAATCATAAACTTGCACTCTAATATTTTAAATATTAGCCACTTTATTTTGCTTGTTCTTGGAGTCATCTAATTTTTCCCATTTGATATTCTTATCTTCTTCTCCATTAACTACACTGTCTAAACTTGTGTCACCAGAATCACTGTCATTCTCTTAATTCTCTTATCAACATATATTAATGAAATTATTAACAAGGTTGCTCCCAAAATTGAATCTTAAAAAAAAAAACTATTAGTAACTTCATTCCAATACTTCACTTTTGATAGTCCCCACTGTCTTCTGACTACTCTCCTTACCCATTTTAAGTTCTTTTAATGATTCTTAATTTTTATCATGTCCAACTTAATTAATAATTTCCCACAAGGCAATATATCAAATACAATCAAGATAGAACAGTTCCATCCATTCCCTTTGCCTAAAAATATCACAGAATTTATCAGAAATGATCTTTTGTTAATCTGAGATAATCTACCTTTGATTAAAAATGTAACATTTCTTTCCATTTACCTCCATGCTCTTTATTACTCTCTCCTTCACATTTTATTTTAAAGCCTACTGAGAGCAGACCAACACATACTTAGATGCCTGGATCAGTTTTTGCACCTTTCTAAAATAACTTTGCTACTTTATAGTCACCTGGTAACCTTTCTGCCTTTCTCTAACACATCTTCCATCAGAAATTTCACATACGATGTCTTTCAGACCTCTCAGTTGAGGATCGGCCACTCTATAGCCATCTATCTCTCCTTCTTCTCTGTGTGCTAAACTCTTCAGTATCTTTTTCCCACTAGCCACTCAGTCAGCCAGCCCCAGCTGCTGACAGCTGCAACAGTGGAAATGCGTTAGTTTGGTTTCAGGACTGCATCTACACCATCTCTCACCTTTACTTTGCCCTTACCACACAGTGGCTGCATTACGCCTCCTTCCCAGCTCTCTTGGTGGTTTAGGCTGCTGGAAAACTTTGAGAGATCTAACGTGCCTTCGATTAGGAGGCAAAATAAGGTTCAGAAACAACTGTGATGATTTGAGTTACTGTAACATTCATACAAGAGACGTTCTTTTTCCTTTTACTGTGCTGTATTCACTTCGGTACAGTTCATTGCACACAGTCATGTTCGGTATTTAGCAAAGCAGCTCACGCATTTATTCTGCAAGGCTTTTATTTTTTTTTTTTTAATATCTGCATTTTATTACAAATGATAAGGCACATCACAACTGAAGGAATTCAGAGCTTTTTAGAAGATTTTACACTGTGTGGGGAATTCTTCCCAGAAGGGGAACAACGTAATAAGAAAACATGAAGCGTGTTGGGGGTGTTACCTCAATGTATTTGGCAGAAGACATCCTTGTGCTGCTTTGCAAGACTTTGCAACCACTAATGCAAGACAGAATTGGTGAAATCATGGAGATTCACAGTGAAATCTGACACACAAAATGTTGCAACCTGCTCTTGGGAAACCTTAACACACGAGCCGAAGGAGCTACATGAGAAGAGTGGATTAGGCAACAACTCTGCCATGCTGAGCAACAGAAATCTTTCAGTATCACCACGGTGATTTGTCCTCCTGAGATATTTTCACTGTACTTGCACTGGAACAAGAAGTGGGCTTCTCTGGGGTGCCTCCTGGCTGGGACCTGAGTTTTTACAGCACACATTTCATGGTGTGCTCCGTCCTACTGGTCACCAGGGACCTGCTCTGGCCTCACACTTGCAAGGCAATGCACAAGTTCATCTGCCAGTTCTTGTCACTCAGCCATCCAGGCTAATTCCCCTCCTCCTAATTCCTGCAGGTTTCCTATGAATAGCGTGCATCCAGACACCATCCAACACACAGCTGAGATGAGGCTGATGACTTGAAATCAGTTCTATAGCTGGTGCCAAGGCCTTTAATCACACAGGGTTCCCATGAACTGAAATGACACAACTTCATATTTGAAAGACAATATTTAACAAGAAAAAAAAACCGTCAGTCTCGCCAAAAACCTGAACTATTCCTATGCTTTAAGCTAGAAGGGAACCTTTCTTGTTGTAAGTATGCCAGCTGTTGAGACCATCCAACACTTTCTACCGCTACTTTCTAGTATCGTTCTTCCATTGCTTAAAATGAGATACTTCAACAAACTGAAAAAAAATTTGCACACTGAAAATATGAAACAAAGGTGAAATCTTTTGAAAGAAGAAATGACTTAGCTTTTTTTCTAAATTAAGTTAGAGAAAAATAATGCTGGTTTGCTCTTTTTAAAAAACTCCTACAACTATTACATGAAGTCATTTTAAGGGAGCTGCACAGAGGGTAGACAGGATAACATATGTGCCTTTGTACTCATGAAAACGTACCAAAATTCTAAACAGTAAGATTCTATGTAAGTTGGAAAAATTTTAGCTAAGATATGCAGATGTTAGGGCTAAGTCTCAGGTCTGTCAAGCTGGCCATGTAGACTCACTTTATATTTTGTGTAAGACCTACTGCCTCATCTTCTGAAGAAATAGTGCTCAAACCTGCTCTATGACAGCAGCCATAAACAGCTCCACAGCAGTTATCTCAGCTTTGAGCATTTGTGCGCACGTTGACCATGGTACCCTGAGACTTCCAGCAGTCTTTAAGGGCTCACCTCCCCAGCAGCATAACCTCTTTCCGATGTTAGAGACAGGGGCTTGAGACCCAGTAGGTGGGCTTCCCAGGTTCTAGATTTTTCTCCTAAATACAAGAGCAGCTTTTCCCCAAGATAAACACAGCCTGTGGTGGATGCAGCTTTTCTTTTCCTCACCCTTCAAATGTTTGTTGAATAAATATTTGAAATATTCTATTTTGGGAGTGTACAAGTTATACCCAGTCCCAAACACAGCTAATTAAGACTACGTCAGTCAGAAAATAAAAAGAAGCATCATAAAAATTACCACATCCCTAAAACCCCACCTCATCTTCGTGACAGTGACATTTTGATAATGATGATGACTCTGCCTTCACAAAGAGAGAGCTCATTATTTTTGAGATACATATTTCCACATCAATTTCTGAAAGGAAATGAACCTTACAAGCAGCTATAATTGGAATGCTCTCCTCTGCACTCCTAATTCTCATCAACAACAAAAAAAAAAAAAGGTAACAGAAAAAACTCACCACTAAAATATGAAAGACTGCAACTGTCACTTGCCTGATCTCTATCTTCAATTGAGGCCTGTGAAACCAACCACTACCTAAAGTACCACCACACACCTGGCCCCCTTTCCAAAAAAACACAGATGTAGTTCACCTTCCCCCACGCATAACATGCATGTCCAAAAAAAGGAAAAAAAAAGTTTTAAGTTCAGAATTCTGCCTGACACCATGCTCAAGATCACAACTACGTGTCAAGACCAGCAGTGACACATTTTCACACATCCCTTTTCTTCACTCATTCCTGTTCCTTGGCTTCAGTTGACTTTACGTTTTGGCTGCCTTGAATTCCAGTCTTAAAAATGTTTAGTGAACTGAAGCAATTCATCCAGCACCACTGGAGGTGCTTCTCCACTAAGAGGAGTCTGATTCTGATCTGATCTGATCTGCACTTTGCCAATACTTCAGAAATCCACATTCTTCATCTTCCAAAAACCAATATATTGCACACTCAGCAGCTGAGACAGCGGCAGCTGCTCATACAAAAGTGATGGGCCTCCCTTTAAGTCATCAGGTCCATGTACAAAAGCAGTATTTTGTGACTTCACGCCATGATCAAGATGTGCACTAACGGTGGCTTTCATGAAAACAAAACTTGAATACACCTCTGGGTATAAGCGGGTGCTAGATCCGAATCACCCAGAGACTACCTATCTGGAGAGCACCAGGGTCAATATGAACATTCAAACCTACACAAAAACTCTGAGAAACTAGGGGCTCTGAATAATCCCATTGCTGGATGAAGCAGATAGCCAGATTTTGCAGTACCTGGAACCTTCCCAAACCTATCAGAAGCCTCTCTAGATCTTTCTAGACCAAATCAGAAAATGAAAAAGCAACAGGAACGCAACGTGTCTAGGATACGAGTCTTCTCCCCATGTGCACAAAGATCGCTTGTGCGACGCCATCGCACTGACCCAACCTGTTCTGGAGACTAATTTCATCTTCCTTGCAAGACAGTCAACCAGCACATGTACCGTGACCGCTTGTGTGGGATTTCTGTGTTGCCAGGCATCTGGAAATCCTGGACAAATTACCAAAGCTCACAGAAAAAGGCAAGAGGAGAGCAAACAACCCAGAATTACAGTCTGCCTTTGATGTCTTTCCTAGCTACTTACCCAGGCGGCTTTCTCAGGCTGGCCCTGTAAACCAGCTCTGTCTCCCATTTACAAGACTTAACTGTCAGGTACAGACATTCACAAGCATTTTTGCAGAGGAAGATTTAGGAAAGCTTACTAGACCTACCAAAGTTACATACTATTAATAGCATTGTACAATAACATCACTTTTTATATATAGCCCTAAGGCTAAACCTACCGAAATGGAGCACAGCTGCTTCAGCGAAACACAGCAGCTATAGCCACTCATCCCCACATCAGTCTCACACCATGGGCCACCCTGAAGACTCAGCCTGGGACATCTACCCCCAAAACACTGATGCCTTGCTCCCGCCAAAAGCCGACGCCAGCACCGGCTGTCGGAAGAGCGGGCTGAGATTCCCAGTAGCTGGGGACTGCAGAGGGAGCAGTTCAGGCACATGCTCACTCCCAAGCCCTACTCCTTTATTGCTGTGTTCCCATCATTCACAGAGAATCACACACAGAACCGTAGAGGTTGGAAGGGACCTCTGTGGGTCATCTAGTCCAACACCACCACGACCACCACCCCCCCCCATCCGAAGCAGGGTCACCTACAGCAGGCTGCACAGGACTTTGTCCAGGTGGGTCTTGAATATCTCCAGAGAAGGAGACTCCACAACCTCCCT
>Ga0065711_1039247_pt1 | contig 17988 bp, 10 predicted proteins | sample Hoacrofraction12_FD_59098 | JGI IMG/M metagenome (GOLD analysis project Ga0065711, IMG submission 59098) | Hoatzin crop microbial communities from Cojedes, Venezuela - Epithelial fraction 12 v2 (version 2) | ecosystem: Host-associated > Birds > Digestive system > Esophagus > Crop | place... | reverse complement strand
GTATCTCTCCTATGAGGAGAGGCTGAGGGAGCTGGGCTTGTTCAGCCTGAAGAAGAGAAGGCTGCGAGGGGACCTAATATATACTTACAAATATCTGAAGGGTGGGTGTCAAGAGGATGGGGCCAGACTCTTTTCAGTGGTGCCCAGCGACAGGACAAGGGGCAATGGGCACAAACTGAAGCACAGGAAGTTCCAGCTGAACCCGAGGGAGAACTTCTTCACTCTGAGGGTGACAGAGCCCTGGCACAGGCTGCCCGGGGAGGTTGTGGAGTCTCCTTCTCTGGAGATATTCAAGACCCGCCTGGACAAGGTCCTGTGCAGCCTGCTGTAGGTGACCCTGCTTCAGCAGGGCGGTTGGACTGGGTGACCCACAGAGGTGCCTTCCAACCCCCGACCATTCTGGGATTCTGTGAAATTTATAAACTGAGAATTTTGAGTGGGCTTCGGCTGGGAAAAGCTGAGAAGCAATGTGCATTCCCTGTAAAAATAATCAGCCTCCATTTCTAAGATCAGCTGTAGCTGAAGCAAAAAAAAGAATCAAGATACATTTTTGGCAGAATGTAAAAAACACAAAAGCTTGTCTAAATCTGTCTCCTGATTTCACACAGAACTAAAGTCCGTGGCTATTTGATGTCATAAATTATTCTGTCCCCTTTCCTGCAAGAATATGAATGCTAGTTTACATATTCTAATTAATCCCAAAGGAAGACTCAGTATCTTCCACCCGCAGAAGTCTGTCTTTGTCCTGTATTTTAAAGGTAAGTTTATTTTCCCTCTGTATGCTCATGTTTTGCCCCAGTTGGAAAAGGAGTAGAGCTTTATAACGTTCTGTGATTTCGTTTATCCTCTTGGGCTCTGCCTGTGTATGTTTCCGCAGGTCACAGTTTTGCTGCATCCTCAGACTTGCACAAGGGGAGATTTTTTTGTGATGCCCAACTTTTGGCCTTGCGCCTGAGATCTCCTGTCCCACCTTTTGCCCTGCCTGGCCTGGCAGATGTGTTACCTCTCAGAGCAAAAAGAAACACCACAGGGCTGGCTTCCCTGGTTTCCCTGCATGAAGATGAAAAACGGGTGTCTCTAACTGTCTCTGAATCACTGTTGTATTCTGAGCAAAAAGAGAAATTTTTCAGCCTTTGTGTCAACATGCAAATGACTAGAGGTGCCGATACATTATCTCTGATAAACCATAGCCTTTGAGGCTTGTAAAATGCCCAGGTATGTGGATTGATGGATCTATATGGATCAACGTATTCCAGCAATTCTTCACAAACAGGGATTAGCCTCACCAAGGGACAGGAGCAAGCGTGGAGACCTGTCAAACCACACCAAGGCCCGAGCAAGAGAGCTCTGTGCCAGGGCAGCCAAAGCTCCCTACGTACCCTTCTCTCGCCCAAAGAGAGCACAGCATGCGCAATACACTTTGCGAAATACAAATTACGGGCTGAAAGTAACGTGGGGAGGTCAAAAAAACGCGAGTGCATTTTACCCTGAGGGAAAGGGACCAACGGCTGTAGCGGCACTGGCTCCAGTCCTGCCAGTGTTTCTCCAGTCCTGCCACTTTCTTGCTAAGGCATGGCTAGATTGTTCAGCAACAAGAGGGTTTTTTACGCCAGCTCTTCGGTTAGAGGAGGCAGAAGCTGTGCTATCATGAGTGGAACATAAGTCATCCCTGGATCTGACCATTCTGCTTCCGTCCTCCCCTGTTTGGGCCCATTTCTGCCCTCCTTCTCTCATAGTTTAACTGCCATTATTGAGCAGGAGTGGCTGGTATGACCATAATCTGAGACACCATCAACTGGATGAAAACTCTTTTCTTCTTGCGGTTTTTAATCATTCCACTTCACCCTGTTCACTCAGATCTGAAAACACCATTTTCTGTTTGAAAATTCTCTGGATAGCATTCATAAAAGTGCATGAATTGCATAAAGCGTGGACTTCACAAGACTCTTGATCAGTGGCACATTTTGCTCTCTGTTTTAGGCCAGAGCTATCAAAATCTATTGAGAATTAACCAATCATGAAATATGTTTCCTTTGTAGTTATGGCTGATGTGATCCACTGCATATCTTATCAACTTTTGGCATTTGCTACTGCCAGTGAGTAAGTAAATTTGGAAGAACGCGCAGTTATCCTTTCAGTCCCCAGAGGCATTTACTTTTTCTCTGGTACATCTTGTGATTCATCGCAGCCAAGTTCAAGTCCTGCTCTTGATGGCAAAAAGACTTTCAGACTGAAGCGAGAATGTACTTTGTTTCTGCTTCGTGTTCATCAATAGCTGCAAAACTAAGGCATTGCTCAGAGGAGACCGTTTATGTAGCTGTCAGTAGCTCTTCATCCTGCCAGAGTTTTTGACCTGTCTTGGGCTGGTAAAATAATTAATGGGTGAGTGCAGCTATAAACAGAACTTGGTTTAGATAAAAGTTAGGCCTGCTGCAGTTGTCATGGAAAGCTGCAGGAAGCACAACCTGCTAAAAATTATCTAATGTTTTTCATTTGTATTTTGTGTTCGTGGAAATTGCTGTCTTAACAATCCTGGAAATGAAATCCTCTGTCCACAGTAGAGGCACGGCAAGGGTAACAAAAAATAACGCTCCATAGGCCACTGCTCTGGCTCAACTAAGATGTAGGGGCAGGAAAACGAAATCGCTGTGCCTACACAGGTTTTGATCTATCTGCTGCAACTGCCAACAAAGTTCTTGATCAATGTCACATGAAGAAGGCCAGTCAGTGAGGGCCAGAATGATACCAGTGTGTTTATTTTCTATATCCATGAGCAGTAGAGTCAGCTTTCAGCTTCATCCAATAAAACCTGAAAGCACATGCTTTGCTTCCAATATGTAAAATTTCTGTTACATTCCATGGAGTCACCTGAGTGCTCAGACATTTTGCATCTGTTACCACTTACCTGGCCTGGATTTGAATCACTGTGTTAGAACTGGAAGGCTTTATAGATTTTTTTGTGTTTTACAACTATATTTCACTAGTTTAAAGGTGGTTTCCTGTAGGCTGCATTTTATTGTAGTGCAAACTCAAAGAATAAATTTATGTACTTGTATTAATACTTCTTTTCAAGTGTAGTCTACAGATGGTCATTCAGCTTTATAGACATATGTTGAATACTATCATCTAGGGAAGAAATCAACTTGAAATTGGTGGTATAACAGCTTTGCTGGTGGGACAACAATAGCCAACGGGACAGAATTCTCCACCTGAAGAGCCTGGTACGTGGGATGAAGATGTGGAGGTTGGGGTCAGTCCCTGTTACTGTGGGCTAAAGGCAGAGTGCTGGTTTGGGTGCAGCCCTGGGTTTGTGGATCAGGGATGGAGCAAAAAAACCCGCTTGGCATCTCACCAGGGAAATGCTTCTGGACTCAGCGCTAACACGACGTGCTTTGTGGGCAACAACACTTTCTCCTGCGGTTCAGCATACAGGCCTGCATAAGTTGTTTGTTGAAAATAACAAATAGAAAGAACAGGATTATGGCAAAGTCAACTGACTTTTTTATCAATCATCTTGTAATGGAAATATGCAGTAAGATCCATGGCGAAGTAGACTTTTTCTATTACAAAAAAGGGAAACAATACTGGCTTTTGCCTTAAAGTATGATACATATTGACACATTTTTGAAAATGATGTGTCTACACCAGTAATACACTAAAGAATCATGTGACTTGTAAATTGGTGATTATGGATTAAGAACACCAGCACATCATAACAATATACATTGTAGGCACATCTACTTTGTAGTGTGAAAATCCTTTTCTACCACCATTTTCACAGTTCTGCTCTACTGTTTTAACACCTTCAGAAGGTAACAAAACTATAGTTCCTTCTTTCCTTTTCTCAGGGATTTTCATGCCACTTTTCAAATGATTAATGCTTCAGGAACATGCTAGTGGATATACTATCACAGCCTTTTGAAATACAAATTCCAAACCCCCATAAATTCATGTTTGTTAGTTTAAGGACTTTGGATGCTCATACCAATGGGAGTGGCAGAACCTCTTCTGCTACAGGAGCTGTATGACCTAACACAGACCAGCTTCTCACCTTTTTTTAATGTCCCAATGCATGAGAATCCTAGGAAGACCCACCGCACAGGATGTTGCTGGAAAAACAAAGAGCCTTTGGAAGAAGGTTTTTAGCAAGCCTCTTTCCACCGCAAAACCACGTTAAGAGCATATGCCCTTAGACACTGCAACTTTGCAGTGCCACAGCTTCTTTCGAGATGAGCCTTCTTTGGTGCTCAGATCCTGGAGAAGAGATGCTCTGGCCCTGTGCTACTGCATTATCTAACACAGGCCCACAGCGTGGCTGAAACCAAGTAGCTGTTGCCAGTGCAGCAAGGCAGAGCACTAGCTTGGTTTTCCTTCTTCTTTCCTTGGCTTCCAGCCCTGCAGCTCCCTCTGCCTATGCTCTGGCTTGGTGTTGATCCGGCTTCGGTGTCTGCAAGCCAAGTGAGCTTGCTGCACTGTTTGCTTCGGTTTGGCTGCCCAGTTTTCAGTTATTTTTGTGTGATGAACTGGTTTCCTGTGTGATGGTGAAAGCGAGTGGTGACAGTGAACCCGGTGAGTTCAAGGGTAGAAGGGGGAGTTGGAAAACACAAGAAAACAAACCCAGACGAGCTGAGCTGGGGTCTGGTGAGGCGGGGTGATTCTGCCCACTCGGGAGATGCGGCAGGCACCCGCACACTGTAGCATCAAGACTCCTGTTTGCCTGTTGCCCGTTGCCACTACCGACAGCAGTCAAACAGCCAAGGGTGCAAATGCACACGTGCAATTTGTAGCTGTCCTGATAGTGTCTTGATAATTAACACCATGGATTCAGAAACAGTGTGTCTGTTTATATTTGTTTCATGACTTTTGAACCTTTTCCGGGAACATGCAAGTTTCTCATGGCAAGTGCACTTGGACACACAAACTTCTCCCCCAGTTAATCTGGCAGGAGCTGCATGTGACAAGGTAAAGGATGCAGGGAGCAGCTTTCGCTTTATTGTTTAACTCAGCTAACTGTTACTAGGTTTGACCTTTTAACTTTTCCTTCAAGAATTACTCAAAGCAATCTTTGGTTTTGCCTTGTTATGAAACATTGTTGTATTGTTATAAAAGCAAAATTATGCAGGAAAGAATACCAGCAGACCTCTGGAAATAGAAATGGGTTTGATCCTATTCTACAGATAGACAAACTGATATGACGTATGATACGTGATATAAGATACATGATACGTGATATCTGGCCAGATCTGTGACAACTGGCCTGAAATGCACAGTAGAGAAATAAAACTGATAAAATTCTAGAATGACTGAGGCTACACATCCAGTTACTCACATGGATTCCCCCAATTGAGGAAGCTGGTAAGATTTTGGCAAAGTGGCAACTGTCTGTTAAATGAGAGCATTTCAACAAGATTAGAAGAGTTAATCTGGCTACTCTGAAAATGCTGTGTTTTTCATAACAAAGCATGTTAGGACAACCAGCTGGAGAGGACAGTGTTGGGAGGTCAGCTATGCTATACTTGGGCTGGTGCATGTCATACCACACCCAGCAGTTAAAGTATAGCAGTTAAAGGAAGGGGTCAGTTATTACAACAGGGATCATAGGGGGAAAACGGAGCGAAGTGCTTCTCAGTACAGCCAGCAGAGAAGCAGACTTTCCCACAAGATGACTAAAAGCTGCTGAACTCCTGAAGCAGTGTAAATGCTGCTCAGACATTTACCTCATTCTGCACGTCCATATATATAGATATTCCTACCTAGACTCTTTTGCCAGTTAGATAGTTCAGTGAAAAGCACTTGCTTCTTCTTGCCCTTTCCTGCTTCTCATCAGGACACTGCTGTAACGGATGACTACACTGGGAACTGGGAACCTGTAAGAGAGGCCCCCCCCTCTCCCATACATTAGCTGTCCTTAAATATAGCTGAGCAGGTCTGCCCTGATTTATAGCTCCAGCTGTGTAGAGAAACTTCAAAGAAAAGCTGATTTATTAATTTTTAAAGAACTTGTTTTTCATTAACCTCTAGCAGAAAAATGTGTTTCTTCCACTCAAAAATGGAAATTGGATGTTTTGCAAGTGGCTTTACAGAGTCAGGTGTCAGTCATGAGTGACAGTGAGTAACTGGATTCTCTTTGAGAAGAAGTGTTAGGAAGCTGTCCCAGCTCCTCGATTCATGTTGGGATTCTCCAAATTGTAGCATCAGCGATACTCTACTTTTACAATATCTCATCCACAATCTTAGGCAGGAAATACTCCCTTAAATGATATTAAAAAAGTATTTTTTTAAAAAATAATGCATTTTTATCTTCTCAGACCCTTTCCATTGAAACGTTCAGTCACAGGCTCAGCAACAACTGAAGAGAAGAAAATTAGACTACTGAGTTCAAAGCAGACCACAACTGTGTGTCGTCTGAAGCAGTATTGTTCAATGAAAAATAAAATCATGATAGCAAGACAGCTTCCAACATTTTCACAAAGAAAATTTTCTTAACTTATGGGACTGTACCAGAGGTCTGCCTAGAGCATTTTTCCCAACATGAAGAAAAAGAAATGGATGTGGTATTTTTGGGTTTAGGGAAAAAAGAACAGAGAAGAAAGAAAAAGTGGATAACAGAGGAAATGTATCCCATGATCTTTGTGTAAGAATTAGCTAAAGCTATGTTTAAAATACTGAAGAGTTAGTTTATCTTGAAACTTCCCATTGACCTATGATGATCATAACTCAGTGAAGCAAATGTGGCCTTTTTGAGTTATGAGATTCATGCATGAGTTTGGGGTGGCAGTAGGTTGTTTTCCATTACTCTCCAAATTTTACAGAAGCTCCAATGCTATATGTAGGGAAATAAGAAATGGCATTTGTTTCACAAAAATGTGTAATAAAAACATCAATGAAATGCTGCTTCGTATCCCAAATCCACAACCTATGAAGGCATATTTTTCAGATACATAATTTGTTTCTCTCTGCACTTTAAAAGGAAACCTTAAGATATCTTTAAAAAAAATGCTAAAGCAAAACACATTTCTTTAAATGTCTATGCAGAACAGCTGAAACTGATGTGATTCCTACCATCGTACTGACAAGCAGCCATCACAGTAAGTGGCCAGAAGCAGTTTTGGCTGACTCGTGCCTCTTGAAATCCTTCTGAGTTTCAAGTGATTGCCTCGGCCTTTTATCTACCGTAGTATTAAGGAGATAAGCTGAGACTGTGAAAGTTGTCAGTGAAGTGTCGCTTACAAACCGTCTGTGAAAAGGAGGTTCAGATTACGCGATAATCTTTGAGCTACCGACAAGCAATTTAGTTTCTGAGAAATAGCTGATTAAGCAAGGGTCATAGAAACCTCAGCCTTCAGAATGAAAGGGTGTTATGGTTGAATTCACAAGTGCTTTTCCAAACTTTGTCCAGTTCTACACTTAAATTCACTTTGTTTCACTTTCAACTGGTCAGTATTTTCAGGTTCCATTACTGCTTCTTGCATCTGGGGAAAAAATGAAATTCTGGGATGGGTTCTGAAGAAAATTTGAACTGCCTCTGGCGTTCCCAGGCTGGAAGCTCTGAGGCTCAGGAAATGTCTTTTCTCTAACTCCTGAAAGTTTCTCACTCTGTGTAGTATTAGATTTATGTTCTTGCTCTCTGACAATTATTTTCACGGGTTATGCATGAGAAGACAGTGTTTGATGTAATCTGTTCCCAGAGTGGAATGTCCAGGGTATTGTTCCAACATACTTTTGCTCACTGGTCACAGTCAGGGGACAGGAATTACCATGGTTGAAAGGTCCTCATTTGAGTCGAAAGGATGCAATCTGTAGAATATGTGTGAGATGAGATGTATCATTAACTGCAGATAGCTACAGATATGGTTGTACATAACTGTCCACTCTGAGGTTAACGGTTAACTGACTTAATGATTGTAGTCAACACGTAAAGCATATGTCCACACTGCATTTTTGCTTCATGCCACAACAAGAACCACTGAACTGAGCAAGTGTTTACTCGTCAGCTTACATCTCTAACGCTGATCTACATCTGTATGAAGCTAAGACAACTGTTCACATCCTGCTGGCTCAATAGCTATCCCATGGCCTTGGTGCCCACACAGGGCAGAGCCCTCTGTGCCTATGCTCGCCATCTGCCTTGTGCACGTTGCACATCAGCGGGCTGCGTAAGAGCAATGCTCCAGAGTCTCGTCCTTTCTCGTCCTTCACTCTGCCTCAGAGAGGTTACTGCTCACTGGCGCTGTTCTGCAAGGCAGGCTATGGCGACTGGCCTGATGCTGTTGGACAGGGGGGACCCCAGCACATACCCAGATTTGATCATCTGCTGCTAGTGCAGCTGGAAGAATCTGCTGAGGAAATACTCCTTAAAGAGCAGAATGTTGGGTCCTGGTCTGGGCTTTGGTTGGAGTCCACTGCAGTCTCCTCAGAGTCAGAAAAGATTTTGCCTCTGTAAAGCTAGGAATGGGACTCCATCGCTTTAGCCCAGGCTGACTATCGAGAAGGCAGAACTTGCAGATGTGAAGGTTCACATCTGAAAGCCTCTATGTCTAGTTACCGCCTGCCCTTCAGCACCAACATACTCCCTTCTCATCATTTATCTCTGTGGAAAAGAGGGTGAACGTCAGTTTGTAGACCTCCACTGCTGCCCAGTTATGCTTGTTTCTGGCCAGCCAGTCTCCACAGCAGTGCGGTCATTGTCGGTGTGATCATCATGGACAGCTCTTACTATCATTTGGTCAGCATTGGCAGCATCCCCAAGAACATGGAAACTTTCAGTCATTGCCAAAATTCACAGTGGGAAAATCAGCAAGATTTACACTTTCACCCACATTGTCCACACCTGCCTGATGCATTTGTAGGCTTATGATGGCAATTCTTCTGAAATTTTTAATTTTTCAGAGGCAAAGAAACTGGCACCTTCTTCCCTCTGGTGTCCATCAGCATCCAATGAGCCAGCCACTTCTCGTGGCATAGGTCCCTCCTGCATCAGGGGCATTCAGACAGCCTGCAAGCTTATGGCCAGCTTCCTCTAGAGCCGAAATGGAGCATTTATTCCAACACTTTATGCTGGAGGGCTCTGAAGGATAAACTAGGTGCGGGTAGTCCAATGCCAACAAATCTACACCTGCCTGCTGCACTTTATCTATTGCTGCTCATCAGCCTCAGGCAACCCTTCCCAAGGGGCTGCTCACAGCTGAATCTGAGGCCAGGAGCAGGCCTAAGCAGAGTAAATGTCCTTACACCTTCCATAGTATAAGACTGTACAAAATAAAACTTTACCATGTTTGGTTCTTGCATAGCAATACCTTGGCCAACATGGCCAGTGAGCAGCATCAGGATTGTAATACCATATTAAATATTAGTGCAGTCAGCAGAATTAAAGAAAGATGGAACCAAACCGGCCAAGTAAAATAAACAAAGGCCTATGTGTCCAGTGAACAGAAAAATGAAAACAGAAACTCTCGTCTCAAAAGGATTTAACTAAGTGTTATGTCCTGTGTGGCTTCCAAACAGCTGTTCTTCACTGAAGCTGGGCTGTGGAGTGCCTGCTCTGGCTTTGCATCCTCCCCAGCTGGTGTGGGGTCAGGAGCCTGCAGCAAAGCTGTCTGTAGACTCTCGAGGGCCTGAAGGATCCAGTGGCTGCCCCAAGAAGGCGGCCAACATGAGACCGGATTAGGAAGCTGAACCTGATGTGTCTTAACCTGCAGGGTCATGAAACTCATGTATCTCTGCCACAACAGCCTTGATCTCTTGCCTCATCTCCTCTTTGGTTTCTTTGTGAATATTCACCATAAGCCACCACACTTAAATTTTCATCCCATCAGTGTACACACTGATAGAGGTGGACCTTTTCCCTAAGGAATATGGTCTGCTTCCATAGGGCCTGCTCCTTCTGTCATTCAAAGTCCTTCTGTCTGGATGATGCCATCCCTGCCGTCCCAAACAGCAGCTGAACAGCAGTCATGCAGCCACTAGGTGTTATACAAAGTGCTCAATGTTTTTTCTGTTGAACTGCCAATGATACAAGGACTCTGACAATCTTTGAGTGACCCAGCTTTGGATTCAGGAGCTTTCCAGTGTGACTGAACTGCAGGCAGATGTTTTCCTCCCTTGTAGGACTATGGGGAAAGACACCCCTGACTTAAGCCCCCAGCATGACCAGGAAATGTTGGCGAAAACAGAGCTGAAAAGAAGGAGATGTGTTTCAAATCCTACTTCAGGTTTTTACTTATAAACCCAACACATGTCACTCCTTCCGGTTGCAACTGATGTGGGTTTTCTTCCATTCACACAAAGCTGTTTTCCATAACCCCGAGGTGCAGTGTCACTTTGGCAGAAGGAAGCACATGATTGGGGCAGGGGGACACACATGCATGCCTATATGAACCATTTTTCATTAGGAAATTACTGATGTGACTATAAACTTCATCCATAGTTGTCACAAAGCCAAGCTGGCAGTGCTCTATAAAGCACAAGAAACTGCCATTAAAGACTCCTGTTCTCCTGTGTCAACGTGATGTACATACAAGAGCAAGTCCTGGAAGCTGCTTGAGGTATTCATGCCCTGCCCAGCAAAGGGTGCCTGCCTCTTCCCCTTTCTGTCCTTCCTGATGTTGCAGGGACAGTGTCTGGGGAGGAGGTTAATGATTCAGCCGCTGTGATAGCCTCTCAAAGTTGAAGACATTCCAGATGGGCCAGAGTTGTCAGACTGGACCCTCACGTAAAGGTCAGGTGATAAACCCGCTGATGTAGTGTCTTCCTCATTGAAGTCTGGCATCACAGCTTCTTGTGCTGTGAACACGTTTGACAAGCTGCCCCAGGATACCTGCTATGGTTCTTGACCTGCCTTTGTCTTCTCCAGTGTGAATCAGAACACCACGGTGAGCCTGACATGCCCCAAATGTAAAAAGCTATTTGTCTGTCTCCTGTTAGCACCACCTTCAGCCCTTTCCTAACACATCTGAGAAACTATATGAGGTTTTTTTCCTAGTCCTTGGGTCACTCTTCTGTGTCCCATAGGCATCTGCTTTCTTGCTGCGAATGGACAGCACAGTAAGGATAAGGGCCAAATCCTGAACGGGCTGCTCTCTGGCATGCAGAACTTAAGTTTTTTAGCATGCTGTTTGGTGGTTCTCATGAGGAATGAGGACATCTCAGGGGTTTCCTGTGAACAGAATGCTCTGGGAAAAGGCTGGGATTGTTTCAGAGGAGAAGAGATGAGCACTTAGCAATACATGTTTCTCCACTGTCAAGGAGTGCTCCACCACAGAAATTTCCTCCCAGCAGTCCCATGGTAAGTCTGAGGTGGTTCTAGCTCTGCTGCCTCCGACTGCACCTGATGGGCAGGAGAAGGGGGAGGAAGAAAGACCGAAACAGATTGCCAGATTGACAGGAGGAAGTACTTCTGTGGGCTGGCGTTCAGGCAACAGATTCCTGCCTTGTTGTTTCACATGTGCTGAATCAGAAATGTCTGTCTATAGTGTTCATTCCATATTGCTACATGGAAAATCAATTTCAGAGAACAATTTCTCTAAATCTGCAAGTGCACAAGCACAGCTTCTATATTACAATCTCTGTGATCTTAGAAACTGTTTATATTCAATTGAATTATTTGAGACCTTAATCTTACTGGTGTATTTTGCAAGAGGCAAAGTTCAGCAAATGTTTGCAGAATCATGCAAGAAAATACTGGGATTCAAGGTTCAAATTTGTCTCTCTTAGATGTTTTGGATTTTGCTGTTCTCTTGTCAAGGTATCTACTTTTGTTGGACAAGCCCTTTATTGATACCTTTCCCAAAGCAAAGGTGCTAATTAATTTAGTTCATATTCCAGTGACTTTTTAAAATGTTATGCTTAATTTTGTATTTGTGGAAAAGTATAGTTATTTTGTTTGTTTGGCTTTTGTTTCTCTTCTTAGTGTAATGCAGAAATGGACAAAAGAAAGGTGAACTAGATGAGAGAAACACAGAGACAATAAAAAGTATTCCTGGTCCATGGAATTTATAAGAGCCACAAACCTTAAAAAATTCACTTTTAGGAAAAAAGGTCCAGATATCCTGCGGTTAAACATTTATTTGAAGTGAAACTTCAAAGATTCCAAAGGTCTCTTTTCAGAAGTTAACTTGTTTAGCATGACAGTAAAAAAATTGTTAAATTCAGAAAGATAAGGGGGCCCTCCATTGATTTGCCCGAGACTTAATTGAGTTGATTAAACTGTGCGGAAATACATTGTCTGGGAAGACACTATGTTTTTGCCAGGTTGTTACTTATGAACACCCAAGTATATTTTTACTGTGAAGGATAATATGTCATTGTGATGTTTTTGTGACAATTTTAACATGACCATCAAAACATAAGTTTTGGTAACTGATAGGAAAAGGTAAGCGTAAGGTATGATCAGCAGATGCCTCAATGAAACTACATAGAGTCTTCATTTCTGTTGTCTGAATCTCTTTCCATATTTGATATCGGCAAAGATATTACAACAGTGTGTTTCCCAGTTAAAAAAACGATCAGTCAAACAAAGCCCTTGAGGTCTTATTTAAATAGAAATATGTGATGTGGATTTAGTAGCGTAGATATCCAAGGTCTGTGTAACTTAGAACCTTGTGTAATTTTCCAGTTGTTAAATCACATGTGGTTCTCCCTCGCAACGGTGGCCTTGGTTAGATTTTGATATGGCAATAACTGTAGGAATAAAACATAATAAACTCTACGCCCCATCATTCCTATAAAACAAAATGCTCACGATCTACAATGACTTCCTTCATAAACTCTTTTTTTCCAGCATTCATTACATTAATAATTCATCAATCGATTCTGTTTGCCATATGATCCAATGCATGACTATTAACATGAGAAAGTAAATTACAAAGTTACAGAGTAGAAGGTTGGATTTTTTCAGACCTTTGAGAAGTCCACTTGTGGGTGCCGAATTCTTCTCTGTTTTATGCGTTTAGTTGATACATATTGCAGGGATTAAGAATTCTGTCTGCCATCTGCACAGTTTAATGGGTACTCAGAAGTTGTGCAGTCAGATTCTTCTTTTCCTAAAGGGCTTTGTATTATTAACTAGGAACAAATTACAGGATTAACTGATTTCTGAGCCAGTAACCCTCTGCACTTGAAAAGTGTGATAGCTCCCTCTGCATCAAATGAATAAAGGAGTCAGGTTGCAAAAACTATGGAGATGCGCTGCTGTCACGGCAGCAAAGGGGCAAGCACCAGAACTCTGCAGAAAAAGGTACGCTGAGGTAGCATTGTCCAGAAATAAAATGTCCATGTAGGTATAGGTAAATCATACTGCCCAAGACCAAGACCTGCTCCAAAAAGTCAACCTACCAAACCTTGCTGTTCCACAGGTTTGAGCGAAAGCAACCAAGGAGACATACAGCTTTTCTGCTCCAGGGTGTAACAAGGTTATGGCAGAGAGTGCTTCTCATACTTTCATCCACAGTTCTCTCCTTACAAGTGTACTAAGGTTTTACATCATGTTGGTAACTGTAGATCTTGGAGCAGGTGTTTTGAATACTATAAAGACAACAGAAGTATGCCCTCCCGCTACGAAACTCCCGCCAAGCTGAACAGCTCCAGGATTCCACCCAAGAAGCTGATTTCACAATTTTGAATTAAATCTAGATTCCTACTTACAGGTTTTTCAACAGATTCCAGTGCTAGAGATTTGTTGGAGCCTGGTACACATTGAGATTTTTTTCCCCTAAGAATTTACAGCTGTCAGATCACTCAAAGGATGGAGAACGCAGTAGTGGGAGATAACTGGTTAGTATACCAGAAGAACAACACAACTATATTTTGTTTCCCCATTTTGTAAAACGCATTATCTAGTACTCTGAATGCTATGAGGGCTTTTCTTTTTTGTTTTTTTTTTGTTTTTTTTTTATTTTTTAATTTGCATTTAACAAGGCAGTTTAAGGCACAGGAGCTTTCACGTTCTTGTTCTTACTGGCAGTGGTGCGTGAAGTAGCTTTTTTTTCTCTGTGTGACTTTTCTGATCCACGCAACATTAGACGTTTCTAGTTTTTAAAAAGAGAAAACTGGTAAAAAAACCCTATTTTTTCAGATGTTTTATGCCACTTTTTCTTCTCTTGAATGTAACCTCTGGCATAGATTTGAATAGCAGCAAGTCTGAGACCTCTTTTTAGAAACATTCTGCTAAAATTATCCTTATGTGGAGAGTGCGAATGAGAGCGGGATGAAGGCTCCTATTCAGCAGAAGGAGTCATAACAAATGCATCAGGGTATGGTTGGGAGGGAGTACACCAAAGTCTCTTCCAAGCTGTATTTAAATGAACCCAAAAAGACGTATGTTAAGTAGTGCTAAGAATAGAAAATACATTTCTGTTGTTGTTGCTGGATGATACATTGTGTAAGGCAGCTGCAAGTCTTCGCTTCTCTGAACAATCCCACACCCTCCTTCACCCTAAACTACTCTTTCCCTTTTAATGGAAGATATTATTTCTTGATTAAGAATCAATTCTGCAATACACTGAACTCTCCCAGACTCAAAGGCATTTAAATGGGAGGTCTGAAGCAGGCCAGCACTTTCCAGGGGGTGTGCAGAGCCTTACAAGATTGAATCCTGAATAAGAGGCACTTCTTCTTCTCCTGAATACATTTGCAATTAGTATGTCTGTTTCATGAATGTGAATTTCTGAGTTGGTAGCTTCAGCATTCTGATGCATACAGTCTTTCACAACTGTACCTTTTTACTAGCAGGTTTTACCCAATATCTCTCACAGCGAGTGCTCAGCAGTTGAACCTCATTCTTCAGTCTTTGCATGTTACGAGCCAGAACAGCAATGAACTTCTCTTTGTATCCTTACAGCGTGGGAGACAGTGGAGGTCAGAAGTGAAAACTCTTTTGCTTCTGTTGTCACCGCAACACTCTTTCCTTTCCAAAAAAGTAAGAAGAAAACAAAGGAGAAATGGAATTTATTTTCATTAATCCCTAACTTGCAGCAAATCATTTCATGCCACACTTCCCACAACCCTACTTCAGGCCCAGGACTTCAGGGGACAGGTTGGAAATCTCCCCAGGTGCTCAATGCAAGCTGGAGGATCCATTCAGCACATCTAAATTACGCTGCTGCTCTGACTGATGCTTTAGAGGAGCTGAGCGAGGAAGACTGGCTAAGTCAGAAGTCTGTAATTCTGCAGTATGAATGTCCTATGTACTGTCCCCTGTAGCTTAAAAGAGGAATAACATACATCCACCTCTCGTGATATTGCTAAATCACACTCCTATGAAAGTATTCTGGTAACAAGCTAGGCAAGCCTCAGCACGGAACTCAGTGGGAAGCTACCCTTGCAAGCTGGAGTGACAGTGACAGTCTGAGCCACTTTTGGATGACCTTCGCCACTTCCAGACTTCTCTGAGAGGAGCTGGCTCCCACATTGCGCTGCCAGATCCCCCCCCCCACCCCCATATGTGAGCACTGGTCCCTGCGGACAAGAAGGCTGACACAGCTTGTAGAGGCGAACTATTCATGTGCAGTAACACTTCTGGCTGCTATACCGGGCATGGGAAAGTCCACACTGAATCGACTGATGTGTTGGAAGTGTGCCTAGCAATACAGAAAGTCTTGAATTTTTGTTAGCTTTTTTATTCTCTTCTATTTTTTAGCATTCTTGATTTTTTGGCAAATTTCTGTGTACTCTGATGGTAGATTTTTCCCACAAAACTGGAGAGCTATAAAAGTGTAATGGGCAGGAACTGTACCTGGTCTGATTTTCTAAGGCTGTCAGTTTTGCTCACTAATATCTGAAGGCAGTGAATGTGGTAATGGGATTTATAGTGCATGTCTGTGTGAGAGACAAAAGGGTAGAGCTTTGGAACATAATTTGGTTCGCAGAAGTTTTGGCTGCTGAGTAGAGGAAGCGAGAGCCTCACCTGAACAACAAGCTGCAATGTGAGCACAACTTCTACTAGACACCAGAGAATCTGCACACAAGAGATGCTATAAACGTTTTCAAAGCAGGAAAAGCCACACTCCATATCCACAGAGCAGGAGCTTCTTACAGAAATACAGTGATAGTTCATCAGCTGCTATGAACTTAGAGGCTCACTGCAAATTTACACCCAGAGAGCTGGCTGCCACCCAGGTGTCACAAGAGAAGAAAGCGCTGATCTAGTGATGTGAGTACACAGTTGGCACTTGGCAAGGAAATTTTGCCAAATTCTCGGATTCAAACCCTTTTGGTGCTGACATAATGCCTCCTTTTCACTGACAGAGAATGGTCAAATTCAAATCTATGCGTTTCAGCGTTATAAGTTCTGGATAGTTTGGTATGGGACAGGTTGTTGACTACCACTAGGAGTACGTGTTTGGAATTTACCTGTTCAGTACACTCGTGAACCTGGGAGAGTTCAAAATCCAGCTTTATGCTATTTGGCAAGAAGTTACTAGAAGAAGCATGGCCACAAAACAGGCTCCTTCATTAAACCTCCTGAAATCCCGTTGCTGTGGAATGACAGCAGGAATAGAGAAGCATCACACTGGATGGCCGAGGCTATAAATGTACAGTCTGCGGCAGAATTATTCTTTGTGCTCTGAGAGGGCCATGAAGAAACCCCAGTTTATGGCTTTTTAATACATGGCTATCAATGTTACTCTCCTGCAAAATAGCGCACTGGTGGCAATTTCTATGAATGCTAACAAACTTTTACAGCATCTCAGTTTATTTCTGAAACACTACAGAGTGTCATACAACCCTGAGGGCACTTGGCTGGGTACTCATCGTGTTTCTGTGTCCAAGTCCCATTGACATTCACAGATGCCACTGCCTCAGTCAAGATGCTTTTTTCATTTTCTTCATTTGTTCAATTTTTAACTTTTTTCCATTTGTTCTTGCCTCTCCCCACCCACTCACACGTTTTCTGGGTGCAGGTTCGTTCTTTTTCTTGTAACTCATTTCTGAGAGTACTAGTCCCCATAGGATCAGTGCTTTTCAGCTTCCCAGTACCTGTGGTACACTTTGTCCCGGAGTTGCAATCCTGGAAGATTCAGGATTTACAGTTCAACTGTTTAGTGGTACTCAACAGTTTAAGTAGATAAACACAACCGTAAGGATTCTGAAAGTAACCAGTCCTTACTTCAGGTAGTATCAGGGATTTGTAGATATAGATCCCATCCCTGTCTGTATTTGCTGCTTCTCTTTCCTCACCAGACCTGAGCACTTTTTCAGCTCCAATAACATTCCTCGGAGCAACCCAAGATCTCTCTTCCTGCACATAGTCACTTTTTAAAGCCAAACCATAGATTTTCTCTTCCTCTCTCTACTGCAGCTAGTTTTGCTTTTACTTGGATCTTCACAGAGTTAAAACTTAGTGGCTCCACTATGAAATCCTGTTTCTTTTTGATTTGCCACTACTCAAGCTTTCTGTAATGTTTTCCTAACAATTTCTGAAGTTCTGTCATACTGAAGGTTCAGTAGTAACAGTCTGAACTCTTCTTCCATTATTTTAGCATGGAGTCACGATTTCTTCCTTTAATGTATCTTGTCTGAATCTAGGCTTCAATTATCCCCTCTTCTTAAGGTCCTCCTTCTTGAATAAAAGACATAAAGATTTAACCACCCTCCATTTTTCATACTTCCGTGAGCCAGTAATTTATGACACGTGAGACATTTTCTGCAAATCTGAAATTGCAGGTAAATTGATTAAATCCACTTCCCAAAACTGTAGTTCGGAGACAAAAAAGCCAATGCAATGCTAGTTTGAATCCCATGTAAAAAGATATGAAGTATTAGTGTCCTGTACAAGGCCCTGGTGACCTCCTATATGAAATGGCCTACACTTTTGTTCATCCATACCCAAGAATTAGGAACTAACCTTGAATGGGTGTGAGAAAAGGCTGTCAGCTTGATCAGGGATGTGAAGAACTTACCACTCAAGAGAAGACTGAAAACTCCTCGCTTATTGAGCCAGACAAAATGAACATAATTTCCTGCAAACATTATTGAGGAGGAAAGGGAGGG
>Ga0065711_1039244_pt1 | contig 17991 bp, 9 predicted proteins | sample Hoacrofraction12_FD_59098 | JGI IMG/M metagenome (GOLD analysis project Ga0065711, IMG submission 59098) | Hoatzin crop microbial communities from Cojedes, Venezuela - Epithelial fraction 12 v2 (version 2) | ecosystem: Host-associated > Birds > Digestive system > Esophagus > Crop | place... | reverse complement strand
ACCAGTTTCTGCCTCTTTCTTTTCATTCTCCTCCGCACGCTGGCGGGGGGAGGGGCGGCCGCGTGGCGCTTTTGTTGCCGGCGGCAGCCGAAACCAAAACACCTCCACAACACGTAAAAACAGGCATATTTATTTTTGTACAGTGAAATTTTCAGGATTCAAATTTCTTAAAAACAAGTTGTGTCAAACAAAGCTGTGTTTCAAGTTTAACATTGTGCTCTGTCTTCACTTGCGTTGTATACACACATATCGAAGATATAAAGGAATCATGGCAAAAGTATAACATTCATTAAACTGCTCTGCAAATATTGCAAAAACGTAGGACAGCTTAAATTAATGTATTTGCAACCACATTTGCACATTTTTCCTAATGTATTTATTCTCTTATATTCCAAATCATTGTACACTTATTTTGCTCTGTAGTTCCTTACCATACTAAATATACGTCAACATCCCAAGATACTCCTTAGATACTAGTATTGTTTTCAACTAAAATTTCAAAACTTCTGACTGGACCAGTCCGACACAAAAGTCACATAATACATCTGCAAACAGTTGCACTTTCATATGACAGCACTGGAAAGTTCATATTTGTGCATACTGCTAACCACATCATTCCTACTTCAACCACATTCCACCTGCAGAGAAGACTCAGCCTTCAGTTTCTAGTCTCTTACACAGAGGAAGCAGCCGTAATCTGATTCAAGCTCTTTTGGCATGCAAGGTGAAGGCAGAAGCTTTTTAGTTGAAGAATAAGTCATCCGTTAGCATAAATCTGCTGACACTGTGTTTTGATTTGACCATTCTAGAAAAATTACTAAGAATTTTTTTTGTTTTGGGTTTTTTCTCTTTCAGTTAATAAAGTCCTCCATTCTGTGCATAACAGTTACTTCTGTGTCATTTTAGTTATGACTCCTCCTCTGTCTAGTTCTAATTTTACAATTAATTACAATTTATGACAATATAACCTACCAAACATACACTGAAATTAGATAGGACATAGATCTTATCTGTTTATTGTTTGGAGGGTTTTTTTAGTTGCTTTTTTTTTTATGGTTGCTTTTTTAGGAGGCAAGAAGGGAAAGAGCAGTCAAGCAATTAAAGTACATTGAAGATTTTTATTTCATTTTCTTTACAATTTTTTTTTTTTTTTTTTGTGACTCTAAGTCAGTTCCCTAATGTCAGCTAAACATAATCAAAGATATCTTAGTTTCCTGTCATGGAAAATATGTTTTTAAAAGGTTATGTGTTGTGTAATCTCATTTCAGCAGAATCCTGCCATAGGTTTTTCTGCAAGGTTCTACACACATAAACATGTGTTACATAAACATCTTAAATAAAATATAGCCAAAATTTTGAAAAATGGAATACAAAATAACAGCCTGAATTTTAAGAGCAAAGAAAAAAGTCTGTGATTTTAAGAAGTGCTAAACATTCACAATCTACCATGAAATGAACAATGGTTGTTCAGAACTGCACAAAGAAAGATCGTTGAACCCAAATGAAAACAACAGAGTAATTTACTTACAGCAGCTCCACAACGGATTTGTTATTTCAAAAGTTACCTTTAATCACAAAACGTATATTTCTTAAACTATGTCTGTATACATAGAGTTGGTAAAGACTATGTAGTATGGTGTAAACTATTCATGAGGTAAATGATAACATAGATAAATCTGTAAGAAAGTGAAGCAGATTTACAGTTTCAGACAGATCATAGTATTTTGCATTTATCTACACTTCATTGTGGAATTTCTACTAATTTGGGTGCCTAAATCTGGGTTAGTCATGTTGGCACCTTTACAAATCGAAGAGGAAAACCGTGCATCCCAAGCGGGTGATGTGTTTGTGTGCTTGTATTTGGATGAGAGGAACCGTTGGGTGGGAGGTGTCTGCTTTTCTCCAGTTTTTCTCTTCCTACACAAGGGTCTGGAATAGCTAATACCCATTGATTACAGCAATCTAATGAATCTAATGTTTTTAAACAATCTTATTTTACATTCTGAAGCTTCTGAAGTTTAATGATAAGGACATGTTTTGCAGTTTACTGTATTAAACTGGTCACTTATCCCTCACATGTATCTGGATGTCTAAACCTTAAGAAACCAGCAGTTGCAGCTACGATTGTCTGAATACTTTTTCTCCTTCTAGGTTAATAATGAAATATCTTATACTTCTTTTGTCTGCCATTTGGCAGAACAAAATTATCCACTCTCTGAATATAATAACATTGCTTGTTTCCAGAGCAGGGAAACTGTTTCTGTTCAGTATGTAGCTGAATCTTGCAGTTATGTTCTAAATAGAATTCCTGCCATAGTTATTTGAAATAAATGTTTGTGTGGCCAGTTTCTTCTAGGCATTTATCAGATTTTAGAGATTCAATTTGCCCAACTTAAATATTTATCTTAAGAATTGTAGGTGTCCACAGTGTGAATGTCCGCATCTGAACCTTTTAAGCATCTTTGAAGTCTTTGGAAAGAAACACACTTTTAAAACATGATTTGTTTTGCCTTTAGAATGAGATGAATCATGTCCTAGAAATACTGATTTTGCTACTCTAGCTATAAGAAAAAGCTTAGGATCTATAATTCTGATGAAACATTTACACAGTAGTTACCTATATTTGAGAACTCTGTGTAATAATGAAATGAAGAACTGGATATTTATTCATTCAGCCTGCTATTGAAAGTCTTCTTTCTCTTTTTCCTTTCACATAGGACAAATAACCATTTTCAATTCATTGATATCCTGGAAAATATACATATGTAGAAACAAGAAAAAAACCACCCTAAACCTTGATACACTCCATTTCCACAATATGCCTTCATGAGATTTTCCACTACGTGACTGAAATTTCCCATCTATATCTTTACAGAATTGCACTAGGAAATATTTTACCATTAAACAGAAAAACTAAAGCAAGAACTCCACATTAGGTAATAGCAACTACTGTAGGTGACTTTTTTAAAAAGTCTGCTGAGTAAGGGTTATTTACTCAGGACTTGCTTGAAGAACAAATTTCTGACTGAAATGATGTACAAAAGCTAATTTTCATGACAAAGAGGATCTCTCCGAGTTAGCATTTCCCGTACTTCACCATATCATGCCAGTATCAATAAGTATTAATTGACTGTGCTCTCACATGCATGTTCACTATATGTGTCATTTATTGGAAAATCAAGGATAATATTTTCAAACTTAAGCAACTGAGGTAAAACATTTTTAAATTCAGCCTTTCTTCTCACCCAGGTTGGTTGCAAGATGCCACCTTCAAATATCCAATGGCACTGGGTGCATATCTATATAAATATGAGCGATCATGGATTCTGTTTGCCTACACATAAGCACCTAGTATCATATGGGATACTTTAGAGCTTCCTGTTTGAAATTCTGTTGCCACTCCAAAACTTCATCTGTATCATACCTGCCAGCCCAGTGTAGATGTCTTAGGTAGTTTTGGGCATCTCAGATGGTATTAGACACTTATGTGGGGGCAACTAAACTGAATGCTTATCTACTTAAGTATCTCACCTTTGGAACAGTATTTTTCCCTGGAGGCCTTCAAAGGCAACCCTCTCCAGTGACTTTTGTTGGGGGCAGACTCTATACTAGAAATAGTTCTGTAAGGATACCAGACTTTACACACAACCTAGCCATCTAAGTGAAGAAGACTGAATATGATACTGGTTCCCAGACCTAATTGTAAAGAGTACTAGACTTCTGCAAGGGCAGATTTTTTTATATATATATTTGTATTTATTTTTTAAGCAACATATTGTCATGGAAAATCTGGGAAAATATGGAGTGACAGAAGTATAAGTTGCTCATACCCCAGCTTTGACTGCTTTTCAAACCCTTGGAAGTTGACAGATGTCACAGCTCCATGGATTCCCAAAGTGAAGCTCTGGATAGCCAGTGATTACAGGCTGTATTGTTCCCTGTCACTGCATTTCTTACCTTTGCTAGTAATTTTCTTTATGGTTTAATTTCCATCAGTTGCAGTCCTGCATGTGGACCAGTGTTTCTGCCCCTAAGTGTACCTAATCCCCATATACTATGAATCAGAACAATAACAAGGGAATTTGCAATGAAATGTAAGGTTGTGCCAATCTGAGCAGCTTTACACTGGATTTGGAATAGGGCTGAAAAATAAATATTCTGCTGAATATTTCATACATTCTCATTTAAGTTAGAACATATATATTGAATGGATAATCTATTTTTAAACAGAAATGTTTCTGAAGTTACTTTTATGTATTGAGATTCTCTTCTGAGTTGGCAGAAAGCCTGTATTACCTAGTATAAGTGTATCTGCTTAGTACAGCAGATGCAAAACTGTTGAAGAACTTGACATTCTCAGAATTTAAAGTATGTAACTAGTTATTGACTACTAAGATATATTCAAGCTACTGTTGTTCAATACCAAGATTTTAAGTATTACTTTGGGATAAATGTCAGTTTTTCTCCTTTTATGGTGAATGTACAAACTCAAGTCCATCTTATATAAGAAGGAATATAAGAAATGACTGATTTCAAATAGCACTTCAATTTATGAGCCAGTAGATTGATTGTAAAGTTATTTCCCTAAAATCAAATTGCTTCTGTTGAGAATAAAATGTAGTACCCTTGGGGAATGTCTTCTCGCAAGTAACAAAAACCTATCTCTAATACTCTTTCCACATTTCTGAGATATTGTCATTCTACTGTATTATCCTTCACATAATATTTTCTAATCTTATAATTTAATAAAATTATACCAATTACACTGGATGCTATATTTGGTAGGAAAGCTAACTTTGAACCAAACTTCTACCGAGGTTGGAAACATGCTCTGTGAGCAATTTGGGATCCTGATTTCTGATTTGTGCATACCACATGGAAGCTTCAAATGTGAGTTGTAAATATTGCATTTGATATTTTATTCACTCAGCTGGAGTTGTCCTTTGGATCAGAAAAAATCTGGAGTCCATGAGACAGATCCACAAACATGAGCATCTACAAGACATCTGGATGGCAGCTCTGGGATGATAATAAATTGTGCGTGACTAAACACAGAGTTTTTGAAAGTTGGAGTAATCTGTGAATAGTTGGAAGCTCTGTGTTTAAAGTGTTTACATTTTTAGAATGTTTAGATTTATTTTTTGAGTGTGTAGATCTTTAAAAGACTGAAGGCATATCAAACAAGTTTTACTTTGGAAAAGAAAAATAAACTTTTCTTTTTTATGCACATCCACTTTTCATGTAGAGTGGTAAGGGATTGGTTAGCTGTATGGTGTACTATGATACCTGCTGCTTTCATCAGAAGCAATTCTGTGGGAAACTGTGCCTCTTGGTAGAAAGCCTCTGCAACATAAACAGAAACTGGGGGTGAGGAGGGGAGAAAAGCAAGAAAGCAGAATTGTACATAGAGCAAATGTGCAGTGGGATTGTGAGCATATAAAACTAAATACAAGTGTATGTATGGGAGATGGTAATGGCAAAAAAAAATGCACCATGTCCTGTTCCAGGCTATGAATTTGATATAGGTAAATATTTTCATACCTGTTTTTGTACCATCAAATTTCATACACAGCCAAATGTCTAAGTTTTCCCACAATATTACAGAATTATTCATGTAATTTATTACTGTTATTTCATAACAGTTACAAGAGCTTTTTTTAAGCCTTCGCAGAAATGCCTCCTCTATTTGTTCCTAATGAAATAACTAATGTAGTGTCATAGATAACAGGATATATTCCGTTATGCCCAGCCTATTGTGAGCACAGTAATAAAGCAAGACTTCTAGAGTGTGAATTCTGCTGTGGAAAACCTGCATTTCATTCATAATGACAATGTGCAGTGTTTCTGCTTTTTACTCATGGACTCCAGGTCTGAGTCATTAAAATTTGCATAACTTCAAACTTATTTGTGTGTTATTTTTATTGAAGTCATTGAAAAATGTTTAAGTCATTGACAAATAGATTAAAGGGAATTTGTTTGGGCCTGATAAACATATAAAACAATCTGAATAATACATATAGCTTTCTAGATACATTTTAACATGAGTACTTTTTAAATAATTGTCAGTTGATGGCAGTTTTCTGTAGAAGAGGATACTCAAGGGAATCATGTTTTGTCTGTGCCAAAATTGTTCCCTTATGTCAATTAATGTTAGGTTAACGGACTAACTTTATGAGACAGGCAACTCCCTGAAAGCATCCTTAAATTGCCTTGATAATTTGAGTGGTTTCATATGATTAAAAGACCGTTCTATATGCAAAAGGATTTTATTAAAATTTACTTTTGCTTTTAAATAATATTACTATTGTGATTGCAAGAACACATACACAAATAGGTAATGAACAATTCTAATTAAAACCAAAGTAACAATATTCTTACCTTCAGATCTTTTTATTGCCTTATTTGTGGCTTTGATTTCAATGCACAAATTTTCAATAAAATTGGACCATAAAATGTCAGTAATAAAGAGCTTTACTAAATAATGATTATTAAATGACATTTTCTATGTAGATCTTTAATAATACTGATTATATTTCTAGCACCCCTCACTGTCAATAATAAAAACTGTAAAAGTAAAAAATAGCTTAATGGAAAGTCCAAAACTGCAAAGTAATCAACTGTTCCACAAACAACAGAGGATCACAAGATTAGTCTTTCTTTTGAAAAAATGATTTTTTAACACTGTTGTATTGGTAGAAAGGAATTAAAAATGGCACCCTCAGAGTCATAGGAAAAGATATAGCTATTTCGCTTGATCAATTTTTCTGTTGAACTCAACTTGAATTATTCCACGTTTAAAAAGCCTCTAATGTTGTCTAGAAAATCATATTCTTGGAGTTTAACTATCTAGCTTTTTGAAAGGAATTAAATCAGGTGACTAATTCATTTGAAAAATAGAGATATAATGTTACGGTATTTTTCTTGGTTTTATTTACTTAAATAAGTAATCAAACTCTGCAGAAATATAATTTCTTCTATGATTTCTTTAATGATTGGATTCATAAAGATTAAAAGCACTGCCACAGTTATAACACTGATGGGTGTATTCCCTCTTCTGGCAAACACACTTATTTTGTCTTTTGGGTATTGCTTCTATAATCACTTAATCACTTCCACGATAACAATCATCGTTTGTGCTTTTTCCTTTTTTCTTTTTTAAGCAGCAAATGTTTTATCCTCAATGAAGGGAAAAACAGAAAAGAGAATTCTGCATCACAATCAGCTGTCACTGATCTATAATGTCGCAAAGGATTTGAAAAGAGTTAGGTAGGGAAACTGAAGAAAGAATATAGACTTAATTTCTTTGTGTCCATCTAAGCTTTTGAACGTAAATCCTCAGGAAAAAGAATGATCACTTTCTGCCAATATTTTTTTCTTTATGATCATATAAAAAATTGTATAGATGCATCCATTTTAAAATAGCTCTTCTAGCATTCACATCCTTGACCTTCCTCCTCTCTCAAAACCAGTAGCAGCAAGAATCAAATTAATAAAATCTCTAATAAATAATAAAAACAAATGAAAAGGACTTTTTGACACATAGAACACAGAAATACAAGGCTTCTCAGTAGTCCCAGAGGACCTTAATTTTAATTACCCCAGAGGACCTTAATGTTAATTACTTTTACTTATGTTTGATTAATACAAAAGATGTTCATATATAAGGATGGGTAACAATAGGGAAAAAATGGGTATAACTCCCATGTATAAGTACTGGCTAATGTGAAACAAAGACTTTCTAGTAAAACTGGTTGACAATCTGGGAAAAAAAAATGCTATAAAGAATAAAAAAGAATTGAAATATAGAGAAAATGATAACATTTTAGAACATGCTTAGAATATTAAACTCCAAAATTTACAAGCAGCATTTTGAGGAATTTAATTATTGATTTCACTGAAATTACTATCTGTTGCAGATCTGATTCCCTTGTGATTTTCATTCTGTGAAATCAAAGGGATTAACTGAAAGAAAAGGTAGCATGCTAGATTATCAATGATGAGACAATCTGGGTTTTGAACAGACAGCTGCTTTTCCTGTAAATTGTAATTTCCTGCAGTATTGCTTAGCACAACTCAGGCTGTCAGAAGTGATTTTAACTCTTTTACATAAAAAAGGGATCTTAATGGATCACGTACATCAAGACTAAGATTACATATAATTTTGCTTTTAAATCCATTCCCTTTGAAGTCAAAGGAAAAGCTACTATTGTTTTTAGTAAGAGCAGAGTAAACAAGGTGATAAGAAAAACTTAAAATGTAATTTAAAAATTCTCCCTCAATTCGGTTTAGAAGAAACTCCAGAACATATTCATGTAGGTGTATAAAACGAATCTGAAAGGAAAATTTGGCTCTTATTGTGCCTAGATTTTACATAATGTAAATAAAATAAATTAACAATTTATTCTTTCAGCATAAAAGAATCAATCTGAAAAATTTCACAGGAGAATAATGTTTCATTTTGGACAAATAAAGGCAAATTGAAAATATGTAAAAGGAAGTGGAGAATAAAAAATAAACTTGAGGCTAAATGGAGGATAAAAATGATCAAGGCACAGAAAGCAAATCTGTCATGGATTGCAACTAAGAGAAGTAATCCTTTTTTGAAGGTCAGTATGTTCTAATGTGTATGAATATAATGTAATCAAAAGGAAATTCTGGGAATAGAATTAAAAATAAATTTCTAAGTTCATTAGGTATCTGTGTAGGACAATTGAATGCTAATGTCTGTGTTTAATTGCATCTATAATTCTAGAAACTTCCTGGTTCGGTCTCAGAACTTTATGTTTATGTTAAGCAAAATTTGAAGAGGGGTAACCTTTTTTACTCAACAAGTTCTTATAGCTGGGGAAAAATGGACTTGCTTGTCTGTGGAAGAGAGACTAATTGCAAATCAAAAGCCAATTGACTGTGGAAAACTGATATTAAAGATTTTGCAGTTGATTCCTAATTAGGACAGAACTGGAGTTCATTTTGTGGCAGGAAACAAAGATCTCCATGCATGCTGATGCTGTTAGAAGGAAAGACACTTCTTCAAACCAAATGTCCCAAGTAGGAGGCTGTATGCACTTTTTCATCTTAAATGGTTTATAGGTTTCCACTAGGAAAACTCTTTTAACTACAACCAGAATTCCTTCCTAAAATTGCAAGTGACAGAGGACTGTGAGGTTTCTGCTTTTGGACCACGAAATGTTTCCTAAAGGATCGGCAAGGCTTTAAAGAAGAGGTCTGCTTGGTAGTCCTATTCCCAGGGCCTGTGCCTCCCTGAATTGCAGAATTTCATATTTCATTAGTGGTGTTAGGATCCTAACTGATTCAGTTGAGTAGATAGAAAACATCAGCATCAAATCTACTGCCAAAGCAAAAGCTCGCAGTATCATTACTGCCAGAAATGATCGACCCTAAGGGGAAGCACAGATGATACTAGTATATTTACCATATGAACTTTACTAGATTTAATGGTCTAATTTTCCTTACTCCACTTGCATTTATTCTGAATTTCCCACTTGCAGCAATTCTCAGTCAGAAGTGGAAAGTCATAAATAAGAAGGTTTAATCAGGCAAAGCTGTGTATGTACGAACATCAGAAAGAAATAAAATGGAGTATTTTTATCCCTCTTGAAATGTTAGAAGAGACTATAGAATGTTCTGATCATGATTCATCTGTTACATGATGCAGTGAACGAACGGTATCAATTTTCCAGCTTTTCATCTGCTTCCAACATATAAAATATGCATTAAACAATAAGATCAGAGCTCACATGCCTAAATTGAATATAAGATTAAGAAATAATTAGGCAACTTCTTTTGACTCCCACACTTGCAACAAAGCCCCAGTGCAACCAAAGGATTGCTTTGTTTACAATTAGGTTAAACACACAGACTTCCCCTTCAATAGACTCACTTATAAGATGTATTAATACTGGCAAGGAGGTGCAATCTGAAAAAAAAAAGCAATTTTGGAGGTTTGCGTTTAGTTTTGCTTTTCTTTCTGCTGTAGAGCAACAGCTCAGTCATTAGAAATGAAATCTGAATATGCAAACTTTTCTACCTCATCCCTTCAGCAAGAACCAAATTGCTTGTTTAAATGAGAAGACCATAACCCACCTGTAGACAAGATCTGAACAGAAGAATTTTATATTACTATCTAATTTTCTCTTTTAAAAAGCACAGTTAAAAAGTGATTAAATGTACTTTGATGTTTCTGTGGTTAAAACTCACGTGGCCATCAAAAATGTTCTTGTATTCCCTCCTGCTCCTTGTGTAGAGCTGTCCCTTAATTATCTAGTTCTCCATGACACATAAGAACAGTACCTGAAGTTACCACTCCACATTCACATATTTATGCCTACAACAGCCATTTTTTTTTATTGTTCACTGGCTGTGAACAGTTTTTATGATTTTATAGGGCATAAATCTTTCTCATTCCTGAACTTCTTCAAGTTTGTGATCAACAGAGTGTTCACTGTGTAAATCCTTTTTCTCATGAAGTTACCATTCTCGTTGTCTGATAGAAAAATAATCATTTCACAGTCAGTAAAATCCAAAGCAGTGCTGACAAAGTCATGGTTGCTTGATGACTACAACACAGGCACCAGCTCTTCCAATATTTAGGGAAGCCATCTGCAGAAAAAAAAAGATACACATTAACTGAACAGCAACAAGCCATGCAAGAGATTGCCAAAGTGCTGCATCAGCATTATTTGAAAATGGTCAAAACTAATGGGAGTGTAAACTGCTAAAAATAAATACAACACACAATATCCTAGTATTGTAGTTTTAAAGTTACTTACATCTGACATCATTCACTTGAAAATGTGAGAACAGAAAAAAGAAGTTATTTTAGAGCTGTCATCGATTTTTTGAACTGTTGAAAAGCAAGGAGTTTTTATAATCTGTGGACTGTAGCTGATGCTTCCATTTTAGTCCCTCAGGCAATGTCAACGTTACTAATAACAAAATTGTATGGTTCCAGCATTCCTAAAAAGGTTCAGGTGCCCTTTAGAATAAGTTTGGCAGCTTTAGACACTATTCAAGACTGTGAGAGAATTAAAAACCTTAGGAGACTAGATCTTGCTGAAACTAACACAGCAGAGTCAGCTAATACGATATGTAATAATAACAGTACTGCTAATACATTGTAATTAATGGTGTTGTACATATCAAAGCAGAGGTGTTACATGTTTCCTAACTATCCATATGTGGCTATTCATGGGGGTTTTTTTTAAGTGAACTGGTAGATTTAGGAAAAATATCTTTCCAAATTGATTCCTTATTTCCTACAGAATGTCATAAAAATGCTCTCTTGTCATTTAATTAATAGTAGCTAAATAAGATGGGCTTCTGCATTAATTTTACAACACTTCTGTCTACATTTCAGCTTGACAATAGAAGCCCCCCTTTCCAATCATAGAAAGAAATAGGCATTTTTAGTATAATACATCTGGCCTACTTTAAATGCTTTCTTAGGATAACATCATAGAATCATAGAATAGTTTAGGTTGGAAGAGACCTTTAGAGGTCATCTAGTCCAGCCCCCCTGCAGTGAGCAGGGATATCTTCAACTACATCTGGTTGCTCAGAGCAGCGTCCAACCTGACCTTGAATGATTCCAGGGATGGGGCATGTACCATCAGCATGCTTTCAAAGTATGTACTTTTTTTTGTTAACTTTAAAGAGAACTTAGGGTGACTAATTCAGATGTAAACCTTGAGACCAGTGAAACAAATGATTTTTCAGAAAGTCTTAACAGAGAATTAATAGAAGAAAGTGTTGAGATAATCCTTTGTTTCTTTTTAAGACTTTGCTATGAATCCAAATCTTTCCAAGCACGAGTGTGATACAATAAAATATGTCCCTTCTACAAACAAATCACCAGTCCCCAGCTTCTTGCATGATACCACTATTTCTATTATACCTATTAATTCTTACATGGTTCAACATTAGAAACATACATACAGTTTAACATTTCAAAATATCCATCAAACAGAAGAAAATAGAATTGAAAAAATAAATGAAAACTTGGCTCTCTACAGTAAATAAACAAATTTTCGTATGAAGGACCTTCAGGACATGCTGGTTACCAAATAAAATTCCAGGTCCATTTTGATACTTGTTATGACATTTCTTCTGCATGAAGACCAAAAAAATCAATTTGCTGCAGAAATTGATCACAACAGGATTTTTTGTGAAACTTCACAAAATACTATTTCTTATGTCTCTGTCTTCTTCCAGTTTCTAAGTATCTCTCTGTCTTCAGAGGAAAGTCCTGACATAACAGCTGAAAAAATACTAGGACTATTTTTAAGGTTGTGGCAACCTCAGATACTATACTTTTTTTCAGAAAAGTTATGTTTTTATGTAAAAGTATCAAAATATGTTACAGATGAAAAAAATACTTTTTGATTACCTGTGTCCACTCATTGCTTTGAGGGTCATATGCTTCCATAGTGTTCAGGTACATTTGACCATCATAGCCACCTACTGCATATAATTTGTCACCAAGGAGACAGACACCAACAGCATCTCGAGGCATACTCAGGGGTGCCACCATTGTCCATGTATCAGTTTTTGGATCATATCTGAGGAAAGAGAAGGGAAACTGAATGTTCAGGGAAAAAATAAGTGTTGATTCATGTTGATCTTCACTTGAAATATAGACCTTTATTTCTGGGGAAAAAAAAAACCTTTAACATACTATCCAAAATATTCTTCCTAACAGCAAAAAGAAAACACACAGATTAATTGTGTTCCCAAATCAAACCTTTAAATGTTGATTAGAAACTTTTGCTTAGCTAACCATTTGGAATGAACTAAGGAATTTGTGGGGTAAGGTGTCATAAAAAGAGATTTGAAAAGGATATAAAAGCAATATCTGGATGTATGTATATTTTATGTATATATTTTTATGTCTATTTTAAATAGGGCACTTATTGTAGCATATTAAAAATATTCTTTCTAAAATTATATTACACTATATTTTAATTTCTAAAATTATACTATACGATGCTCATAGCCAGAAAACCTCCATAAGAATTCAGAAGGTATGTTTAACTGTATTAGAGTTAGATTCTCCTTCTGACAGATTCTCCTTCTGATATTTGCTCAAGTGAAGGGAGTAGTAACATTTTTAAGACATTAATCACCACAGAATAAAATTGAGTGCAAAATTCCTTTTATATAATGAGTCATGTAAAAATTAAATAATTAGCCTAAGCTATTAATTTAGATATTCAGTAACAATGTTAAAATTAGTTAATTTCAGCAGTCATTCCATTGTATCTATTTTAGACGTCTGTCTAATAGAAATGAATCACCTTTTGATAGTCCCTCTCAGTTTGTTACTAAGGACATCTGGAGAATCAGGCTAAACTAGATACCTCATTGTTAGATGAAGAATGTTAGTAAAATAGAACACTGTATCACAGCATGACGGAATTAATTTTGTCCGTTCTTAAGGATCTCTACTATGTAGTAGAATCACTTGATTCTACTGTGTTAAAAAAAATTAAAAATCAGTGGAAAAAATAGTTTAAGGATACAAATCCTTTGACTTCAGTCATCCGCATAATTGTAAGGTAGGACAAACTTTGGACATGATAATTTCTCTAAAATAATTATAAAGGAACTTTATAACGCTTAAAAATGTTATTTATTTACAAGTCCTCTAACTGCTATATTGTTATATACAATTAGGCATCAAACCACTTTCTCCTACACTATTAAGAGACAGTATTAGCTCTATGTTCCTTTTTTAGAGGGAGTCAAGTTCTTTCAACATATTGTCTTGTAGTCTAAACTTTATTAACTAGAGTTGATAATCCTACAGAAAATCATAAATACATATGCATAAAAAAAAAGGAAAAATCTAGGCTTTTACTACAAAGTCTGTCTATAAGAGCATCTGTAACTATTTCAGTCATTCACATTTTCAGTAAGCAACTAGCAGGAATATTGTTACAAGTGCCACATTATGTTTGAACAATGGAAATTTTTGAACATTTTTAATATAGATATTGCAACAATGATGTTGCAGTGTTTCACTTTTAACTGCTTTGGTTCATAAATATGACCTTCAGGTTGGACAATAACAGAATTATCTTTAACCTTGATTAAATTGTTCTTCACTGCTAAATACATTTTAGGAAAAAATCCTACTCCTCTACTGGTTTTACTGGGACTTGTCAGAAAATAAAGTGGTAAAATGTTGGGTTCAGCTTTTAATGTCTAAAATACCATTAAAATGATCATGTTGTTCATTATACTTTGTTTTAAAAAAATATTTATTTTATTTATTCACATTCTTTTATTTTGCTATGTTTCCTTAAGAAGTTTTGAGTTAAATATCTAGAATTGTGATAAATGTCTTTTAAAACTTGAGAGGAAAATAGTTTAAAAGAGTGCTTGAACATGTGAAAGGGAAATGCATATGTTAAAAAAATTAATTTGGAACGGATTTTTTTCAAAGACTGTGACTTTTTCAATAACGGCATCTATGCCTCTATCTGAAAGAGTTTCACAAACTGTGAAATGAACCAGTGTGCAGCATTATCTTCACCTGCCTAAAGGCAATAAATTTGAATAACTCAGAATTACAAGGGCCAAGGTGAGGAGTTGCAAGGAAACAATTGTTATGTTTGCTTTTTTTTTTTTAATAAACAGCTAAGCAAAGGCTAAACAGAATTCTTATAACTCAATTTGGTCAACAAAATAGAACCACACAAGAACTTGTTTTCTCTAACTGCCAGGAAAATGTCTGAGTTTTATTATATCCTTTATTCTGCTAAAAACACTTGTATATTTCATGTTTATAATAACTGCATATGCCCTAGGGTGAGAAGGGTTATGATAAAAGTTCCTGCACTTGGAAAAAAAAAGATAATCTAAAATCAAGGTGAGACAAAAGGGAAAAACTATAGGTCACTTGCTTATGCTTTTAATAGCTGTGAAGTTTGGAGTAACATTTTGAAAAGAAACCTACTTCGTAAAATCTGCCAAAATACTTCCAAAATTTCATCATTATTAAACAGGAACTATTTATTTTATCTTTAAAAAGGAATACATTGTAGTTTCCCGGCTTGTGATGAGCAGAAAATCATCACTATCGTTTTGTTTTAGAATGCATGAATCCATAGGAAATCCTTTACAATTGCATCAACCTTAGAAGAGTTCAGCCTGGGAGTCCTAATTATCAAAGAGGATTTTCACAGTAGTCTTTAATAAACACACGTCTGCTCTCACTAGATTTATATAATGTCAAAAATAAATTTTAAAAAATATGTCTGGTTTGACAGTCTTCCAGAAGAAAACAGGTATTTCAATAAAGCACATCCTATCAGGCTGTATCAGAATGACAAAATGACTGAAGCAGACTCATTCCTGAAGAAGATCGATGCCCTAGACATTTACAGAAACTAAAACTTTCAGACTGGTATAAAATAACTTATGATGATAGGCCTCATTATCACTTACTAGTCTTTGATTTCTTAAGATATTGAGATATTTTTATTTTTTGAAGATGATGTTTTATATTTGAATGTAAAAATAGACACATTAAATTACATCCCAACCACCTTATAAACTTATCTATCACAGGGAGGGACATGAGAATTTTTTCAACTTTTAGTAGAGTCTGCCAGTTAATTTACATCCACTCTATGCAAGCTAATAGCCTTACAAGTTCTGATTCACTAGTCCCAAATTTTAGTCTGGAAACCGGCTGCCCATGAAGTACAATATCCATATTTTTTTCCTATCAGTGCAATAATACCTAGATGAGGAACACTGTATAATGTAATTCAGATACTAGTACATGAAATAGCTTAAATATATGTGGTTAAGTTCATTGTTATAATCCTCTCTGAGAAAGACAAATGTGATGGGATGTGGTTTGTCTTCAACACCAGAAGGGTTTTCTTCTCAGAGACTGAAAAACGAAAGAAGAGTTCCCTTGCAAATATCAATAAGCAGAAGTAGTTGGAAAGATATCGTACTTATTAATATTGTCACTAGCAGTCTTAATATAAATTTACTTCATTGAAAAATCTGGTTATTGTTCCTTATAAATAGAAGCCCATGAGAATAGGCCCTGTAAATACAGGCATCATGGGACTTCTCCCATGAACTTTCGATTTTTTGGAGATGAGAAGTATTTGGCAGTCTGTGATCTTTGCTTACATACAATAGAGTTGAGAATGAGTCTAAGACTGAGCAAATTCATACAGATAACATAAAGAGTACATTTTGCAGTTTTTGGATTACATATTGAGTAACTGGTGTCTGCCAAGCCAGATTCAGCAGAGCAATAACTGACATTTAATTAAAGTTTAACCCCTTCAGCAAATAAACAGATTAATCTATCCCAGTGCCTATCTTTACTTGTATGTTAAGATAAACCAACTACTCTAACATACCTACTTTAACCTTTACAACCTGTACATATTCAGAGACTGTATTTTTCCTTATTCTCTTGTACAGTACACAGAAACAGAAAAAAGTCAAACCTTCATAAAACATTTGAAGAGTACCTTCTAATTGAATGTTATTATCACTCCAACTGTGCCTTACTTCCCTACTAGATATTCTTGAATTTGCAGAGTATTCACTTGCAAAATTCGGAGTACTGTGAATACAGTGTGTAAGATGTATCAACATGTTAGGAAATGGCAGTGCTGCTAAAGGAAACAATGTCATGGACTGTAAATATACATCACCAAGCAGAGCTATATTTCTTCTTTGTTCAGCTATATTTTTAGAGTTACAAAATCTTCTAGACACAGTTTGGTGTTATAAAATTATTTCAAGGCTGAATTTTTACTTCTGCTAAGTTTAGGTTATGACTCTGCAATGTGTAATATCAAGTCTTCAAAACAAAGATTTCTTGAGTCAAATGTGAAAAGAGTGGAGTTTTGTGTCCATGATAAAATCTAATAGTACTGTGAAAAAAAGGGAAAGAAAAAAACCTTCAAAGAAATTTTCTTCTCCAGACCTCTATGGAATTTTTCAAGTAAATAATAAGTTGGCATTTGTTAGGGTAAAAACACCTGTTCAATTTTACCGTCATTTAGCTAAGAAAATGATGCTACTGGACATTATTATTTATTTTAAAAGTGCATATATAATTGGATACCTTTCTACATAGTCCAGCAGTCGGGAACAATGGTTAGAAGCAGGAGCATCATGGCCTCCAACTGCATAAAGAAAACCATCACATGTAGCCACTCCTACCCCTCCTCTTCTCTTGCACATAGGAGCACACATATTCCATTTGTTTGTATGAGGGTCATAATATTCCATTGAACTCAAACACGAACTTCCATCCCGACCTCCAACTGAATATAACCTAAGAAAGTCCACACAAATAAAAATGTTAATAAAACAAGAGCTCAGAACTGTAGAAACAAAACCAACGAGCATCTGAGGTTTTTTACCTGACATCAGCAAACAGATAAAAGAAAAAAAACATCTCTTCAAATCTTATGAATTTCATATGGTCAGCAAATATAGACGATTTTAATATTATTACCATATTCGCATACTACTTAGTGCTTTGCCCACCTGAACAGAAAGGAAGATATTTTCTTTCTGGTAACAGGTATTTTCATTCTTCAATTACAGCACATACTTCCAAGAGTGCCATAACTGACACACAGATTTGTCTCTGTAGATATCTAAATCATGTAAGCAGGGTTGCTGCCTAATTGCTCATCATCTGTGAGGTGGTAATGAAAATGCTAACTTAGAATTGGTAATCCAGACAAACAAGAACTATGCAATCCATTTATTAGAGTTTCTCTGTTTCCATTGTGCATCAAAGCAGTGGGAATTAGTGTGACAACTGCTGTCGTGTATTTCAATATTCTGTCCTGTATAACTCTTTAACATTGAACAGATGCACAAGCTTGTAATTCCCCCTTCTTGGAAAGGAAGAAAGAAAAGAAAGAAAGAAAAGAAAGAAAAGAAAGAAAAGAAAGAAAAGAAAAGAAAAGAAAGAAA
>Ga0065711_1006220_pt1 | contig 17992 bp, 9 predicted proteins | sample Hoacrofraction12_FD_59098 | JGI IMG/M metagenome (GOLD analysis project Ga0065711, IMG submission 59098) | Hoatzin crop microbial communities from Cojedes, Venezuela - Epithelial fraction 12 v2 (version 2) | ecosystem: Host-associated > Birds > Digestive system > Esophagus > Crop | place... | reverse complement strand
TGCAGCCTACTGTAGGTGACCCTGCTTCGGCAGGGGGGTTGGACTAGATGACCCACAGAGGTCCCTTCCAACCCCTACTATTCTGTGATTCTGTGATTCTGTGATATATGCGGGTGAAAACTCATATTTCTTTGTATGCTAAATTCCTTTGAAAATCTGACTCCTTAGAAGTTCATTCACTTTTGAAAATGGGTCACAGGGACTGAAAACATTATGGCATTTCTGAAAATATTACCTTATGTCTTCCCTTCAACATGTATCATATTGAGCCAAACTGCAGAAACTGCTGACAATGGTTGCTCTATCTGGAGAATGTGTACTTTGGCAAGCACAGGTTTTCTTTTAGAAAAGTGCAAAAATCGGAACGGTATTGTTAGAAGAGCTGTGAAGGGAATCCCATTAAGCTTCCAAACCCATAAGATAAGTACCTTAAGACTGGCAGGAGTGAAGAATAAAATTTGGTTTTTAATGCTGGGCGTTATTTAGAAATAGCAGTTAATCATGTGAAAACCAGCACTGCCATAGCATTTTATGTGCAATACACAGCCCATTTTCTCAAGGAGCTGGTGAAAACTAAGCCAGTAATCCTGGAACTGATCTCACAACAAAAGCAGGAGCTGCCGTCTGCTGTTTTTCTGTGTTGTATTGTTTGCAATGGAGTATGAGAGCTGCCTCACTGGGCACTGCAAGTAAAACTACTCTCAAGCCACTGTCACCCTACAGTAAATGAAAAGAAACCTGCTCCTACATGAAGGACAAGTCAGTTAGTGCGTTTTCACTGCAGGATTCGAGCACACATACAGGGACTTATCACAGAGTAGCTGGCACCTACAAACTTCCAGCCTTGCTTATCTTGCGGTAACCTGTTCTCATTCCTGTAGGTTTAGGAAATTACTGAAGTGGGCAAGATTGTAAACAAAACTTGTGATATATGAAGAAAACTCCAAGAGATTGAAACTTGATTCTCTTGAAAAGCCTTGAAAAAGCAGCAACAGTTGGTATTTTCTCTGCTGACTTTAGTTGGGTTTGGATTAGGCCCCATCTTTTGTCCTTCAGCAAAAAAGTAGGCTGCTGCAATCTTGCAGGAGTTCAGAGATAATGACTTGAGATTGCACCAGGCTGTGAACAACTGAGGCAAAATGTAAAGTCTCGACACCATTTTGCCACCGTGTGAACTGTCTGCCGTTTGCCCTGCGGATGGTCAGAAAGCCGTGTAAAGTACAGCACACGCTGCAGCAGGGACATGACCCAGACTCTGCTGAAATGAGGGAGGGGAGGCTCCTGTTGTCATTTGCTTGCCTGGATGAGGCCCTCTCCAGGAAGCAGCAGCCATCACCAGATGAGTCCAAAATGCGAGTTTCTTTATGGATTTTTCTGTCCTGCAGTTGCCAAAGCTCCTCCTGCTTTAGTAGCTGTTACAGAGTGTCTCTTCACTTAACAGCTCTTGAGCAACTGTTGCCTTTTTCTTTCCTTTCATGCCACAGCCCATTATTAAGCAACTTCTAAAATGCATACATACATAGATCTATAATATATACATTCTTCAATGACTGGCTTGTACATTGATTGAAGAGGTAGAAGGGACACGTGTCCGTGGGAGGTTTCGGTCTTGTTATGGCCTAAGGAAAACAAAGTTACTTGATTTTCTTTTTGTTTTCATTCTCTAGAAGGTATGTCTCTCCCCTTGTGAGGCTTTGGAATTTTTCCTAGCAAATTCACGTTTCTGGTATCCAAGTGCATTAGCTTTTTCTGTGGAGGGAGGGTTCCTCCCAAATGCCACTCCATTAGAGAGATCACTTGCTGGGCTGCTCAGGCACATGTGTGGCAGATCATAGAATCATAAAATGGTAAGGATTGGAAGGGACCTTAAAGATCTTCTGGTTCCAACTCCCCTGCCATGAGCAGGGACATCTTCCACTATACCAGGTTGCTCAGAGCTCCATCCAGCCTGGCCTTGAACACTTCCAGGGAGGGGGCATCCACAGCTTCTCTGGGCAACCTGTTCCAGTGTTTCACCACCATCATGGTGAAGAATTTCTTCCTAATATCTAGTTTAAATCTGCCCTCTTTTAGTTTAGAGCCGATAGAGGAGGTGACAGGGAAAGCTGCCCAGCATTACGAGGTCGTGCATACGTGTGCAGGATCTGAAAAAGGCCATGCTGTTTGTGGAGCAATGGATATGCCCTGAGTCATGATACTGAATCCTCCTTCCAGCAGTGAAGTGGGAAGCACAGCAGCTGAGCTATGCTGCTGACCTGCCATCATGTCTCTACAGAATGTCTGAAGTCAGCCAGCTTTCCCATGCCTTGTGTCAATGCAGTTATAATCTCTCTGCTTCCAAACACATTTAGAGGCATATTTGGGTTTTGAAGATTTTCATAGATTTTTGCCAAAAAAAAGCATTTGTGGAACAACTGAGATGATTCATCTAGGACATGCATCATGCAGTACGTGTTATATGGCAATAATGATGAAGGCAAGTCCCTTCTCATTTAGTGCCACAGTTGGAACTCACACTGCTTCTTCAGTGATACACTCCACATTTTCTGTGTCCACTGAGTTAAACCACTATAGGTACGATTTTCATCACTAGGTCTTTTCTCCCCACATCAGACATATTAGCCACGCAATGATGTTGCAAACAGTTCCAGTCACCCAGAGCCAGTTCACTTGTTACCCTGACTAACCAAGCTCAGTACATCTCTGAGGTCCTTTGGCTTCTGGACATGTAGCTCCCTCTTCCAATATCATTAGTATTGGTTCCCATTGTTTATTGTCATAGAGCTCATTTTCTTTGGGCTATTGTCAACATTGCCTAACAAAAGCCTTTTCTGAAAGAGCAGCAAATCCTATGTCCTTTTTCTCTCTGTCTTTCAGAATTTGGAGGTGTTGTTTACTCCTCCACATTTATGTCGGTCCTTGGATGATGATCTCCACAGACCACTGAACATGTGCTCATTATGATCATTAATTTCTTTGTAAGTGTGATTTTCATCATGATCACGAAGTGATGGATGCACTCAGAATCCCAAATAAACAATTTCTTTTCTTTAGAGCTGAGCAGGCCTACAGTTCCCTTGGCTGTAGCTTAAAGACATTAAAGGCATTCAGAGTGTTTATTTTCTGCTAAAATAAATATCTGAACAGGACAAATCCCATTTTGCTCATTTGTTTGCTTGTTGCTAAACAGTGTGAAGTCCAGATAAGAATTTAACTATTCAGCCTGTCAGAGTTGAGATAATGGAGTTTAGCTTTCTGAGTACAACTGCAAATAGTCGCAGTAGCATAGCTAGAAACAGTGTATCATCTCCCGAACAATGGGTTGGTGCAAGGGACCAGTAGAACAACCACATGTGCAGCTGTAAGATTTCACCCTAAGGCTATTTCAAAGGAGTGAAAATAATCATTTGAGAAAAAATACATATTATTTTTCCAACCAGTGTGAATAAATCTTTACCTGCAACTTTTCAGCAGGGAAGAAGTTGCTTCTTGCTGAAACACAACTTGTGCCCTGTTAAGAAGTACGTTCATTTAAGTCCAAAGTATGTCCTACTGAGAGGTCACCTCTCAGATCTCATCTGCATTCCAGGGAGTGCTTTGCTCAAGGACACATGCTCAAGTTTTTTCTCAGTTGTTTTGTCTTATTTCCCTTTCCAGTGAGTTCATTGCCCTGAGATCGGAGAGCAAGGGCATAATGTATTTTAACAGACCCTACTTTCAGAAAGGAGTACATTTCTTTTCCCTCCATTTATTTATTCATACCTCTGATTCACACATTTTCTCAGCGTGTATCAGCTTGTCACTGCAAACTTTGAATTTCATATCCATGCTTTCCACTACCCAAAGGTTTTCTTCAGTTGCGATTTCAGAGTTTTAATCATCACACGGGTCTGTGCACCAGGATCCAATTTAAAATGAGCAATGACCTCTCTGTTTTCTAATTATCAGTAATTCATCTCCCGGTGCAATGTTGTCTAGTACTTCTAAGAAAAATTCCTGTGAATTAATAGTCAGAAAGGACAAGGACCTTCTTATGCTGTATAAGTGATGTGGCTTGTAAATTCTTCCAAAGTTGTAAAATCAACTACATTTTTTCTCTTTTTTCATATTGTAACATCTTTATTGCCTTGGGCTGGAGGTGTCATGAGCTAGTCTTGCCAGATTTTCTTACTCCTCAGAGAACATCTCTGTGCAAAGCAGCTGTTTGAAGAGATATCTAAGGGATGGATGAGCTAGGTCAGGTGTCAGAAGCAGTGGAGCACTCTGATACAGGATGTGTCTTTCTGGTTGGAGTTCCCATTGTGGTAATACTCTGGATTCTCATGCACGCCTGAGCCAGAGCATGCGAGGTACTATCTACAAGAATAATTCTGGACCACCCAACTTCCCTTAGGGCAATATTGCAACTGCTATCTAGGGCTGCTTCTCAATTCATCCAGAAGTCTCTCTCTGAGCTTTTATGTGTGTTGAACTCCATTCAGCAGGATTTTTCCGATGAGAAAGTTGGTGCTTGTGTTCATTTGTGCAATGTGATGTCATGCTAAACACGTAAGTTTGTCCTAAATAAGCTAGCGTGAGTATATGGCAAACAACATGATGTGCAGAGGTCAATTGTCACATCTGAACAGTAGCACAGCTACATCAACATAATTAGCCTGATGTCTAGAGGCCTGTGCAGTTTCAGCATCGTGTCACTTCCTCAGTTACGTTGCTTTCAGTCCTGGGACAACCAAGTGATATGTTGCACGGCATAGCAATCTCTAGGGCTAGCTCCCCAAATGGAAAAGTTTGCTTTTCAGCGATACTTTCTCACAGCTCTTTTCTTAGTTTTATTTTTCCTTTCATCCCACAGTGGAAAGTCTCCTTTCCTTGTTTCAGTCCTTCATGGAGAACAGTACTACTTGTTTTCTGAGACACAGCTTCTTACTTGCCCTTTGCAGTTTGCAGACTCTAGGATCTCACTGAATCTCTACCAGAAGAAAGACTTTGAGAAAGTATTACACTGCAGTTTAGGTTAATCTGTCATGTTTCTTCCCTGCCCCCATGAGAACTGCTAACGGATCAAGCAACTTCAAACACAAGGAATGAGCAATATTTAGTAACTAAATTTTTACACCTATTTACGGAGTATTTAGATAACTGGTACTCCACAGTGTTCAGATAACTCCACATTTAACCAAACACTTCAGAACATGATCTTGTACAAAAAGAAGGGTTCTCTTGTGATGATTGTCATCCTCTTCCCTGGTTTCTGTTGTTTGTGCTGACAGAGTAAGCTGCTGTCTACATGTTGTCTACAAAACAGCTATAGATGTTTCTGTGATGATGTGAAGTGCCTTGAGATTTATTGATGAAAAATGTGCTAGTGTATGGTGCCTGAGTGGACACTCTTCTTTTTCTAGTGCATATTTCTAGTGTCATGGAAGAGTACTACAGTTTGGGATTGCCACTAGTTGACTATCTGTGCAGGACACAAAATTATTTAGTTTAATTTATTTTGAGAAAGCCATTTCAAAGGGAAGTCAAACCTGGAGAGAAGAAGTAAAAAAAAAGAATCAAGATGTTCTTGGGATGGTTGTCTATGTGTGGTTTATTAATTTAATATTGACAATTTTCTCTTTGTGGTCAGCTGTGAATCTCATTTTAAGTGTATGGATATTTTCTTCTCTATAGCATTTTTGCCTTCTCATTTCTTTATAATGTCAAGAGCTGGTAATCAGGGCTGGCAGTAGAAAGCCACTAACCTTGGTGTCTGCTATCGAGGTTTTAGAGTTTTGGGACAATGAGGTTATTGAAGCTGAGAGAAAAACAGTATTTGCTCAGCAGACATAAACTTACAAGCTGTAAATTTTTACCGAAGGCAGATCAAAGAAAATTTGCAAGGGCAAGCTGTTAAAATTGCAAAAGATATGAAGTGTGGTACAGTGATTCACAGACCACTTGGGAGGAGAAAAAGGAAATGTATTTTCTTTTGTAGCAGGAAAGTCATATTTAACCGAAGGCCATACTGAGGAGGAAGAGAGCTAATTTCATGGGATAAACAATTCCATGGCTGTGAGAAGAAGCCATGAGCAGTATACTAATACCAGTTCTTCAGTGTAACGGTTCTTCAGCTTTCTTCAGGCAAACTGCTACCTACCTCTTGTCCTCGCCTCTCCCTCTCCCCGTTGTGTAACATTGAGGCTAAAGGAGATGACAGAGGTGAGGGCAAAATTTGTCAGGGGGGATGACAGGGACTTGACAGTGAATCATTTGAGGAGTTGGTTACTGGAATGGTGTTGGTGCTTGGAGGGTTTGTGGTACTGGGTGAGAGATTTAAAGGGGCAACAGAAAAGAGGGATGGAATGACTGTGAATTTTAGGGAAGGACTGTGTGCGAGGGAGCGAGATTTGGTCTCTGGCTCAGTAGGACAGGTATGGTACAGAGGAGGCCTGTCCTATCTAACATTTCTTCCTTACTCTTTGTGCCTCCTTTCCCAGCACTCTTATTTCTGGATAGGAAAGCAAGAACAGACAAAAGGGGAGAAAGGATTCAGGGCCACTGTATGGCTCTGTTGAATTCTCTGCAGAAGAAGGGATGTCAGGAGAGGTTGGGTGGGATCCTTCCCTACCTCATCTCCAGGGAAAGAGAGGTAGGAATCTGGGCAGGAGGGAGAAGAGCTGCCAAGCCACAGCCACTTCTACCCTTTTCCTGAAAGGTGTTCCCATTTCTGACAAAACATTACTGGGTTTGAGAAGAGTGGGCTAATTCAAGAAAAGCTTGTTGTAGTATTACGAGAGAGTTGCGTGTCTTTATATACAGCCTTGCATTTCTGGTGATAGGTAATGTATCACTAAGTATACCTAGGAAATGTTGAAGAGTAAAGTGTGTATATTTGCTTGTGACTAGCACAGATCCTTGAAGACTGAATGTAGGCAAAGGGTGACTTTGAATCTGGGGGATCTGGAGATGAAAGAGATATTGAAATTTAAGGGAATCTTTGATCAGGATGCTGGGGACATAAGGTGTGTGGGCTGCTGTCTGTTCCATTGAGTGGTGAGAGAGAGGATTGAGGAAGATCTTTGGAAATAAAAATGAGACACTGAAGGAAGACAACACTTCAGCCTTTGGGGGGGATGTGTGTATGTGTGTTTGTCAGTTGTTTGGGTTTTGTTTTCCTATAATTTTAAGGGAGCTTAATATAGGCAAGTCTAATCTATTGGACTCAAACACTGCATGCTGGGGAGAGTCTAGCCCAAATGATGCTTTCAGGGTGGTGTTCCCAGATGGAGAAATGCTCCAGATAGTTTTGGAATCAGAAAATGTATAGCTGTATACTTTCTGAGGATGCCAAGTGACTCCAGGCTACCCCATTCATTGATCGGTGAATTCTTCAGCCTGTTATGTAGTGTAATGGACTTACCGGTAGGAAATCCTGAGACTAAAGGGGTTGTGAAAAGTCACATAACTGAACAGAGTTGCCTTGGAGTGCTTTTGATCTCTGTAGGTCATCTCTAACAGTGCTCTACCCACTAAGCAATAATTTTTGAGAAATGCTCCAAGATCTGAACCATTTATAAAAGTCCGTAGTTTTGTTGTTTTAGGGAAACAGGTGTCCTAAGTCAGGTGGATCACACCTTACAAGTTACATAGGCTGCACACTCTCCGCTATTACATTTTCAAGAGAAAGTACTACCAGCTCCAGAAAAGTACAAATTAATATAAATTTGTTTTCCAGTCCCTGTTGCCTCCCTTTTTAATTACGGTTGTGAGGTTTGGTTTCAATGGGACAACAAATTAAGAAATTCTTCCATCTCTTTGAAGATATTTACACACCTGGTATCTGTGGTTTAGCACAGGCTAAGGAGAGGCTCTGGGGCCTTGTTTATGCAGTAGAATTCCCTACTTACGCCACCAGTGGTTACTTGACATAGCAAAGAGAGGAACCTTACATAATCAAACCTCTCTCAACATTTCTGCTCAAAGCAGATGTATTTACACTAGATGTTGCCAACTGGGGCTTAAGCACATATGAACAATTCAGCGCTAGCTGAGTTAAGAGCCATGGGAACTTTTAGAAAAGTCCCCAGTGTAGCTGAGGGAATTTCCTGCTCACTATCCATCTCAGATCTTCAACACATACAGCGTTACTGTGGAATATCCCAATGTTCAAAATTGAAAAACATAGTTGAATTCTTTGTAAATCAGTATTCTGATTGTAGTTATGATATAAGTGGCTGTTTATAGTTGTAGAAGCTTTTTCATCAAATACAGAAATTATGCAGTTGGGTCAGAAACTGTTAGATTTTCCTTTACCTTCCTTCCTCTCATGGCTTGACACTGGAAAGACAGGAAAGACAAATTTTGACTTTCTTTAGTACTAGTGTCCAAAGATTCACATTATTCATATAAATTGTTCCTGTATTGATTTTCCGCTGATTTCTTTCCAGTCACAGGGCAGGCTTTTCCATGTTCAGCAGTAGGCTTTCTTCTGCAAGTGTCCTGAGGTGTGGTCTAGGTGTGTTCAAATCTAGCTTAGTCATTCATCCATCACCTTGTCATTAGCATGGCGTCTGTATTTAATTGGGCTTCCTTCCTTCCTTCATAAGAAATCAGTTTTTATATACCATGAAAACTACAGCCCATTATTAAAAGTTAGCTCTAAGTGAGATTCTTGGCTCGTATTTACAAAAAAAACAGTGAAAATAGTATCTCAAGTACTCTTTCACATGAGTGCTAAACATGAAGACTATATTATGCATAAGTCCAGTATACTGCCTCAAAGCCTTCTATTTCTCAAGCTTTAGTTCATAAACAACTTGTTTAAGAGGGGTTTTTGCAATCTGTTGAGTTGCTTGATAGGTTGTAATCATCAACTTTCACTGGTTGCATCTTTGCCTCCCAGAAAATGTTGTTGACTTATTGTTGTGGTTAGTACTTCAACTGTGCTTAGAAACAACACTGAGATCAGCACTGCATCTATTTTGTCTATAGTAAGGCTTGGTGCCTCCCCGAAAGTGCCTGCATTTTGAAGAGAAAATGAGAGAAAATGTTATCCTAGTTTTAGAAATGGAGACATGAGATGCTGTGCTTGGGGGCCTGGGGCTTCTGGTGAACACCAGGTTGAACATGCGCTATCAGTAAGCACTTGCAGCAAACACAGCCAACAACATCTTGAGCTGCATTAAGCAGAGCATCACTAGCAGGTCAAGGCAAATGATCCTTCCTCTCTACTCATCCCTGGTGTACGCATCTGGAGTGCTGCATCCGTTGCTGGGCTTCCCAAAGAAAGAAGGACATGGGCATACTGGAGTGACTCCAGTAAAGTGCCACAAAGATGATTGAGGGATTATGGCATCTAACGTATGAGGAGAGGCTGAGAGGGCTGGAACTGTTTACCCAGAGAAGAAATGGCTTGTGGGGATCTTACCAATGTGTATAAATACCTGATTTTTGATGGGAGGAGTAAAGAAAGAGATAGCCTCTTCTCAGTGGCATCCAGTGACAGGGTAAGGGGCAAGGAGCACAAACTAAAATACAAGAAATTCTATTTAAATGCAGAGTAAATCTGTTTTAGTGTCAGTGTTGTCAAACACTGAAACAGGTTGCCCAGAGAGATTGTAGAGTCTCCATCATTGGAGGAAGTAAAAACCCAGCTGAGCACCATCCTGAGCAACTTGCTGTAGCTGACCTTGCTTTGAGCAATGGGTCAGACTACCTGGTCTTCAGAGTTCACTTCTTCAATGTTTCTGTCATTCTGCACCCATCAGCTTGCCCCAGCAGTCACAGGATTTTACTGTAGTGAGCAGAGCTGAGCACAGGGTACCAGGCTGTCTGATCTGACCCAGTTGAACTTGGCACACTATCAGCAAGGCCTGCTCCCCACATCCCAGGTCACAAGATAGTAACCTGGTCTAAAGACTTGCTCTTTTTAACGCCCATGTTCCCAGGCTTTCGCCCCCTGTCCTCAGGCCATGCTTGTGACTGGGATCACCTGTGTGCAATGGCATCCTAGCCGCATTCCTTCTTCTCCGGGCTCAAGGCCACACAGGTGGCCTGGGAGTCTCTATCATGGTTGCTGCTGCCAGTGGATTCCCCGTGTGGGAGTAGATAGTCAGGCACATTTATGGCATCATATGCTAATGTAGCAAAATAGTGTTTTAAGCCCTGCACCTATTAGAATTATCACTGCCTTCACCTGGAGACAATCAAGCCTAGGCATGGATATGCAGGACACAAGCAGGCTGGGTCACAAAAATTCAGATTGTCCTAGTGAATCAAGCCTTGTCCTCCTGCCTTAATGGCAGCAATACTGTAGTCGCTGGAAATTATGTTCAAGATATTTCTCTGTAGTTACTACTTCTGATGACTCTCTTGTTCATAAAATAGTGGATTTGGGCAACTGAGATGTGTAGGAATGTTTGATATAAAGAAACAGTAAGTTCACTTTGAGGAAAATTGGTTTGAATCTAACCAGGGCAATCAGATAGTCATGAATAATAAAAAGTCACGTGTGAAACATATATTCAGCAAAGTTAGGTGTCCAGTAAAACTAGTTTCAACATTGTTTGCACTACCTAATCTCTAAAATTATAATGTGTGAGTCACAGCCCTTAGATGATCTTAACCTTTACTAGAGGATACCCTGCTTTGTGTTCAGCAGCATAAACAACTGAGCAAGGACCTGTGCAGACCTGGTGAATACAACAGGATTCTTTTGACTGTACCGTAAGTAATGCACTTTTTTTCCGTGGAAAAATTGTCAAACGTTATATGCAGGACAACGGTTTCTGAATAATCAGTTGAGAAATTACCATGTTCATATTAAAGTTGCAATTTAAAGCTTTTCAATTGTTTTATTATGTTTTGGGTTTTTTTTTAATAAAAAAGATAAGTCCTCTGTGAAATAGGTATATTTGTATAGGATAACTCTCTTTAGAAAAACTGCATCTCTAAATGTTTTAGAGAGTTAGCTGAATTAAATGGATGATAATAAATGTAGGGCATGGAATGAAATGGAAGTGGGGACTGAAGGATTGCTCTCTAAAGATTCTAGAGAGTTTGGAAAAAAAAGAAACTATGGATAGAGGTAAAGGCTAAAAGAATTAAAGTGATGGTGGAGGAAGTCACAAACAAATCATGGAGTTCAAATTTAAAAGTGTTTTGGATAGGAACTGTCTGAAAGTGGTTCCTCCTGGGGCTTAGGCCCTTGCTAGCAATAGTAATATTGATATGAGCACAATATTTAAAGGGTGTGAATTAAGGAATATTTATAACATATATTATTAAAGCAGAGATCAGCATTGTGAGTTCACTGAATTTTGGGGAACCAAGACACTGGAAAGTGGAGAAGACAAATGCGGGGTCATGGTGGGAGCTGATAAGGATTCAACGATTTTACAGGGCATGAGGGTCTGAATACCACTTCTCATTGCAAGTCTGAAACCTAAGACATTTTTCCCCTTTGAAATTCCTTAAATTTTCCTTTAGAGAGTACTTTATTTTATAAAAGATTCTGTGATCATATAAGACAGGAGGATGCTCTAGATTTCCAGATATTCCACATCTTTACTTCCTTCGGTCTGTTGATAAAAGTTGTTGAACCAAGTGTGGTACGGTATTAATTTCTAGAGTTAAAAGTATTGCCACAGATGTGGAGTGGATGGTTTCCATGCTGCTCTGGAAAAGGCATTCCTGTTCTATCGGTATCTTTCAGCATCTTTGTTCCTCCACAATTCACTGATTCAACTTCACATTTTATTCTTGTAACCTTCTGTGCCAAAATCACCCTTTGCTATCTTACAGATGATAAACAGCATGACTGTTCTAGAGTTTCCTCTATTTTTTTTTTTTTATTTGTAGTTTATTTGGTTCAGTCACTGAGCTGGTCATGCCTTTGCATGCAACAGGCACACTTGTTTCCATTTGCTGGTCTATATACACACTCATTTTCCCTTTCTTAATAAGCAACTCTGTGTTTCCAGGGTCTTGATAACTTCCTAATTGCTCAACCCTCTCTTTTGTTAGTTATGTGGAAAATTTTTTTTCTATGGTGCTCAATTGTTCAAGCTTTATGGAAACGCTGTAAATGTTCATCGCTTCCTCATTAACAAGTGCATTGACTTTCTCTCTGGTGCCTGCCTATACATTTACACAAAGCCCATTTGAAAACGTATAATATTGTAATTCGCACAATGGAGGAATATTGTGCCTTTCTGCTCTGATTTTTCATCTTGCTAAATTTAACTGACTAGCCTTGACTGGCTCCCTTACTTTCTGCTCTGCAGACCTGTACTTTCAATTTAAGAGCTTGTTATCACTGAAAGCCACATTAAAAATAGAACACTGGAAACAAAACAGTTTCAAAGGAATTGTAGTCTAACCTTAATGAAGGTGTCTTTGGTATTACTTCACCCTTCTTTTACTTCAATTTTTTTTCTTTCATAACTTCTTCAGTAGGTTGAGTAATTTTCCAGAGTCTGCTTCCTTGAAATAGAAAGCTGGTATCCCTGAATTCAAATGGCTTGGAATCACTGGTACCAAGCCATCTCAGTACAGTTAAGGGACTGACTTATTGCTAAGCACAAGGTAAAAAGATTTGCAAGCCAAATGTTGTTTTTCTTTTCTTCTTTTACAGAGTTATAGAAACATGAAGATGTTGTTTTTCCTGTGTCTTTTAATGGCTGGGCTTCATTCTGACAGTTACTGCTACGAGCCTAATCACCAAGGTGTAAGAAACCAAAATCAAAGAGGCCAAGAAAACCAAAACATGCCACGGCAGATTGTAGGGAACAGTGTTTGTCAGTTTGCGTGTTGTTTCTACAAAGAGATTTCTTCTCATGACAACAGTGGGAATGTTTTCTTCTCTCCTTTGAGCATCTCTACTGCCTTTGCAATGCTGACTCTGGGTGCCAGATCAGATACTCTGACACAGATTCTTAGGGTCCTTAGCTTTAACCCACATGAAATTTCTGAAAATGAAATACTTGAAGGTTATCGCCAACTCATGCAAATGGTAAACAGAAAGAATGAGGGGTTGCAGCTGAATATGGGAAACGTCCTGTTTGTGCTTGACCGACTGAAGCCACAAGAGAAATTTTTAAATAATCTCAGAAACTTCTTTGAAGGAGAAGCTTATCCTATGAACTTCAAGAGGGCTGATCAAGCCCAGATAAAGATCAATGAATATGTAGCAGGAAGAACCAATGGGAAAATCAAGGACCTCATAAATAACCTTGATCCACTTACTGAAATTCTCCTTATTAGCTATATTTATTTTAACGGTAAGATATACATATCATATTCTCCTACTTCAAACATTATTTTCTCAGGTCAGTCTTGGACTTATCACTGGTTTTTTGCAATATGATTTTGCAGATGAACTCATATCTTCTTTTCCTTTTGGTCCTAACTTACACTTCATTATAAACAAAGGAAATTATTTTCCGCTTGACACGGATGAAATTTCCTAGCAGAATTTATGGCAAATTATCCTATGTCTTTTAACATATATGTTTCTTTCCTGCTAAAGATTAAGTGAAATATACTTTGAGGAAGGCATCTCTATTTGGTAAAGCATCTAGTCCTATACAATCTAGTGGGATTTAAGCAATTTCTTAAACGTTCTGTTGACTAGGAATTAATTTGAAGTCCATTTCAGCTGTTTTATTGTTTAGCAAGTTCAGAGTTAAAGTCAGAGAACACTGTTAAAGTAAAACTTCACGTCTTACCTAAAAGAAAATACATTTACTCAGTTGTTTTACTGTTGCTGTGTATGTTCATGTATCCAAAGATAAACATGCAACAGTAGCTTTAGTTTCACACTCATGTTCTCCTTTTTTTTCACTAGCACTGTCTTTACTGATAGTATGGCTGTAGTCCCGATGTGACTAGAGGCATAGGTTTTCAAACTTTTTTTTTTGATTTGCAGATTCTAATATTTTCCAGTGAAGAGATGGACCCACCAATATCAAATACAAGCCTAATGACAATAAGCTTGTTTTTCTTAATTAACATATGCAGTCTGCTTAGATACAGTCTACAGATCTTCCCAGAGCTTTTCAGACCGCTGATCTAATGAGAAGAAGAGGAGCAAGGCTGTAAGGCTCAATCAGTGGTCTAGTAACAGATATTGCATCTTCTTTCAAATCTTTCTCTTATTCATTTTATCATTTTCTGAAAAAAAATAATTGTACTCAGAAAAATATTCTGTAACTTATCTGATAAAAATATCATTAAGCTTTTTAATTGAAACTGAGATGTGTTAGAAATGCTATTCCTTTAAAAGAAATGCTATTTGTTTAAAACTGTTAACCTGGATGCTTCCACTCTCCTCCCAATATAAGGCTTCCTCCGAACGTAATTCTAAACCATGTTTTTGTTTGGTTTTGCCTTTCATCTCTGTCTCTGCTCCTTGTATTAGTCTCTGAAGATTTGACTACAGCTAAATAGAGCTGTTTGGAATATAGATGACTGATATTTCTTAATTCTCTTGAACACATACTTGTTTGTCTCCAACAATATTCTCAAGATAAGCTTTTATTAGCATCAGGCATATCTTTCAAAACAGTCAAAAAAACTGTTGATTTTTCTTTTACTGAAAGGTGTTTGAAGAAGAAGCAGTAAATTCAATAGCATAGTGGGGGTAAAAGCCTGAGAATCCTTCTATTACAGATAACTTTTACATGTTTTAAAAATAAGTTTTATTTAAAATTAGATGTTCATTCTTATTATTGAAATTGTTTCCTAGCTCCTGGAGATGGTGGAGATTCAGTTTTAGCTCTTCAATTTTAAAGAAAATAGATTCAAGGATAGCATTAACAGCAATAATAAGGAGTTTTGTCTTGAAATTGAGAGTAGGTCAATGTTAAGTGATCTAGAGGCTGGGATTAATCTGAAGAGGATGTCTAATGCTCAGGTACCTCTATAACCAGTCTAGGCTCTTGTCCACTCTACGGATTACAACCTTCCTTGCACAGTGCTGGTGACTCACTTCCCCTTCTTTGTGCTGTAGCATAGTGTAGAAGTCCTTCACTAAGGACAAAATTCTGGCAATATTTTCCTGGCTCTCAGCCAGTGGGCATGCTATTCCACTACAGTACACCAGTCCCTTTTCATGCCCTAGCCGAGCTGGTCACCACAATGTATCATACTTCAAGGTTCATTTTTCCACTTGAACACTGAGAAGCATTTGAGAAAGGTGTCATCCCTAAATGGTAGCCTTCTAAGAGAGAAGAGAGCACTGGAATACGAGTTCCTCTGAAACAGGAGGAAAGGATTAGTGAATATCATCTCTGTCTAATCTGTGTGGTAAATCCTAATGTCCTACTCAGTTTTCAATCAAGCAAAGCTCTTTCTGAAATCAGTGGGTGTTTTCCCAGAGTTCAGCACTAGATAAAGGGGTTTTGAGTGTTTCAGGACTTGTACCATTCATGTTTCTGTATTTCATTCTGCCTTTTTTTTTCCTTAAGCATATCAAAGCAGAAGACCTGCCTGTTATATAGCTGATGATAGAAGTCACTGTTAATGAAGAAGTATAAAAGTAGCAACTTTTGCCATCTTCAGAGTATTGGCTGTTGTCTGTTTATGGTTTCAGAGCCCAAGACATGCACTGTCTCATTTCACTCTTTCCATATACTAAAGAAGTGCTGTTTATGTCTATTTCATAGATAGTGGAAACAACAGATGATCATTATTTCAATGATTACTAGGCAGCTTGCCACAAACGTTCACATAGAAATCAGAAGTCAGAAGGGGTTGCACCTTGTTTTGTAGTTTTCTTGATGACACTTATTTTACTTGGCATTGTGCCTCTATTTTTGCCCACTAAATGTGATAAAAATGAAGTTTGTTCTAGAAGGCAAAATTTACTACAGAGCAACACCTCTTTCCTTAAAAAACAACCAAACCAAAAAAAATCCCGCAGAAAAGCCCCATCCAAAATAACCCCCCTCCCAGCTTTCCCAACTTTTTTTTTTTTTAGTCTGCTCAGCCTCTGAAATTGGTGAGGTGGATAGCTAGAATTTGGCTTAAAAATTCCTCTCTGCTGAGGATAAGAATATTTCAGAGTTTCAGTGTAGACAGTTTGTTTCACTATGGCTAAGAGAGGAGCCTTTGGAAATTAAATACTGTGAGCATGACAGTACAAAAGGTTTCTATTGTTTTGTTTCGCTTTTTTAACTCAGCAGTCTTATGGAATTAAATTTTTCATTACTTATTCACCATCATCTAAAGTGGCATGTAAAACCCTTCTCTCTGCAAGTAACCCGAATCCCTTCATTTCTCTGGAGAATTCATCCCTCATGTCACCCTTCACAAGTCTCTTTTGGTATGGGAATGAGGAGAGAGAATTTTTCTTCTGAGCTCTCATTTAAAGGCTGCATCATATGAGGGCTTTATAAGCTCCTTAAAACTGTTGTCATGGGGGAAAAGTGCACACTAGAACACTTGGTCTGTCATCTAAATGAAGGATATTGCAGCCTGCTGTAGGATCAGAGGGAGTTTCTTACACTCTACCTGCTGTGTGTTGCTATTGAATTATTCTGAGTATTCAGTAAGATTGAGTGCTCGTTCCAGACTGGTTTGTCTTTGAAGCTGATCCAGCTATACCTGTTTCTGTCTTCCATGAATGTGTCCTATGGTGATAAGTCCTATGATCTCATGTCCTCAAAATATCCTGTAACTCTGTCTCTTATATTTCAAGCTGAATGGGAAAAACCTTTTGATCCAAAATACACTAAAAAGAACAAATTCTTTGTGGATGGGAACAAGGCTGTTGAAGTCCCAATGATGTTTGGAATGGGCCTGTTCAAGCACGGCTATGACGAACAACTGTCTTCTACTGTGGTGCAAATGGATTACAAAGGAGGTGCTTCGGCATTTTTTATTCTGCCTGATAAAGGAAGAATGAGGAAGCTGGAGAAAAGATTATCTTGTGAACGTATGGCAAGATGGAGGACATTAGTCTCAAAAAGGTAAAATTCTGCAGTTCTTTTTTCAGATGGTAGGCAAGGAGCCACTTCAATTTCAATCTGCTGGGCTACGACACAGAATCAGGATGCTATCTTTCGTTCTGTTTTAATCTGCAGAATTCCCACTGACCAAAACTGAGATCTGGCACTCTGGTGTTCCTGTGATTTCACGTTCAGTACTGCAAGAAGTGAAATACTTCACAGCTTTAGGATTTTTGCCATTTCCACATTTTGTTTCCCATCTTCAGCTCTCCATAGCCCCCAGTTTTCTGCCTTAAGTCCTCTTCTCACTTTTTTGGGGGAGGTCTTCTGCCTTCCCCTATTTACAAGTAAATTCCCACCACCTTGCTTCAGCCTTTGCTTTTGTCTCTTTCTTCCTTTCTGCCTGCTACAGTTACCACTAGTTGCACATTTAATGCCGAAATAACAACTTTCGTTTGGCAATTATGAGGACAAAGCTCAATGATAAGAGTATAGAGCAGCTGGGACATTGCAGAGCCACTATATTCAGGCTCTCTGAAGATTTAGGAAGGCAAAAACGGAACAAGCTACGCTTGCTTCAAGGTAAATTTGAGCCTACAAGGCAGAAAGGTTATATGCTTTCGAAAACCAATTTTAGACTCCTTCCATTTAGTCATGTTAGAGACCTTCACACATACACATTTAAAAATCATATTTTAGATGATCACTTCTCAAGACATAAATGATGTCCTAACACAGAAAACCAAAACCAGTGTCATGCTCTTAACTCTGATTCACTGTTAAATCTTATCAAAAGAATCTAAATCTTTTTTCGTTTAAAATAAAAAGACAGAAAAAAGTATGTAATTCTATGTGCACCTTCACAGTTTTGAAACTTCTGGGAGCAGCTACGTGGTTTGTGACTAAAATCACTAGAGGACAAATGAGATGGTAAATCAAGATACTTATGATTCAGTGTTGTCAGACAAACACAATTGCCTCTAAAATCAGCAAGAAAGACACTAAACATAATTGGGGGGATCTATATTTCCTCTCTCCATCCCCTCTCCCCCCCCCCCCCC
>Ga0065711_1006449_pt1 | contig 17993 bp, 11 predicted proteins | sample Hoacrofraction12_FD_59098 | JGI IMG/M metagenome (GOLD analysis project Ga0065711, IMG submission 59098) | Hoatzin crop microbial communities from Cojedes, Venezuela - Epithelial fraction 12 v2 (version 2) | ecosystem: Host-associated > Birds > Digestive system > Esophagus > Crop | place... | reverse complement strand
CCTCTCCTCTCCTCCCCTTGCTCCTTTCCCCACAAAGAGCCAGAGGAAATAAAAATATTATCATGTAAGGTTTAGTCATGTTGGCATCTGCCAGCTTTGATAACTGATGACTGAAACTAAAGGAAGGCAATGAAATATTTGAAAATATTAAAATGAAAAGAATTTCAAGTATTTGCATAATAACATTTTCCCCTGGTTTAATACATATTTCTTGCATAACAGACTCTATTTTTATAATAAAATTACCAAACCAAATCTATGGACATAATGTTGTAAAATTAATGTTTCACAGAGACCTGTATATATATATTACCAACTCAGTTGTTACACAGCAAAAAAATGCTTGATTTCTTCTAAATGTATCTACAAACAGTCTGGAATAGGTAAGTGATGTTTTTTGCTAAGCCGATAAGAAATGTCACCTTTCAGAAGAACATAAGAAATGAAATTATGATGATGTCATATTTTTACTGACTAAGCACAGTATTTAGAATGTATATTGTGTATTTTGTGTCATTGTCATGCATGTCATATTAAATGCCACATACTATGTCAATTGCAGTTCTAATTCTCTAGTAACAGAACTAAAACAACTATAAAACAAAGGGGATGACAACTGTGAATTATGTAGATGGCTGCAGTGTTTCATGGAGTTTTCTGTTTCTTGAGAGGAAAGGCAGAGGTTGGAAGAATTACCTAAAAGTATAGAAAGAAGTGAACGCTAGCTTAATTTCTGTTCTCACACTCATTTTATGTAAGTACTAGAATCTTTATGCAGATTGAGAAAGAACAATAACTTTATTAGTAAGTTTCATCCATAATTTCAGTAAAGTTCAGAGACCTTGTCCTTAATTTTTCATATCAAACGAAGTAGCTAGACTAGGCGGGACTGAAAGAGATCAGTTCCAAAGCAGGCAACATCTTTCTCTTAGTGAAAACTCTCAGTTACGAAATTACGATTTGGAATTGTAAGAAATTTGGCCCAAGGGCTTTTAAAACCTTCTATAATACTTCCATTATGGAAAAAATACATCTTGGAAACTTTCCTAAATTTATGATTTTTGTATGGTCTTCAGTACTCTTTTTTTTTTTCCCCTCTGAATATTCATAATGGCAAAACTCTTCACAGAAAAAATAGAGCCTATCTAGTAGTTTCATTCTTCTGTATCGACACAAGTAAGCTCTAAACAGGTTGTTAGCTTAGTGTTGTATCAATAGGCTTCACATCTATTGAATACAAATGACAATAGAAAGTGCTTCTGACGATTATGTTGTCCCAATGAAAGGGGAGAAATTATAAGATACCTTTATGCATATATCTCCAAGGCCAAAATCTGTACAAAGATTTTCTATTTGTTTATTAAAACAGTGAATGAAAGTGTACAAGTGCAGAGGGTTATTCAGAAGTTCATGGCTACAACATCAAATGTAGTCATATAGTAAATGATGGAATAAGCCCAGCCTCTGAATAGTTTTTGTAGTATGACCCAGCAGATAGGTTAGAAAGTGTATACACTGTTGCTCCAGCTAAAGACTTTCAAAAACTTTACTTTTTCCCTATTCCAATCACAAAACAATATGAGCATTAAAAAAAGAAAGCACAGTGTGGCATGATATGAATACCAAATGGAAGGAATGGTTAGATCTATGGTGAGTTTAACCTTGAGATTTACCATTTATTTTCTGATGAACATATGGTTTTATTTCTTCCTCTTAATTCTCCTTTCTTTGATATTCTTATAAAGTCAGAAGCTGTTTATGCAGAGGATGGTCCTCTCTCTTTGCACAGTCCATAATCAATATTATCTTTTCCACTGCTACAGTTTACCAGCATTTTAGTAATCGTAGCAACTCTGAATAGTAAATTATTGTCATTATTGGTATATAATAGTGAAGCACTACCAGCATCAGAAAGCAGCAATAGTAATAGCATATTGATGGTGTTCAGAGAATCAGAATCATGGAGGCTGGAAGGGACCCCTAGAGGTCATCTCGTCCAACCTGTTGTTAAAGCAGGTCAAAACCAGATCTTGTCTAGACTTGTCCAACTCTGAATGTGCCCAAGAACAGAAATTACAGAATCTTTCTTGGCAAACCATTCCAAGAGTTTCATTACAATGTTTTTGGGAAGAGCCATAATAAAGAATAACTAAACATATATGCTAAAATGAATTTGGACAGTTCTGCCAGTATTCTTTTCTGAAAAGCAGCAGATGTGGGGGGATTTACAATTTCACTGGGTTAAATAAAAGTTATGTATCAGTTATGTTTTTTGTCGTTATTACAAACTGAAGACCTCAAGTAGGTATTTCAATCAGGAGTAGTTAAATTACAAAATGAAAATCTTAACAGTAATAATGCTATAAATATTACAATATCAAAATACCATTCTATTAGACGAAAAATTACACTGGAATATTTCATTTTTTTCTTTATAAAAATTTGGTCTATTCATTTGAAAATACTGATGAATCGTTGTTAGGTACCTATTTTGTTGCACTGTGAAGTATCACCATTTCCTTCTATGAAAAAAAAGGTGCAGAATTGGGCGTTTTAGTAAGAACTAAAAAGTTAACAAACTAAAGTTACAACAGCTAACTTAAAAGAACCCTTAAAATACTATTGTGAAGTTACATTTAATGTATTCCATGCATTTTTGCAACACCTTTGATTAGTACATAATTTGAACTATCTTTGCAACCGTCTACTCTGAGGATGAACAAAGGCAAAAAAGGTAAAATAATGATAGAGTCTCTCATTGATTCAAAGCAGGATATTACCCTGTAATCTCAGTTTGTTAATTGTGCTGATAGTGATGTGCAAAGCACAGAATTATGTGTCACTTTCCTATGCATGTCACTTTTCTATTCTACAAGGCCCAGAAAAGTAAATGGCTATCCTGTCATTATTGGTCTAGTCTAACAAACACAAGCAAAGACATAAAAATCTACCCCAGCAGAGAATAAATTAAATCGCCACACTGCAGCATTAAATACTATTCATAGGCTTGCAAGGGAGCTTAGCAAATATTAGCACTTTCTTTCTTTTTTCTTCTATTTTTTTGCCTATCTTGTATGTTTAAAATGAAGAGATTGTATAACTAGATATTTATCTATGCATTTGGTTGAAGTTGTAAAAAAATGAAGCAATTCGAGAAAAACGTTGCTTACGAGTATTTTGAGGTCAGTATATTTTCTTTCCTGTATAGATGTAAACTCTCAATCACTGAAAGTTTTATGACCTGCTCCATTGATTTACCTGACTTTCCTGTAGAACAAGTTGACTACCAAGTCATACAGCAGATAATATACAAGACAGTACAAAGAGTAGTTAGGTACAGACACTTAACACACGGCAAAGGTGTTTCTGCATACTATAGTGTGACTTCATCACACCAGATACAAGCCAGGATGCTGTTGGCCTTCTCGGCTACCTGGGCACTCTGCCAACTTTTATTCAGCCAGCTGCCAACCAACACCCTAAGGTCCTTTTCCGACAGGCAGCTTTACAGCCCCTCTTCCCCAAGTCTCTGACATTTCATGGGATAGTTGTGACAGAAGTGCAAGACCTGGCATTTGGCCTTTGTGAAATTCATACAGTTGGCCTCGGCCCATGGATCCAGCCTCTCCAGATCCCTCTGCAGGGCCCTCCTGCCCTCAGGCAGATCGACACTCCAGCCCAGCTTGGTGTCATCTGCAAACTTACTGAGGGAGCGCTCAATCCCCTCATCCAGATTGTTGATAAAGATGTTAAACAGAACACGCCCCAATACTGAGCCCTGGGGAACACCACTCATGACTGGCCGCCAGCTGGATTTAACTCCATTCACCACCACCCTTTGGGCCCAGCCATCCAGTCAGTTTTTTAACCAGTGAAGTGTACATCCACCCAAGCCATGAACAGTCAGTTTCTCCAGGAGAATGCTGTGGAAAACAGTATCAAGGACTTTGCTAATGATGGAGCCTTTGGTAATGATGGAACTCTGAGCTTACTATCCTAAAGACAAAAGATAATAAAGACTACTTGAAACTTTCATTGACTTGTGGTACAAAAAAAATTCAGTTAAGGTGACAGTCTGTGGAACTCATCATATTCAAGTTACATAGACAAGAAAAGATATACACAGTGAAGTAATTAAAATTTGTGGTTGAAGTATACCTCTTCATTTTGAATTATGACAATTTAGCTGTATTCTGTGGGGGGAAAAAAAAAGCTTCCAAACAAGAATTAAACCTCCATCCCAAACAGTAGTCGTCAAGCATTTAATGTTATACCGTCTAAGTCAACTGTTGCTCTCATCTGCATAGAATACCTGCCTTATGTTTCCAACATTCGCATGTCAATTTAAAACATATTTGAAGCTCAAATAATATTCTTCTAACAAAATCATATGCTTCAGTTACTTAAGAACAGGATTTAAGAAGACTGTGTTTAGGTGTGTCACAGGAATTTCTTTGTCTCAGTTAACCATGCATTTCTTCATTCAGTTCACACATACTGACAGACTGTTAGATAATCTTAAAGACTCAAAAATAAGCACACAGTTCCTCTGTTCCTTACAGTCTTGATTTCTTCCTTTAGTAGGGACTTTGTGATCTTATCCTTCTTGAATTCCAGATATTCTCTGTGTAGGAAAGGACTAAATGGATTTATCCCCAGCTTCTTGGAAGAGAATGTCCTACCAAATCTGTCTTGAAAAACTTGTTCCTCAGTTCAAATTGCTTCAGAAATTTACTATGGGAACTTCAGAATTTGTTTCTATTTTGTTCAAAGAGAAGCTGCAATGCATAATAAAGGCAAAGGAATTTTGAAATGTTTCTTTTAGAGTTAGAAAGTTAAAACAGAACACACCACAAAACTGTTTTAAGCCATGTAATTTATTGAGATTTAAAACCTTTCAAATGTGAAGCACTTTACATTTTCTTCTTTTAATATCCATTCTTCTAGTGTGGGACAATAACAAATGTTATACTATCCACTCATTCTTCCAGTTTCTTACTAACACGGATACTGAGTGGTATATACATTGTATATACAAAGTAATATATTGTCCTGGGTTCAGCCAGGACAGGGTTAATTTTTACCAGAAGCTAGGAGGGGACACAGTCAGGAGGGCTGACCCAAACTGGCCAAACAAAAGGGGGTATTCGATACCATGTGCTGTTAGGCTGGGTTCTGGGTGAGGGAGCTGGCCAGGGGGAAGTTAATCATGGCTGGGCAGTACACTGGGCACCAGGCAGTGAGAGTTGCTCTGTGCATTTCCACTGTTTGTTTTGTATATTCTTCTTATCAGTATTGTTGTTGTTATTGTTCACTTTGTTTGCTGTTCTGTTAAACTGCCCTTATCCTTACTCAAAAGTTTTTTCCCTTTTTCTTTCCATTTTCCTCCCCACCCCAGCAGGGAGAGGGATGATAGAGCGACTACATGGTTCTTTGTTGCCAGCCATGGGCCAAAACCATAACATATATCCAGTGCACCTGTCAAACACTGTTTGTCTTGAGCTATAGCAGAGTTACCCAAACATTGCCTTCTGCTTCATTCAAGATGCTCTAAGGTATGAGAGACAGCTTCACAGGCTGGCAGATCTGATGAAGGACCTACAGAGACTTGTGTTTATCTGGAAGCTATATATATATGGCTAAGTGGCACACCTTAGGGCATGTCAAAACACACTACATGTTTATTGTTAGGCAGCCGAATTCCACCCTTAGTTTGGATAAAGCTGAGTTTCCTCAAGTAAATAAACTCATTTGCACTTTATTCAGTTTTCAAACTGCTGACACAATCTCTTCAAAGTCTGTAAAAAAGGAAAATGTAAACCAATAGTTGCAATATGATTAAACAGGCTACAGCAGTGAGGATGAACAGCTTATATCCTGCAGTTAAAGTAGTATTCATAATGATGAAATGCAGTTCTTTTTTATTGCTAAAATTTTATTGACCAAATGTTGAAGTCATTCCTCACAGCACTATAATCTTACAACACTACAGGGAGGATAGAAGTTTCATGGAGGTGAGAGTTGAATGTGTATAAATAAATCTGACGTGAAAAATATGACAAATTAGATTATGCTTCTTTCTTTTAAATGTCTGACAGAAGAGCAAGGTGGGAAAAGATCTGCCTCCCGGTCCTTGCCAAAAACTTACTAAAAGTAAATAAAGTTTATTATATTTAGCAGGTTCCTGACATCCATTTCATATCTGGAAGACTTGAACTCAAGACTATGAAAACAAAATGAGACAGTTTGAAATTTTAGGGTGGACATTAGACTGACAAGTTTGGTAACAGAATTGCACAAGCCATTGCTGTCTAACACATATAGTATCAAGAATATTGTTATCTGTGATACTTTTACTTTGGTAATCAAAGCACTTCTAGGTACCCAATGATAGATGGTAATTATTATGGCTAGATTTTTTCTGAAGGCTAGTTTTTGAGAGCTAGGTTGTAAAAGTGAAAATATAGTTATTTGGAAAGGGTGTTAAGTACTCTCTTAAAAATGCAGTATTGACTATAGAATGCCTATAGAAGTTTGCATGTGAGGAGGATTGGTGTTATTGGGTCATGAAAATGACGAAGTTAGAAGAATCATTTAGAGAAGGTGTTAAATAATACATTGAAAATGGCCAACAAAATAAGAGAATATCAAAACATGAATGCAAGTATTCAGAAATTAACATCAACTGTGCAGGAAAGTAAAAACAAATCAGAGTTTTGTTACAGGGAAGTTACCAAAATTATGTCTATAACAGCAAAACATGATATTACATACACAGAAACCCAGTGAAGCCTGGTTTCCCATAACTGTGCTTCTTCTGAATAACTAATGGTCAGATCTGCAGGTGATGGTGAGAGTTTGCAGGCTTTTGTCGAAGAATTTTCCACAGTTGAGGCATTTTTCATTCCTGAGGACACCTCTAGTGTTCATTAATGTGTGCACTCATGTTTTGCTCAGAAGTTTAATATCTAGGTATATGAAATCTTTACCAGACTCTCAGTAGATGCCATTTGATTGGAGGGCGTAGGCAGATACATGCACATATGATTCCTGATTTCTCACAAAAGGAAGAGTTTAGAAAAAAAAGAGAGAAGTTGTCTATATTGTATTTCAGCCAGAAGTTTTATAGTGCAGAAATTTGAGAAAGTTCTTCAGCAAAAATAAGTGAATGATGTAATTATTTTCTTCTGACTGGATAATTAACACTTAGAGTGTAATCAAGCAATGACAACTAAAAATGCACTTCAGCATAATTACAACATGAAATGACAAATGTCATAGGACAGAAGGTTAGTAGATGAGGGTTTTTTGTTTCATTTTGGTGCAGGCTTTTTGTACTTGTGTTACTGTTCTGGTTTTGGCTGCAGCTGGCAACAAAAGCGCCACCTGGCCGCCCCTCCCCCCGCCAGGGTGCGGAGGAGAATAGAAAGAAACAGGCAGAAACCGGTGGGTCGGGATAAGGGCAGTTTAACAGAACAGGAAACAAAGGGAACAGGAACAACAGCGATACAGATAAGGGGAATACACAAAACAAAACAGACCGCATAACAGACCCACTCTCCCGAACCGCCGCTGCTGCGCGCTCCCGAGCCGAGAGTGAGTTCCTGCCGTGCCGCCCCCTCCCCACCGGAACCCAGCAAGGCGGCACATGGTATGGAATACCCTGCTCTGTTCAGCCAGATGGGGTCAGCCTGCCCGGCTGTGTCCCTTCCTGGATTCCCTTCCTGGATTCCAGTGAAAATTAACCCTGTCCTGGCCAAACCCAGGACAGCTACTTCTTTATATATGCTACCTTTTGGTCTCATTTTGTGTTTATCACAGAACAAACAAGGTTTAGCCAGAAACTGGCAAGTAAGAAAATGAAGGAAGCACAACATCTACTCTCCACCAGCTGTGCCATCAGCTGTGGGAGGCAAATTACTGGTTACTCTGGAAAGTTCCCTATTGCTGTGTTGCAGTTCAAAACTGTGTTACCCAAGCTGTATCAAGTCACTGGACACAAACTTCTTTGTTATGGATTCTAACTATTTCTAACACAGAATACGGAACAAATCAGATCAAGTATAAGGTCTTTCAGTCACAAAAGTGCCTGGAAAAAGTAAAAAAAACAAAAGTGTTGATGCTCAGCATTTGTGTTATAGCCAAATTTTTATGTAAATTGAGGGAGAAGAGATATGATTGACTAAGTGAAATAAGAACGCAGTAAACTATTGACAAAAGAATGAGTGTCTAAGAACACTCTAGAAATCCAGACCCAAACATACTTCTTGCTATACAGCACAATAGTCTACTTAGTTAGACTTCACCAAGTTTAGTTTTCAGTCTTGTAAGATTCATAATCTTGTCCATTTTCAACAGAGGAGGAGAATAAACAAAAAAAAATGCTGTAGATATAATCTGGGTGGGAGAGGAATGGGACAGTAAAAGAAAAATACGTCAAATCAGACAATGGCTAAGGGTGACAAGGACCTCTGGATATTATCTAATCCTGTCCCCCTGTTCAGAGTAGGGCCAGCTAGGACAAGTTGTGGAGAAGTATGTCCAATCAAGTTTATAAAATCTCCAAGGATGGAGACTCCTTGACCTTTGTTACAGTGTTCAATCATCTTTACTGTAAAAAAGTTCTTATGTTTAGGTGTTTTTTCCAGTATTTCAGTTTGCACCCCTTGTTCTGTCAGTGGACACTATTGAGAAGAGTCAGGCTGCATCTTCCTTACTGCCTTTTCCAAAATCAGGCATTTATATACATTGATTTAATCCCCTCAAGCTTTGTCGTCTCCAGCCGGAACAACTTCAGTTCTCTCAGCCGCATCTTGTACATCACATGACCCAGTCCCTTTATTATCCTTATTTTCCTTTACTGGACTCACTCCATTATATCCATGTTTCTTTTGTGCTGGGGAGTCAAAAACAGTACACAGCACTCCAGATGTTGTCTCATTAGTGCTGAACAGAGGAGAATAATCACCTCCCTCAGTCTGCCAGTCACATTCTTCCTAATGCAGCTCTGAATGCATTACTAGCCCACTTATATGATCCTAAAGAGATTTCATGTCTGAAAGCACATGTAGACTTTGAATTCCTCCTATTTGTTCTCTATGCTTCATGCTCTTAACGTACAAGCAGTTCCAAGAGGAACCCAGTCATGGTGATTTCACAGAACAAATGGGATAACTTCCCCTGTAATGTTGACATCTCAGGTCTTCTTTATTTGTGTGCACATCCTTGAAGAGGGGCCCTTTCAGCACTGTTTTCTTCTTTAAAATGTCTCCAGGTCCACCCTCCATTCTTTGTTTTCCAGGGTGGTCCACCCCTTTCTCGCTTAATAGTAGGTCATCATGTCCCACTCTCATAAATTCTAGCTTAAAGCTGTTCTCAACAGGTTAGCCAGCCCAATGGCAAAAGTGGTTTTTTTTTTCTATTTGGTCGGCTGAATCCTACCTATTCCTAGCTGTCCTTCCTTGATCATCAAGGAGGGTGCCTTGGTCATTAAAACCAAATCTCTGTTGTCACCACAAGCTGTGCAGCTAGTTGTTGACCTGCAGAAACTCTTCACTCCTCTTCCCTTGTCCACAAGCCCTTCCCTCTCACTTGCAGGACTGAGGCGAAAATCACCTGGATACGCAAGCCCTGGATCCTCTATCCCAGAGCCTCATGATCACACTTCCTATTCACCAGGTCTCCCTTGTCAAGAATGTTGATGCTTATGTGGAAGAGCACCAAGGACATAGTCTAAGGGTCTGAAAAGCCTTAGCAGTCTGTCCACAGCATCCCAGATCTGAGCAGCAAATCTTCCCAGACAAGAAGTAAGGTCAGCAGATGACAGCCTTCATTCTCTACAGTCAGGGGTGTCCCACTGCTGTCACTCACCCCTTCCCCTCGGTGCTGCTGCAGAGTTCAGATTCATCCTGCTTGGGTGCATCCTTGAACACAGCTTCCAGCCCCTTGTCTGCTACAAGGACACTGACCTCTTCTGTAGTTTCAGATACACAGTTGTACAGACTCTGCTGTGGAGCAGGGGCTGTCTTCCTTGTGCTAGAAGTCACAGCCTTCCAGACTTTGCCAGTATAGGAGTCTCCATTTCCCAACGCAGTGAACACAGACTCTGCCTGTACCTCCTTCAGTACAGGTGAGCCTTCAGGCTTTTGTAGCTGCAGTGTCATAAAGAAGATCCAGACAACCTCTTTCACAATACCTCTGATGTTGTGCAGGCCACTGACCTCCTCCAGTAGCTATCTGGCCACATAGATTCTCCACCAGCACACTCCTGTAGGCAAGGATAGCACTTCTCTTTTTGTGGAAAACAAGCTCAAAGAACCATTGGATCAGGAACAAGTGTCAGAGATTGTTAGAAGCTGTTAAAGCTTGCTGGAACCCTCCCATGGATACCATCACCTAATTGCAGCACTGGCACAGTGATGTTCCTCGAAAACTTTCTAGAATTCTCCCAGCAACCCCAGATGAAGCTCCCAGAAGATCTAGATGTCATAGCAGTGCCTAGAAACTGCTATGCACATTGCTGTACCTGTTGTTTGCCTGTTAGGTGATGTTTTTAATATTTCAGAACTATTCAGCTGTCACCTGTGTGAACACAGTGACCTTTAACATGGGTCATAAAAAATATTTTAATCCAAAAGCCTAAATATAAACACTCAAATCTCTAAAGATTTTGCAGATTGTTTTAATCTCATCTAATATATATACAAAGCTACATTCAAACCAAATTTACTAAATTCTATTCAAAATCAGTGTTGAGAAAGAAACCAGATCTTTTTTACATGTTTACTTGAGGCTATGAGATTTATTCTTAAAAGCACCTATTATTATACGTTGAGTATAAAGAGACTTCAAACAACTAATTTCAAATGCAGATTTCTGTATTCAAGATATCAAAAACTCTGTGGAATTCACCTCAGCTTTAATGCGTATAATACTTTGAATCTAAGCCTAAATTCAAGTAAATTATTTTCAGTGAACTGGAGTGATAACTTCACAGAATGCATGGAGGTTGAACTCAGCTCTAGATACAGCTGAACCTCTGTAGTCTTGATGCTTGAATTTTGCTTTGGTTTTGATTTGGTTTTGCTTTAATGATTTAAGGTTAAATGGAGACCTAGGGATCAGCATTGGAGCCTGTTATTTTCTGATCTATCCAAAATATGCGTATGAGTCTAGCAGTAAGAAATCAGATCCATTGGAGAAACTATGTTCAACTAGAGTGGCAGTTGCGGTCCAGAAGGAACATTAACAAAACTACATCCAGAATGTAAAGAACTGTGCATCTATTGAGATACTAAATAACCAAGTGAAAACTTTCTTTTTGTCACTAAGCTCCACTGCATTGACTACTTTGTTAGCCTATCTATTGACTGTAATGTGAGTTTAACTAATTTAACACCTAATTTTCATTCAAAACCTATCTTGTGGACATTCTGATTTAAGTGTCTGAATTTGAATCTGATTCCAGTTCTTGGGTATCTAAGAATTCTAGCAATGAACACTATGACCTGTTTATATCAAGGAAGAATTCTATACTGTGATTATATGTAAATGTCTTGTAGAAATGAACAAACAAGAGTTCTTGATAGTACAGTCTCTAATGCCAGATTATACAGAACTTGTTAGTTAGTGACAAGAATGCTGGATCTCAAAACACACACTTTTAAAGAAAATCTTACTCTGTATTGATAAAGAAGTTGAAAGTCAGGCCACCATTCAGCTGTTGTCTAAAACAGCTGAAAAGTACGCATATTTGGCAGTGTTATTTTTCACTGTGTATCACATTTCTGATGTACTGCAATTGCTAGTAAAAACCTTCTATCTATTCTTCCCAGTAAAACTCCTTTCATTATACATATGCTGTTATTAATATTCTCTGCTAGTTTTCACCACACTCTGCAAAGTTTACTGTCAGTTGAAATGTCAGGTGAAATTGCCTACTTTGCTCTATAATGTACAGTTGACTGATACTCTTGGAGGAAGAATAAATGCTGGCTGTAAACTTTGGGCTTGCCTTCAGCTATCAGACATTTCAAAATATCTTTAAAGAATATGCCTGAGAACCATTTAACTTCTGAAAACAGCAAAGTTTGGAAAACCTGAAATCTGGAATGGCATGTTTGTTATGAGTATTCAGCAAAATGAATACCATTTCTGGTGATTAGTATGCTGTGAATAATATAATTTTCCTCAAATATACTCTGGCAAAAAAAAAAAAGTCAGGGCATTAGAAAAGCCTTTTAAAGTTTCTAATTTCATTCACTAGAGTCTGAACCATGACAGCTATTGTATAGTAAACTCAAGCTTTTCTGTTAGAAGTGTAAGATTGTGCAAGTACAAGTAATCCAATGTTCAAAACAAAAGGGAATAAAAGACCAAAAGATAACGGATTTCAGAAGAACAAAATAACTAGGAATGGAAAGGTGGAATGAACTTTAAGTACATCCACCACTGCACATATCAACCTGTATTTTTCTTCTCCAGCATTTAATAATTCCTTTGTTCTGTTGGTAGGGAGTCTGTAAAATCATTTGGCACTAAATAATTTGCTGCTTAAGCTGAAGAAGAAAAAAACTAGTTTGTTGATTTGTTTCTTTTTTCCCCTACTGTTTATAAGGCTGTAATTAGTGTTCCATGACAAAGAAAAGTATTCTGACTTTTCCCTGGGAAAAGTAGAACTAGCCACTTCAAGTACATGGCAAATCTATTTCTGTCCCTATTTGATGGATCTTCTTGAGCTAAGAGGATAGGTTTTTAAGTCCTTTTTTTAATCTAATCATAATGGACATAATCTGAAGTACTGTAAACATTGCCTCAGAGTGTAAGCCCCTGCTTCTAAGAATGTATAAACATTGAACTTTTTATTCTCCAATATATATTTTTGAGGCAAACCTTACCTACGATTTTACTGCATCCAAAGGCTTGGTTTTTTCCTGGGAAAAAAAATGAAAAAATGAACCAAGGAAAGACAAAAAGAGCTGACATAACATTTTAACTTCAGTTATTTTTGTTGAAGAGGAAGGCTGCTGTATGTTTTACCAACAGGAGTTTTTGAGAAGCCTTGATTGTTCTGTCCAGGAAATGACAGTAATCAAGTTTTGAAGTAATGAATGTGAATATGAAAGTGTGCACTGCTGCTGATTTTGTCACTACAGTCAGTTGTCTACAGCCACTACAGTCACTGACCATTGGAGACAACAGAACATTGATGTTCGAGAAATTATACAATAAATGACAAGAAATGGCAAACAAAAAACTGTTTTGTAGTTAGTGCAAATAACATCTACCTTATGGAAAAGTACAGCAACCATTTGTGTGTGTATAAATGCAGAGTTTATTGAATCCTGAAGCAAGCTGGAATTGGTTACACGTGGAAGATCTTCAGTACTGTACATGAAGTCAGGATAATTGCTACTTTCATCCTAATAAAGCTCCTCATTTGCTATTAAATTAACTCTCACCTTCCTTTTATCAAGGGAAAGTTCATTCAATAGTACTAATAGGGAAGACTTCTACTTCAAAACGGTGACACATAGTGTGTTAAGCTCCCTTCCAAAATTGGATTTTTTAAAATCTGAAAGTGTTAATAATAATAATAAACAATAAACATTGGAATATTCTTTTTTTTATCCCTACAAAACTTTAGTCTGAAAAAGAGAAATCTATAAAAATCAAAAGGAAAGTAAGTAGTTAATGATCTCTGAAACAAATGAAATCTAATGAAGCCAATTTTAAAGTGATTTTGTTTCTGTTGATTGGTTTCAGAGTATTAGTTGAAATTCTTACCAGGCTTGTGAAATTTATAAATTTCTATTTTTCACATATACTCCCTGTAATCCAGTAACGTACAGAGTCTTTCCTCCTCCAGGATTTTTATGAGGGGAAACTCTTAGGGGCTTCTATTTTCTGAGAAACAGCAAATGACTTTTTCTGTTTCCGAGAGACACTCAAATAATTTATTTACATTCCAAGGAATGTGAAAAATCTGCTACCCCATCAAACTTGATGAGGCCACAGTATGGATTCAAAAATTAATGGGTAACACACAAGTAAAAAAATGCACAGTGAAAGTTGCTTCAAATTGAACCATATTTAAAAAAAAAATCTTTTTTTTGTATTATTAGATTCTTTTAACTGGATTAGATTCTGTATTCTTCTTCACACATATTTACTTAAAAAAAAAAAAAAGAAAAAGAAAAACTGCCCCACTCTTTGAAAAAGATATGAAGTTTGATGGTCCTTTACTGTATGGGGAGTTAGTTATACCTTGCGGGTTAAAGTAATTTAAAGCAATTTAATGTAAACTTATCTTTTAAAATTCAGAGGAAAAATCCTGGTTAATACTTCAGATTTTCACTATAGTTAATAGAGCATGCAAACAAAAACCTTCAGTAAGTGATTCATCCCACATATATTAAAAAAAACTAGCATTACCTGGAGGAATCTCTCACTTTTCATCAGTTATAGAAGGAGACTAAAGAGATAGTTTAGATCACATACTCAAAGTTATTACCTTGTGTGAGGTTCACTACACATCTAGTGTCTTTTTAGCTTACATAGAGCATCTTGGAGGCCTACAACCACTACTCCAAACAGTCATGGGTCTTCCACAGAGATGTATGACAGCACAAAGAAGTTCTAACCAGGAAAGTCAGTTTCTTTGGGGGCCCATCTTCAATGCCTCTATGCAAACACATGCAGTATGGGGAATAAACAAGAGGAGTTAGAGACTTGGACATCCCTGCAGGACTATGACCTTATTGACATCACAGAGGTTGGATGGGGCTTTGAGAAACCTGGTCTAGAGGAAGGTGTCCTTGCCCATTGCAGGGGGGCTGGAACTAGATGATCTATAAAGTTTTTCCAACCCAGACCATTCTATGATTCTGTGATTCTATGTCTCATCCAACCTAAGATTTCTGAAATAACAGCATTTGTTACATAATAGAATCAAACCTCCATTTTGTTCTCCTTCATGGAAAACATAAAGAAATAGATTCCTCAAAAGCTCTACCATCTTATTTTAGTATTGATAACTAAAATGCCTCCCATAAATCATGTCTTATTATTCTACACTGACTACAAATGAAACACAGATGAGAAACTGACAGTTATTTTATGATTGTCATAAAGTAGATAAGTTGAACTTCAAGCCTTATGATAATTGATATGAATCTGTACATTGAAAAAGGTCTTTTTCTCCTGTAGATGAATGTAAACTTTGTCAAAAGTTCTATTATATCAGACTAGCACAGTTATCACTCTTAGTCTTACACTCAAGGTTCTTCTACATATTTTGATCCCAAAGTATGTAAGATGATGATAACGATGTTGACAACTATTTATTCAGCAACTGACAACTAAAAATGAAATTGAAATTAATTTTTTAGAATGGGGCCAAAAAACATCCTCAAAACTGTTGTACTATCATTAATGCATTATGAGAAACAGATTAAAAGTTCTTGGAAGAGGTTAGATAAATTGCATGCTTATTCGGCAACTGTTTCCACAGTTACTTATCATCATTAAAGCTTCAAGACTGCATGGTACCTTGTTTCACTACACAACTGGATCAAGTAACTGATATCTACTACTAATTTCATGATGTTTTCTTCGTATTTTTAGCTGGTTTTAAACAGAAAAAGTGAAGTAAAACCAATTCACTATTGCTGTCAATTGATTCAGAATAATCCATGAAAGTCACCTTAGTCAAGGTCATCCCACTTTAGAAGTATGAAATATTAAAATTTTTAATTTACTACTGAACAGAAAGGACAAACTTCTTTCATAAGAAGAACTGTCTGGTTGTAGTGGTACAGGTCCCCGCCCTCTCCTGGACTGCTTTACGAGCTCAGGACTTCCTGCCAAGTCTTAGCCTTTGTGCAATGATTTTGCCGGTTAAGTGTCCCTTGACTGTACCAGGAACTCTTGCATGGCTCAGGTGGGGAATAGCACTGAGTGTACCAGGAACTCCAGCTGCCTGGTCAAGATGGGGAATGAGAGTGGGAATAATCAGTCACCCCCTGACAGCCTTGGAAAATGTCTTACCTGAATTGTAACTCGGGTGGATCAATACCAGAATTTTGAGAATTCCAGTAACTGGCAACCCTGATTATGGCCAGGATGGAAACGTACTGACAAAGTCAATCCTCTTGAGATCCTATGAACAGTTGTACCAAGAAATGCCCTTTGAGCTCTTCTGGACCACAGCGGGCTGCACCCGGTATGCCCCTCTGAGTGGGACGCCTCTCAGAGCACTTCAGACTCTGAAGTTCAAAGCTATTGGCCGTGACAAGACCTAGACCGAACTACAAGGATCCCTCACTCCTTGAGGCTTGACCTTCATCAGTAGAAGAAAATCATTTGAAGTGAGTATTTCGCAGAACTCTAGGGGAATTTTTAACAGGTACCTTTATCTATTCATACAGTCTATATGAGTGCATGTGTGAATTGATTCAAATCATAATATCCTATTATTGTGATTGTAGTGAATTCTTTTTAATCACTTTGTAAATGTTAAGTTAACAAAAGGTTAATTAATTACTGCTAAATTTATTTGATTCTCTCTCTAACTGTGAACAAACCTTAAACAGCTTCTAGACATGTCCTTTGGACATAGACTGTCGTGGTCTGAGGCTAAGTCTGGATCCAGCCGCACCTAGGCTCCTCTCTGAGAAGGAGTTCAGAAAGCGAGGGGGTCCATTCTGAACCTTGTGACTCAACGGGAAGGTGTCCCTTATCCCTTATATCTTTTTTTCAGTCTCTGTATAAATCATTTTATCTTGATCCTACGTCAGTTTTGTATTTCATTCATTTAATAAGTAATAGAGTGAGTCTTGCCAATGAACTTCATTAAATCACATTTTATAAATTCTTATTAAAATTATGTCTTCCAGATACCTTTGGTGGTGATTCTTTAAGCGACCTAACCACCCATTTGAGACACTGGTGTCTGGGTATAATTCAGCTCTTTAAACCTAAGGTGAGTGCTGCCATACGAGGCTTGTAGAATATTCAGGACATATAGAAGGCTCGCACACAGGACACATATCTTTTAGGAGTAATGGCTGAAGATGGATATAAAACCTTACATCGACTAAATTAGCTCTAAACTTCCATGTTTGAAAAACTGAACCCTGCTGTATGTATTGGCTCTCTCCAGTGCCTGGATTGTCTACATGATTTATATTAGACACTTCGGTGCCAAAAATGGCTGGAATCATTCTGAGCCCAAGGCTAGATATAAACACTGAATGGACTCAGTGAAAGACTTGTCCTTTGAGGAACTTGGTAATTAACAGATTTAGGAGGCAAACGCAGTCCAACATCTAATCTGGCATTGAAGAAAATCACATCTCAATATGAAAACTGGCTGCTTCTAACACTTCATATTCAGTGTAGTCCACCTAAATTATAGAATGAAATAATAATTTAGTTTTGAAAGGGCTTTTGGAGGTCATCTGGTCCAGATTGGTCTGAATGGTAGCCCTGTCCTCCAGGCAATCAGCAGTTCCCCAATTTGATGTAAGAAAGTCCATTCCCTCCCATCATCTAAGTTGCTGATGAAGACATGAAATAGTATTGGCTTCAGTATCAGTTCCTTAGGAATGCCACTAATAGTCAGCCAACAGTGGAACTTCAAACTGTTAATCATTAGACTTTCAAACTGATAGTCCAGTCAGTTTTCCGCTCAGCTAGCAGTCCACTCCTCCAGTCTTTATGTCTGAAGTTTAGCGTCAAATATGACGTGGGAGATCATGTTGAAAACCTCAGTCCACTAGTCTTCTATTTTCTCCCCAGTCCATAAGAGAGGGGAGTAACCAAGAGTCAGGTTAGGTGTTTGGCTGCTGTCTGGGGTCACAGAATCACAGAATTGCAGAATAGTAGGGGTTGGAAGGGACCTCTGTGGGTCATCTAGTCCAACCCTCCTGCCGAAGCAGGGTCACCTACAGCAGGCTGCACAGGACCTTGTCCAGGCAGGTCTTGAATATCTC
>Ga0065711_1039243_pt1 | contig 17995 bp, 6 predicted proteins | sample Hoacrofraction12_FD_59098 | JGI IMG/M metagenome (GOLD analysis project Ga0065711, IMG submission 59098) | Hoatzin crop microbial communities from Cojedes, Venezuela - Epithelial fraction 12 v2 (version 2) | ecosystem: Host-associated > Birds > Digestive system > Esophagus > Crop | place... | reverse complement strand
GGAGGTTGTGGAGTCTCCTTCTCTGGAGATATTCAAGACCCGCCTGGACAAGGTCCTGTGCAGCCTGCTGTAGGTGACCCTGCTTCGGCAGGCGGGCTGGGCCGGATAACCCCCAGAGGTCCCTTCCAACCCCGAACATTCTGTGATTCTGTGAAATGACAGTTTAGGACTGAAGCCAGCAAAATAAACTGGCTTGCTTAATGAGACTACAAAGCCTTTTGCTAAATTTAGAGAATATTTATTTGAAATTAAAGACTCTTCAGTTACGGGTGCAATAAAACATTGCAATCGTTTGCTGTGTACCAGAACTGCAATTTACAGTTTCTACTCACCTTCTACAGCTTTCATACAGAGAATGATATGTATTAGTTCACTAAGGGTAAAAAAAATTAAGTCTTAAATGGGTCAGGTATGACACACCAAGGAGATTTTATCTTTTTAAGTAAAGTAGTTTATTGCTGCCTGGAGAGAAGGGAAAGAAATGGATAGCTCGCCTGGTGAACCACCCTCTCCCTCACGTCTTTCTTCTCAGTCTCTTTGATGGCTCTTACCTCTGTATTACCGGGACATGCTCTAGATGCACACCTCACTCTCTGTAATTCCTCTAGCATTAACAACCTGGTGTTAAAGCAGTCTTAACAGATCTGACTAAAGGCACAAATTATCGTAAGTTTTACTTTAATCCACATCCAGCATAAATTGAACAAAGGTATAAAAAAGCACATTTACTATGGGGATAGGAGGGTGCCCGAAGAGTGAGAAAGCTATTCCTGCACCCTGCCTTGTACAGAGAAGCAACTCCTATTGAAGAACACTCAGGCAGGGTTTTGTTATATTCAGCAAGCAGACGAGCAAACTCACGTAAGGTGTTTAGATACACTGTAAATATTTTTGATCAGCTTTTGAGACGAGTGAAATGCTTTTTATCATTTCAGACAAGGCAAGCAAACATCTTGCCTGCACTGAACAAAGGAGCTATCATTTGCTGTCCTGTCTCCCATTGCTCCGTCTCTGCTCCCAGCTATGCCCATTTCCCCCCTACTCTCCCTTGTACTAGTGCTTGTTTGATCAAAATGTTCATCGATTCACATTACTAAAAGGCCTATGTTTTTTTTTTTTGGGGGGGGGTGAGGGGGTTGGTGCCAGGTTAGTCTTCTACCATTAAGCTAGGCTGGGACATTCCCTTTTCAACAGAACCAACTGCTAGCTTGGCTCTAGCCATACTCTGGAACCCCACCAGTAGTCACTGTCACAGGTAATGTCTAGGAAGATGGCTCTGGGATTGGAATTCACACAGAACTGGGTCTCTGGGAACTGGATTTACCAACGGCAAAACACTACACAAGAGAAAGCTGAAACTAGGCAAGAGGAAACCTTAACAGGAGGGTCGCCTCTTCCTGCTGGTAGGCACAAACTTACATGAAACAGTTTTCCTTGATTCCAATTATCTCTTCAGATATAGACAGCTGGCTCACGTTTTTCTTGAGGTGATGCCTGCTTTTAACATCATGGCTTGAGCAACCCAGAATCCGCAAGGTGCCTGAGGAGTTACCAACCTTCACAATGAAGTGCAGAGCGTGCCGTGTTCCCAGGTGTCATTCACTGCTTCTGAATTAACAAACGCAGCCACAAAGGCCTGAGAGATGCTAGATTACAGCAGTCGCTAACTCAGCCTATGACCATGTCCTAGCAAGCCAAAAGGGGATTCCAAACCCATGATCGTCTCCAGGAGTGTGGTGTAGTTTCTAGAGCTGCTCATACTTCAGCTCGGCACAGCGCAGCAAAGGCTTGGGGTGCTGAGTAAGTGACAGGAAATGTGATTTGTACCTCAAAGATGGGGAGGGGTGGAGCAAGAAGATGGGTTCCAAGAATCTCTGCTCTTAATAACAGTGGGATTGGCACAAAGGTTTCCCTCCCGTGGGAATAACCATTTTAGCTTTAGACACAAAATAGCTTTGGATGAAGCGCGGTCTAAATTGCTACTGATAATTTAAACAGATTTACCCAAAACTGTTGTTAACTAAAACCAAAACCCACCTTCCAAGGTTGCAGCAAAACATTACCTTTAATGTAGGAGAAGACCCAACGTACACAGGGGGTGGATTTCCTTGCCAACCCTGAAGACGATAGATGTGTCCAACACGGGAACAGGGAACAAACAACAGTTTTCCTCCACACTGCCAGATCTACAAATTAAAGCAAAGGTATTATTAGTAGATATGCAAAGGAATTTAAGACAGATAAGTAGATAATCAATTAGGGAAGAAATGTCAACTACTTTTCTTACTATGCCAACTGTGTGATATATTTAAATATTTTTGCTTCAGATGTAAGCATGAACATAATAGGTCTCTGAAATGAAAGGCTGTATTGAGCACATCTTCAGCTCAGCCATGAAATTACTCAACTGCATTAGTTCTTAAAAAAGTTTTTAAAAAAGTTTGCCATCTCATTCCTTTGCTATTTTAAAACAACAGTAATGAATAAGTGCACAAAATCTGGAACTGGTTAATTTTTATTATGACAGAATTAATAATATTTTGATTTTGTTAAAGCAGTTCACACAGCATCACTAAGATCGGTTTTGGTTAGATGTCCATCACATTTAAGTTTTTCTTAATAAAGACTAGTAGGAGATAAGGAAGTCTTTGGTAACCTATTGTCCCACGTGCAAACAGATTTAACTATAGTAGCTGAAAATAAAACAATGAGTAAAACGTACTACCGCTTTAAAATTCCCTCCCTCCCACACATCCTGGGAAAATCCATTTATGGGGAAAACACACCTAAATCTGAATTTAGTTGCTCACAGTTTTGACAAGTTTGAAATGTAGCATCAAATCCAAATTCAAGCTAACTTTGGGAATGTTCCAAATTTGTCTGTATTCCAGATTAAAAATATGATTTAACAGTATTAGGAAAGATGGGCAGAATAGTTTACTACCTTCATTGCATCCTCATATCAAATTTCTTAAGTTTCATTAAAAAAACGCCTCAGGTATGCAAGGCCATTATATTTGCTATCTTGGAGTCAGCACTCAAGACTGATAAATGTTATTTAGTTTTTCTGAAGACCGGCTGTGATCTACGTGAAACCAATTTGGAGGTCTCTACATAATCAGCACTTCAATTACAAAACTACTGTATGTAATTTCAATCACGATTTAGCTCTAAGCAAGATGGAGAATTAGAAGGATAAAGACCCTCTGCGTCTAACATCCTCGGTAACTACCTTTTGCATATGGATTTACAGCTGAGCAAGTGCACTCAGAGCTTTCCTCAAAATCACGAAGAGCACGAGTAGCTAGGGGAGCTCTGAATGTACTTCTACTAACATTCAGCTACGATTTCACAGATCGCTGCTGAGGATATTAGAGGCCTCCACTTTTGTTTGCTAATTGGGACAGATTCCTGCTGTCTGCCACTTGTGTCATTATGAAAACCGAAGCTACAAGAAGCTAATGATGATCATCTTACGTCTCCTGCTAACTGAAGAGCACGCATATGCCTAGGAGTGAAAATCAAATCTTCTGCAGTGGTTATGAATTATGCAGTTAGCGTTTCAATTATGAAGACTTCTCTTGTAAAGAAGTTCTTAAAATTTTGAAAAGTATATGAGATCATTTTTCACCCATAAAAATGGTGGGGGGGTGGAAACCAGGGCAGATTCCTTTTTGTTGCATCTTCATAGGCATCTATGCTGCTTGAGTGCTACTTGCTCTCTATAATCACTTTCATGAGAAACGACGTTTTTCTATACTCACCACGAGAGCACTCAGTTCCCCCCCCAAAAATCTGCCAGTCTGATTTCAGAGTAGATATTTAGGGTTGTGTGTGATCTCAAACCATTAATAAAATCTAGATTACTCAGCAGTCAGGTCTCAGCACTAGGCCACCTCTCTGAACACTCCTGCCCCAAAGCCCACAAGGAAACGCTGAGGACACCCGTGTCTGCTGCAACATCTCCTCATAACAAAACCCACCGGGCTTCACGAGATGGGGGCGGTGCAAACCAGAGACAGGTCTGTCTGATCTCCAAACAGAAGTATCTACAGAAAAAATATCTACTAAACTGAACTAGTTTTCAATTTTCGGTGTTACCTTGTAAGAAATTTCAAAATTTTCACCACCCCAAATTTGAAGACCTGGATCATAGAGACCCAGTTCAAAGAAGAAATCGCGTTCGATGGCAAACAGTCCACCAGCCATTGCAGGGGACCTGGAAGAGGAAGACAGTGTAACTCCTTCTGCCAAAAGGATATAATAACACTTGGAGAAAGAATTAATTAAGGAAGCAATTCACTGCTAACATATAATAAAGATTAGATAAATGGCAATACAATGAAAAATCATAAAGCTTTGTCATCAGCTTCCAGTGATTTTCTGAAATGACATCTGTACAATTTCTAGTGAAGTCACAGATTTTGTTGCTTTTTTTTTTTTAAATTATACACAATTTTGGTTGGAATTATCCATTCAGCCAGCCAGCGTGATTCTATTAAAATCAAAAAGGTAAGAATCAGCATGGCAAGGCACTTCTCTCTTGAAAGTCATTCAAGTTTCTGAGATAACAGATGAGAACATAGAGCAGTCTTAAAACTTATGCTGTGAGGAGCTGCCACATTGAAACTTCTTGTCTATCACACAAGCAACACAGTTTCCTTCCAGCTAAACGATACCTTTCCATCTTCTCCCTCTGGCTCTTTTTCTACCACTGCCATATGAAACACTTCTAATTGTCCTCAGTGAAATTTTAAAGAGGGCCTGGATCAAGTTGTACAAGGTTTCCATTTTGGTTTAGGTTTTTGTTTTTAAATGGCTTTGTAAATCCCTCCACGTATGCCAGGGTTCAATTAGCAAGTTTTAATGTGCCAAAACGACGTCGTGGTTTGGATTAGAGCATTTTTGCAGAATGGCTCTAACCAAAATTCTCTGGTTGTTTGCTCACACCGAAACACAAAGTAGGATATGTTAAGCCATTTCCAGCACACATATCAAGCACCTTTCACCTGAGGATGAATAAATGTATAAAAATCCTAATGGATAAAAGCTGGACTCCTCACTCAGTTGGCAATTTGAAAAAAAGCAGGTAAGGAGAGAGTGAATTCTTTCTGACTTCAGATGTTCTACAGCACTGAAAGGAGCCAAGAGTCCAGATCACTCTGGTGAGCCCAGTAAAACACAAGTGACAGATTCCTTCACGACCAAAGTACTGAGAGATGGGTCATTTCTAGCATTATTCAGTCTTTTCATTCCATTAGGTTTTTAACTTAGCGGTGCCTTTTTTAGCAGCAAAGATTATATATTTCCCTTCCGCACATAAATGTCTGGAGGAGAACTGCTTAAGAAAAACTAACCCGTAGGGTTAGCATCTACGCCCTCGGCATAGCATGACCACAGACAGAGCTGCCGGGTCTGCCAGCTGCGTCAAGTACCATGGTTATGAGCTCTCCAGCCCACCTGGTCAGGCACCAAGTTACTCCCAAACGTCCCCTTGTACTCCTCTGCCCTTCGCAGGGGCCGAAGGGCGGGCAGCCGGGGAGCGCGGGATGCTGGAGGGTCAGTCCTGGCCTCCAGCGTGCTGCCGAGTGCGTTAAAGAACACAGCAAACGGCGCGCAAGCTCAGTGGTTTATTTTACAAGATACGAAGAGGTGAGCATAATACTTCTGCAAGAAGGATTCATTCGGTCCTGAGGCAATTCTCACATTACAAAAAGTTTGTTTCTGCACTTTAAGGTGTTCAGCTGGGTATTTGGTTTTCTTTTGGTTTGTTTTCTTTTTGAACTAGGCAATCCTGGCTACGGTTTCAGTAGACTTTTATTTGGTCTTATTTGCCGCGGTACTGCTGCAACAAAATGCATGCAGCCTGGAAATAAACAGATGCAGGGAATGTCTCTTTTTAGGAGCAGCACTGTAACTCTGAAAGTATTATTAAAAATAATCTTTTAAACCATTCCGAGAACATGTGTTCTGTGTTTCTGGGAACAGTTTAAAGGATTTTAATACCTGTTTGGATGGTAAACACAGAACACAACAGCGATGTCTGAAATAGGTTATCCTCCTCTAAGTGAATATTAAAGTTCCAATGTGGACAGCCTTGTCAGAAAATAGTATTATTTATACTGCATACAAAACAGATCAAAGCTTCGTAACTTCCTTGCATGTGTTGCCATTTTAACAGAGAACAAAATCATGGGTGAGGATAGGGAACTACCAGCATCAGTTCTTACAATGTTTAAATCATATATACAAGCAAGAGAAGATATTAGATTCTCACGATGTGAGGATAGCTTTCAAATGGAGTAACACGATTAGTTAAGTGTGAAGGGGAAAATAATAAAAACCAGCAGAACCACAGTCTCCCAGTCTTGAAAAGCCATCCAGAAACCCTAGTTTCTAAGCCAGGGTTTCTAGCCAGTTTCTGTTTGCTGGGAAGAAAATACACCGCCCGACACAAAAGAAAAAGGTGGGAGTTCTGTGAAAGTTATTGGAGTTTTCCCAGAAAATAAGGTGGCGGTTTTTCCCCCCCCTGTCTTTTTGTTTTAATTTTTGTAACGTTATGTGTATTAAATTAAAATCCCGACACATACTGACACTTCAGAAAATATCTAGCCAAGATTCTTAAATAGTATGCTGCTTTGTCAGATGTGATCTATTATGAAGCAAGTGTAAGAAATAAGACAAAAGGGATTTTTTTGATGCACATGCATAATCCATGAGCTGTATGCATGCATCAAGCCGTGACAGCAGACTACAGATTGTACACATTACCGGCTATTATAAATACTCACAGCATGCTTGTTATTTCAAATCAAATAGTTAAATAAGCACTGTTGTTTCCAACACTACTTTTAAAAAAAGTATCATAGCTACACAAAGTTTTCCCTGGAAACAAAGCCATACAGTGCTTTACTTGGCCTAAGACACCCCTGTCATTCTAATGTGCACCCTATTAACCACACAAGAGCAGGAATGGAGAGGCAGCACAAGGCAGCAAAGGTATTTTGAGCACATCATCAGTTGTGGCAAACAGGTCTAATTAAAGAAAGAGCTGGTGTGGTTAGAAATAGGAAGGAGATTTTCAGGCTAGAATTACATGCAAGTTTTAGCGGATCAATATCGAGAGAAAAAGAAACGGGTAAGTGATTTAGTGATTACCGATACGGTTCGGTTTTTGTCTTTCTGCTTTCCTTCTCTCGCTTGGTCAAGGGAACCCTCTTCCATAGCATACTCCAATCCCACGCTCCTCTAGCAAACCCATCTTCGTCACCACCCCCTTGGGGCACAATCTTATAAGTGTTGCCGTCTATGACATCTATAAGCGGCACAGTGCATGTGGTTCTGCAGGGCGGCGGGCGGTGGCAGGGAGGATGCGGTTATGGGCAAGGACCCGCGTGGCACACGTGCACCGACCGTAGTTCGTGGGAAAAGAGGCGGGAGGGGGGGAAAAAACAAAAGGGTTTAGACAAGTATCCGTTACGATTCACAGTACGTAAACAGCTCTCTTTACCGATAAGGCTCAGTTTTATGTTTTCGTTTGGACTTTTCCTTGTGGCTTAACGGAATTCGTTTCCACAGCAAACTCCAGTCCCAGGCCCCTCTGGCAAAACCATCTTCATCCCCACCTTGTTGTGGCTCAATGGAATAATCATTCCCATCTATGTAATCTATTAGAGGTACAGTACATGTAGTTCTGAAACATTTGTAGAAGGGAAAGAAAGAGCAAAATACAATTTCAGAAATCTGTCTAATCTGAAATTCACACCATTAATTATTAAGCTTATAGAGCAGTTTATATGAAAAGTCACTTGTAAACATATTCTTAAAAAATAAAGCCTCATTAGAAGAAAAAAGAGATAGTCCTTTATGTTGTCTTAAGAGGCTCTGAAAGCAGAAAAGTTGGGTCTGAAATGCTAATATATCAATTTGTTTATCAGCACTTTTTCCTTTATGTGTACTTCTCGACATCGGCCTTCTAATAAAGCACTGCTGGAGAAAACAACGGAGCCTTTGGAGGGCTAGGGCTCTCACAGCATCATTATTTCCCACAATTTCTATTCATATCAGATCTTAGCTGTCAACAAGTATGATAAGCTCTTTGCTTTTACTAGTGTAAACATGGATTTTCACTATTCTGCCCATTCAACTGCACCGCAAATCCAACCTCTCAGGATAAAATAACTACTGGTGCTCTCCTAGCAGCAGTCCTCCGTAGAATGTTTCCTGTTTGATTTGCAATATGTTCCTCGTTGTGATCTATCACATACAACATTCACCAAGGAGAAGACGTTATCTTGTTATTCTCCCAAAATTTTCCAAATGAGTTTCCTGTTCACCAAATCTGAGGCATTTCCATTTTTTTAAGTGAAATCCTATGAGACAGAAAAATATGAGGAAGGAAAACAAATGCTAACACTGTGCTCTTCCCTGAGGCAGAAGCGGCAGCACGCTGCGCCCAGGGGACCAGGGCTTGGAAGAAGGCAACCCCTGGTCCTCCTGGACCCCCCTGCTTCTGCCGGCCGTGCTGGAGAATGCTTCTAAGGTTGCCTGCTTGCACCAGCCATCCTCGTGTGAAAGAGAAACACATGCTCGATGGCAGCACACGAGCATTTCCATCTTCTCTCCAGTTTACATCTGGGCCATATCCTGGCCTAATTAGTGTCTTGAAGCTGAGTAACAGCCTTTAAACCACACAAAACCCACGTCTTCAAGACAGTTCTGGGAGCACGACAGGTTAACAAATAGTTTTCAGGATTAGGCAGTTATCTTCTGGGATTAAAGAGTTTAAACAAGCACAGGGTTTCCTAAACACACGTGCTCCCTGACCACACAAGCCAAGAGCACGGCAGCACACACCACCAGCAGCATTTCCACAGCTGGAAGCAACGAAGCCCCCAGGGCTCCTCTCCTCTGCCACCCCTCGCAGCTCCCACGTTTCCACCGCCCGCTGGCGCCCGGGCCCATGGCAGAGACAGGCTCGAGCCCTGGCCTCGCTTCGCTGCAGACAACGCTGCAAAACGCCTCAGAGGAAACAAACAAGACATGTTGCAGGACCAAAGATGAGAAAATTATAAAACTCTTGAGATCACGGGGCCTTTAAATCCCCATTAAATCAAAACACTCACTGCTACTTTTCCTCTATCAAAAATCATGTTTTTGTTTAGTTATTTTTGTTTCATCAGGCTCCTTGTTCAGCCAGAACATTTTTATAACAGTCCCTCAGATCACTACAAAAGACAAGAGTTGTCTTGTATTTAATCTATACTAAGAGCAAAATATTCAGTATGCCTATTAAAGTAACCGATCTGGAGATTTATTTGCCTGACTATTTTCCTTCCTCCCTACACAGCTTTTATGCTGGGAGATAATAAAATCATTATACAGCATGTATCGATACAGTTTGATATAGATACATATTGATACAGATATAAAACATATTGACTACGGTTTGAAAAGGGAAGATTGTTACTGTGACTTTTTCTTCCTAAAAGGCCAGACGCTGGAAATAACGGGAGAACATTACCTGTCCTTAGATATAGGAGCTATAAGTGGCGCATACCAATTAATTCCCACCTCACAATGGGCATCAAGGTAAACCAAAACCTTCAAAAGAAAACAAAAAAGTCATTTATATTTCTGTATACGAGATCATGATGATTTCATTAAGCTTATTTACATTGAAACACTTTCATATTATAAAGAATCAATGAAGCTTAAATAAGTAAAATTGATCTATTTCAAAAACAGTATCAATAATACAATACTAAGTTTCTACACATCTATTTGAACATGGAACCACCACCCAAAATAAAAAAGACAGACTTGTGTGTGAACCGGCTCCTACCTGTCCAAGTTTAGCCTTCTGGGCTCCAATGCTCCTAGCCTGGATTAAACCTTCTCTCCTCTCATTTCGAAACACCTTTACAAGGCCGTTCCACTGCTTAATATACTCATCCAGCCTCTCTTTTAAGTGCGCTATCAAATAACAACAACAACAAAAAAATTTGGTGAGGTTTAATAATAAACCGTGTAATAATAAACAGTGCTTTTAATACAACCCAAATCCAATTTTACTTAATGTCTACAGACATTGAAGAGACTCTAACTCAACAGTTCGTACTCCTGCTCACAAACACTAAACCTGAAGAGATGAAGCCTTGGAGCTCCCCGACTTCACAGCACAGGTTTGCCTCTGGCATACCTGAAGAACAAGCAGCTGAAGAGGCTGGCCACGCCACAAGGGAGCCAGGTGGACAACTCCCAGTCACTTCACCAGATCACACAGTGGCTTTCAGGTCTTCGCTTGTATTTCAAGCAGGCGGAGAAGCTTCTACACTTCAGCATGCGGTCTTTCCTCGTCAGATAATGTCCCATGTACAGCTGAAGGCACCACTTTCCAGTTCAACATTTCTCTTCACTCACGTTCTGCCTCACCACATTTTCTGACAGTCTATTAAATCTGGCAACCCGAGACAGAAACCCAGCATACTCAAATTACTGCCCTCCCTCATCTAGACCTCTTCCCTCTTGGGGCTGGGGTGGTCATACACTAATCTTCTAATGAAATGAATAATAAGATTAATCGGAGGGACAGACCTGCAGTGCATGAGCTGCGGCTCATCATACTGATGAGACAGGAAACCTTTGGCTGAAGGGACTCGGCCAGTAAAGGGACGAGTAACCACGTGTAAATCAAGATGGGCTACGCTTAAATGGTTACAGACTTGTCTTTGCACACTGGTCTTTGCCAAACTAATCTGGAAAGCACATTCCTACCACATAGTTCAAAAAAAGGATTCTAGTGTTGCATAATATTTTTGCACAGATGATTCTGTTGAGAAAACTCACAAAGGCAGAAGGGCTGGCAGGCAGGCGCTTGCTGTTTCAGGCTACGCCGATTTAACTACGGGTGCTCATTTCAAATCTATTTTTGTACTGAAAGGCTCGAAAGAATTGCCTACAGCTTCAGTTTCTCTCAGTTGGGAACCAAAACAAGCCGCCTAAGCTACAGCCGAGGCATCCATGCCCTGGTTTGCAGCAGCTCCAAGGACTGCCCAATGCCATGCCGGCGCGGATCTGACAGGAGAGGGGACGTGCTCAGCCGGAGGGAGAAGGATGGGAGGAGGATTCAGCAGCAACAAGCTGTCAGGTTGCTTCAGCAGCAACATGTTCCACACCCTGAGTGAAAATGATTGAAGTCTGGAGCTTACTGCAACCTACGTTTCATTATGTGTTATATTCTTGCCAACGGTCTTTAAAAAAATCTAGTTTAAACAAAAGCTACATATAAATAACTGAAATGGAAATGGTGGTTTTTGGAAGCAAAGATTCCAAGCTTGAAAATTCAGCAATTCTACCAAAGAACAATCTTCTGAAACCACTATCTTTTAATACTCTTAGTATCCCTCCTCTTCACCTTCATAAAAGAGTAAGTTTTCTCAAGTAAAAGTTTTAGGTATCCTCTCCTCCTTTCCCACACACATGTACAATTTCTTTTGCAAGTCCTTGTGCATTAGGAAAACTTCAAGGATACATAAATATCAAACTACAGAAAGAACAATTTTATCACATATGCTGTATAGAATAACATGCCATGTAATATATATAGAATGTATGATACGATACGATAGCTGTGATGTAAATTTTTATAGGATAAAATCAACAGAGTTATGAGGTCATACTGAAGTGGTACTGAGAGAATCTTTATACCACACCACTATTTATTCTGCAAATCCCAAGTACATTTTGCAGAAGGACTGTCACGAATGTTTTAAAGATTTAAAACCTGAAGTTCTTTCCAGCTCTCCTGCCTATGAAGCCAAATGTTTTAGTTATCAAATGTTCAACTACGTAAGGCTCACAGGGAGCTGTAAAAACCTGTCATATTGATTGTGTAAAGCTTTTCTACAGTACAAGTCTCAGGACTTTGCAGTCCATTATCTGAAATGGTGCCAGGGTTAGCAGCAAGTGCTATTTCCCACAGGAAAATTGAATTTTCCCTCCTCCCCCCACTACAAAGCCTGCATGACAGTAGTGTATAAAATCCTGATACTTTTACAGTCAGAAATACTGTTTGGCCAGCGTTAAATTTTGTTCACCTAGAACGTGTATTTATGATATCTGTCAACAGCCTTACAGCATTCTGGTTTTTGTTTAAAAATGTATATTTTACCTTTCAAAATATTACAACCACCACTCTGGTCTTCCCTTGTTTGGGTTCTTCTCTCATGTCTCGGGGCATGATTAAAGCAGGAATCCATGTTTTTTAAAAACATGTCCTTTCTCCAAAAGACCTCAGGCATTGCAGATTACAAAGAGGGGGAGGAGGAGGAAAGCATTTTTTTTTCCCTCGACTCCAGGATGTCAGTTTGAGAACTAGAAAAATGATACCAGAAGTCCTCCCTAAAGCAGCTGCCTCTGAGTCGCCTGTTCTGCAACACTACTAACACGGGGCTCTCCGCTCTAACACGAACACTGATTAATCCTTCAGTTTCCACACTGCAAGCACCATTAAACAATTTAATAAAAATGCTGTTACCTGTCTATGTTCATTACTTCCCCTTTGGTTATCTTATGGGTTGCAGCATCAGTGAGAAATATAGATAGTGATGAAGAAAAAATAAGTGAATGCAAAAGGGAGACAAAACCTTTAAACGCTAGTAGGAACACTGGTATTTACCTGGCAGTCCCTCGGTACAGGTGCACGGGCCACAGAAGCAAGCTGCACCAGCTGAGACACTGACTGACCTCTAAGCTTCGGCAAGAAAGCAAGCTGATACCTAAACAGTAGTCACTGAAGACCTATATACACAGCTGTAATTGTAGGGAGCGTCAGAAAATCCAGTGTTATGAATTCTCAGTGCCCTTCCAGAACAGGCGTCTCCTCCACACTGCTAGCACTCACAGCGAAATAAACTGCTTCTATCAAGAAAGACAAGAAAAACTGGGGAAAAACAGCCCCAGGCACAGCAGCATGGCCGCACTGGCACTGGGGTAGAAGCTGCTGCAACACAGCTCGGGCTCTAACATGCATTAATACAGAGGTCTCCGCCGAAAAGAACAGAAATAGCATCATTCAATTAGCTTGGCGTCATCGTCTTGTTACTGTTCCCTTTGTGCTTTGACAAAGGAAACAATGCCCGAGCAGAATTCGGCACGTCGCTCCGCGCAGCTCTCCACAGCCAAACCCCGCTGTGTTTGCAGAAGAGATTAGGGAAGGAAGGGAGAGTGTCGTTCAGTGAAAAGACTGCTCCCAGCTGACGTTATAGAGAGAATTCTAATGAAAAGAACATTTTCCAAGCATTGCAACTGTTCCTCCCTGTCAGGCATAACACACATAATCTTCTATGCAGCTGTAACTCCCCTCTGATGAAAGAGGATTTCTCGTAAAGAAGGACAGACAGGGCTCTTTATGAGCCAGCATTTGGAAGTGTTTGCAACTGCTATGCTCCATTTTAATTTCGTATCGCTGGAGAAGGTGGCAGCTAAGAAATAAGGACAGCCACACTGCGTGTGAGCAAACATCTACCCGGTCCAGCATCTGTGTCCCTCAACATTAGTCTCAAAGAGCTGGGTGGAAAGGCAGGTATGAAACATGCAGTCTGAAAGCAGGTGCGGAAGAAGAAAATCCTGTATCTGTGCTGTGAGCACTGCTTTTATTCTGGCTGAAAAAGCATAAAGCCACCAGCAGCTCTGCTGTGATTAAGAGTGTTTGCGTTTTGCAGCTCTCCTAACAACTGGAGATCTCTTCAGGTGGCTTGGCATGCTCCGCAGCCCGTACTACTTCATGCTTCTCTCTGGGGAGAAAGAAGTGGAGCAAGATTCTACTCTCTCGGCCATTTTTCATCTAGAATACAATCTGAATTATTGAAATTCAGTTAATTATGTTTACCAAGTAATAGCCTAAAGCAGTTTGAAGAATTATTGCCGTGAAACAGTACAGTTGCAGCGAGGTGTTCAGAGCCATTCCAGTCCGTGCTTGTTTTCCAGTCACTCATACATGAGAAAACTGCACTTTGAGCTTGCTTTACTGAATTTTCTGATTGAAGAAAGTTATTTCTTGAATGGAAAACGAAGTGTGGGAAATATAGAGACAAGGGTCTGCTGGATGTTAGGTCCAGACTAGCTGTACCTGACAACCATTCATACATGAGCAGAGAGCGTTAAGTGAAGTTCTGCATTTCAAAACAAATGTCTTGACAAATGCTGCCTTTCTTTAACAATCGTCATATATTGGAAAACTGTAGTATGAGTTGTTATGCCAGACAAATTCATTCCACAGATTACATGTACATAGCACAGAGTCAGCTACAACTCATGTGAAACCCAAGTACTGAGTCCAGCCACCAATAAAAAAACCTGGTAGTTTTCTAGAGACCATCAGTGTCATCATTATTTTATACAGCTAACTCAGTCCTTGAATAGCTGTGAAGGAAAACTGTGATCCTATCTGAAAAGGAAAAACATAGCACATGTCTGCTGACTGAATTATTAAAATTATATCCCTTAGGAGAGAAGATATTTTTGTTTTATAGCATGTGTGCGTATATCTAAGCCAAATTCTCAAAAGCTGTAAAAGGATACAGGAGACTATAATGTAGTGTTCAGTAACTTTATTAGACTATGCCAGATGGACTTCAGTTTACAATACAGGTAACTTTTCCTCTCCTGTAAAACGAAACAAAAAATGATACCTACCTACCTACAGGTATGATGTAAAAATTGTAATAAAATAATTATTGTTAATAGTGATTTATACTCAAAAAAGGCAACCCTGGCTACACCATGAGTTTGGTTTTAAAATTTATAGCGGGTATACCTGCGGAAAACAACTGCTCCTGTGAGGCTGGAACTGGGAGAAGCCCAGATCCCTTGATAAAACGGAGCGTTTCAGAACAGAGTCATCTGCTTTCCATGCCACTGCCCAATTCAGCTATTACAAAAACAAAAAGGAGGGTAAAGGGAATGTACCCTATGCTGCTCACCAGTTCAGACATGCCCAGACTCCTAAAAGCCATCATCATTGTCATCTAGAAGGGACTGTCATCCCGCACATTCAAAGTTCTGTTTTTATCTCTGTGTCTACTCTATTTCTCTGGCAACTTCTATTCAAGAACTATGCTGCAACAAAATCTTGCAGAACGTGCAGCTTTGGTGCACTATTTTGAAATTTTGTTTAAAGTTTAAAACCAGGCAGACTTTCTCTGTATCAATCATCTTCTCTCCCTAGTATACCATTTTCAGTTTGTTTCTGTGTTCGGCCTTGATTTGCATTATTGCTGAAATACCACCATTAAAGGGAAAAAGTCAGTGTACGTTTATAAGAATCACAAGTACATACATCCTGACGCTAAACCAAGACCAGAACATGTATTACAAAGGATGCAGAAAATCTCTGGACTTCTGAAAATGTTGGTATGCAGGACTCCAAGAAAGGCAGACATTAACACACACTTAGATTCTTAAAAGCCCCTCCCCCCAATAAGAACCAATAACCACCTCAACATCACATTTAATTCAAAAAGGATATTGTGAAATTAAAAAGATAATGCAAATGAATTAGAATAGTTCAATAGCCTTAGATACATTTTTATTATAGTGAAAAAAAAAAGAAGAAAGGCATCTGGATTCCTATAAGGAATAAAGACATACTATTCCTAACAGGCTAAACTCAAAATCCTTCAGTACTCTTAAAACTACTTGCTTTCACAAGAGCTAAGAGAGGTACTGGCTATGCCTGCTTTCTGCTCTATACTACTCTACAACTGTGGAAGAGAGCCCACCACAAATCCTACACTTCAAACAGCTCGATACTCATAAAGGATTGCCACCTTTATGAAACCGGTTCATCAGAAAAGAGCTTTCTCCTCACTGAAAACTGAAAGGGCTGTGAAGAAGGAACTTTCTTTTCTTGCAGAGTCAACTCAATCCATGGCAGGTAATAAACCAAAAGAAGACTATTTTTAAAACAAATGAAGTTTCCTTTTCTACAAGTAGTGTGTTAATATTCCAAATATACCTTTGTTGCTAAAATCATCAATCAGCACAATTTCTGCCAAATATTTCCTTGGTGTTCTCTTAATGACACTGTGGACTGTCCTCATGAGCGTGGACCATCCTTCATTGTGGAAGACAATGACAACGCTGGAGGTGAGCAGGTTATCATCATAATGCCAGTATTTGCATCTGTAAAAAGATTTGATTTCATTAGTTTTTAACATTATGATTTACAGAACTGCTTAACAACACCTTTGTGCAAATGAAATCTGCACTGATGGCTATCCTTCAGACTAAAGAGAAATAGGGTGTAAAAAGTTATATAGCTTAAGTGCATCACAGAGGCAGGAGGCCCAACGAGCAGCTTGCTTCCAGACCACGAGCCTTTTTTCCTCCCAAAAGAGGTGGGATGATGCTGCTGAACAACAGCTGCTGCCTCAGCAGCTACCTGCTTCCTCCTGTGCAGGTGGATGGCACCGCACAGACCCCATCGAGAGATGTCCCCACCACCACCACCTCGCTGCTTGCACGGCCTGTAGAGAACAGGGGAAGAAAACCCCCAGACTGTGGCTCCCAAGACAGGGGGTCCTCTTCAAACCATCAGACACCATGATTTAGGACGGAGCGTGCATTCAGCTCACCTACTGCATAACACACAATAAGACCGTGCTGGTTCTTTCTAAGCCTCTTTCAATCAGATTTACTCAGTAGAAGGACTGTCTATGAAGTGTTTCTGTTGGCTTTATACAGTCCACATGCAAAATCTGCATAATTAGCAAAGTTACAAACACTGTTGTGGCAAGGCAATCAAAAGTCATTAACTACTGCCCTTTCACAGTAAAACAGATTTAGTGTTTAGTAAGTAAACTTGCTAGAAGTACTGCAGTATGTGAAATGCTCACGTCAGCTGTTCTGCATAAAACTCTCTCCATTCGCAAAAACTGCCAGAAAAGCATAGCTGCTGATAGGAAAAATGTAATCCCATGGCAGACAAGACGTGATCTTTACTGTTTATTATTCATGATTAAACTTCCAGGTATAACAAACGTCACTAAAAAAAAAAGTTACCAAACTCATTCAGGGTTCCAGCTTGACATGCCATGAAAGGCACTTCTGTATCCACTCAAAATGTTTTGCATCTCAATTTCACTGGACTTCTGTCTGTTTTTCTGAGGTATTACAGGTGATTTAGAAACAAGCAATATGAGTAATTCACTCTGCACTTTCCAATATTTATTAATCACATTTATCAACAATGCATTTCATGTGCAGTTTTAGTGCCCATTTCCCTAACTGCATCCCTAAGCGAGACTCTTCACAGTCCCCCTAATTACAACCAGTCCAGGTCTTTCCTTACCCGGCAGTTTCCCTACCTGATCGCCAGCCCCTTGTCCAACCACAACAACACAATTCCTATCACTGAACCCAGAGACGTAGCACTTTGGATTCCAATGGGCAAAAGACTTCATTTTTTCATCTTCTAGCAAGAAGATGCTACTTCTACTAGAGAGAATCTGACGTTTCAAAGACAACTGTCCGCACACAGATCCCTCTCTAAAGCCTTCAGCCGGTTACAGATCACAATACTTCCATTTGTAGCACAAGCATTTAAGCGGTTGACAACTTAATTCAGCTGTTTGCAAAGATAAAATGGATATGCTACCTAGGTGCGTTAAGTTGGCTGCGTAAAAGAAACATTCTCCATTGTGTGCTTCAAATAAATTAATAACAGAACTGGTTGCTTTACACACATATTCACCTGGATTAATTTTGGTGATAGAGTTATCACAGAATCACAGAATGGTAGGGGTTAGAAGGGACCTCTGTGGGTCATCTAGTCCAACCCTCCTGCCGAAGCAGGGTCACCTACAGCAGGCTGCACAGGACCTTGTCCAGGTGGCTCTTGAATATCTCCAGAGAAGGAGACTCCACAACCTCCCTGGGCAGCCTGTTCCAGGGCTCCGTCACCCTCAGAGGGAAGAAGTTCTTCCTCGTGTTC
>Ga0065711_1039242_pt1 | contig 17997 bp, 12 predicted proteins | sample Hoacrofraction12_FD_59098 | JGI IMG/M metagenome (GOLD analysis project Ga0065711, IMG submission 59098) | Hoatzin crop microbial communities from Cojedes, Venezuela - Epithelial fraction 12 v2 (version 2) | ecosystem: Host-associated > Birds > Digestive system > Esophagus > Crop | place... | reverse complement strand
CTGGACAAGCTGGAGAGGTGGGCCTGTGTGAACCTCATGAGGTTCAACAAGGCCAAGTGCAAGGTCCTACACCTGGGTCGGGGTAATCCCCGGTATCAATACAGGCTGGGGGTTGAAAGGATCGAGAGCAGCTCTGCTGAGAGGGACTTGGGGGTACTGATAGATGAAAGGCTGGACATGAGCCAGCAATGTGCACTGGCAGCCCAAAGGGCCAACCGTGTCCTGGGCTGCATCAAGAGAAGCATGGCCAGCAGGTCGAGAAAGGTGATTCTGCCCTTCTACTCTGCTCTGGTGAGACCTCACCTGGAGTACTGCGTTCAGCTCTGGAGCCCTCAGCACAAGGACATGGAACTGTTGGAACGGGTCCAAAGGAGGGCTACAAAAATGATCCGAGGGCTGGAGCCCTGAGGACAGGGTGAGACAGTTGGGCTTGTTCAGCCTGGAGAAGAGAAGGCTGTGGGGAGACCTGATTGCAGACTTTCAGTACTTAAAGGGAGCCTATAGGAAAGATGGGGACAACCTTTTTAGTAGAGACAGCAGTGACAGGACGAGGGGTAATGGTTTTAAACTAAAACAGGGTAGGTTTAGGCTAGATAGAAGGAAGAAATTCTTTACAATAAGAATTGTGAAACACTGGAACGGGCTACCCACAGAGGCAGTGGAGGCCCCATCCCTGGAAACATTCAAGACGAGGTTGGACAGGGCTCTGAGCAACCTGATCTAGTTAGTGGTGTCCCTGCTCGCTGCGGGGGTGTTGGACTAGCTGACCTTTAGGGGTCCCTTCCAACCCAAAACTTTCTATGATTCTATGATTCTATAAGTAACTGTTTCAAAAGGATCTGGGCCATTTACAGGTCCAATATCATACATGGAAGGCATATAGAGAAGTCTGGATACTGAAGAGCACATCAAATGGCACTAGATGTGTAAGTATGGGTATTTTAATCAAGTACCTGGAACACTTTCAAACACTTACATACAGAAATCTGAATTTAAGGGTTCTAATTTCAACTTGAATCCAACCTCAGTCATTGATCCTCCTTGAGATGACGATGCATTGCACTGAGAGGATTTCAAACTTCTGAGTTATGTAAGCAATCTGTAGTCTAAATATCTACTGCAGGCTGATACCTTGACCTAGATTCAGCTCAAACACTTAGTCCTTGTTCAAATTGAGCACTAGGTACCTATTGACTCTAAGATACTTCTAGGTGTCTGACTGACCTCCAAATGCCACTCCAGGAGGGCTTGTGTCTGGACTGCTAGGTCCATGAAGATATAACAGATATTTTAAAGCCTATCAAACAACATTGTGATCTATATTTGGGTAATGGAACTGATCGTCTTTCTCAGCCTTCAGTGGCATTGATTAGTCTAGTCAGTAGCTGAAGTTAACCTTTTGGGGAGGCAGAAGAAAAACAATGCATTAAACATTTCATCTTTCTTGGTGTCATCTGTTTACAGTTCACCCTCCCCAGTGAACAGTAGACCCTCAGTTTCGTACTAATCTACTCACAGATTTGTGACTACCATTTCTGACATCTCACACTACTTGCATCTTGTTTTGTGACTTAGCCTTTCTAACCCAAATCCCTACATGCTTGTGTTAGTTTTTTGCAAATCTCATTGATACTTGGAACAAATTTCTACTTTCTATATGGCTTCTTCTTATGTTTGAGTTTAATGAAGAACACGACTTAGCCACAGTAATCTCTTACCTATGCTTCCTCTCCTTCTTCCATGTTGGGATAGTTTATACTTGTGCTTTTTTACTGTTCCTTACTTAACTCTTTATGCCCTTAAAAACTCATTTACCAAGACAACTTTCTGTAGCTGGTCTTCTACAGAATTGTTAAAACATGCCCTTTTTAAATCCTTTTTCTCCCCCCTTAATTAGGTCAAACAAACATCTAAATTGAAGTTATCTTAACAGTTAATAATTTATTTTAAATACTTCTCATTTACTTCATTCATAGAATGGTACAGAGCTCCTCTGTCCTATAATGAAAGCTAAGACAGCCTTCCAGAGTTGTATCTCCGGAAGGAAAATCTGCCATGTGTTATTCATAAAGCCTGAGGAAGAAAAAGTCCTTGCATACACATGGGCAGACATTGGTTAAGACATTAATTACAGGTTCTTCTAGCAAGTGATACCCCTCAATGATTGAAAGAAAACTCCTTCAGAAAACAGGAAGTAAATATTTTCTTGAATGACTGATCACTTGTCAACTCCAAGGGGGGTTCCGTTGTCTCAATGACAGATTCCTGGCAAAGATAGGTATAATGGGTTTATGAATTTAGTCACAGTGATCAATAGTTATATTCCCAAAACATTTTTCAAGTGTCTAAGGGGACCCGGCAGATAGCAAACCATTATTGGCTTCATTGGTTCAAGTTCAATTCTACTTTTTTTTTTCAGGTCAAAAAAGAGCATTAGGATTTTTCCACAAGATGATTTAATCGAATTTCTACACAAAACTTACAAAACAGTCCTGAATTCAAGAGACAAAATGTTAAATTTATTCTTTCTACAGCATTTTTAGAACACTCTTTAGGCTTGATGTAAGTTTTACTTAGAAAGCCATAAAGTTCTTCTAGATTTTTTTTTACAAACTCTGTTGCTTTGCAACACCTCTCAGCTCTGTTGCTGCATCAATCTGCTCACTATAGCCCTTTTTCATATACAGTGTTTTCCTATTATCTTTTTCTGAAATGAACTGCTAAATATGACAGCATCCTATAGCTTCCCATCAGGAAAGTATCTTGCAATGGCAAGTGGTCAAGCTGAATTAAATGCATTTCTAGACTCAATGAATTGCAAGTACTTTAGGGTCACATTTTAGTAGGTTCTGCTATTGGCAGTTGTTAGCAATGCATCTAGTAACTTTATCACTGGACACAAATAACTTCAGCACTGCACAATAAAATGCATTATAGCAGAGTTGCAAATCTGCCCCTATGTATAATGGAACATCTTGTAGAATCATTGGCAAGAATAAGCACTTATTTATCTGATTGTGTTTATATTTAGCAATTAGCCAGGAAATGTAAGAAGCCATTAGTTCTTCTGCAAGGTTTGTTGTCTGCTCATAAAATCCGAAGACTCATTTCTCATTCTTACCACTGAAAAATCTCTGTTGGCTTATCAGCCTGTGTGGCATTTTTGCCTTTCAAGGTTTATTGTTCAGAATGTTTTGCACAATATCAGATTAAATACAGTTTAGGCACCCTTCATCAAGCCACATGCTATACATCCTTCTTGATGTTTCTTCTTCTAACTTTATATTGTAACACAGTGTTAACCTTTCCCCTTCACTTCTTGTGGGGGATTTTTTCTGAGTATCTTCTGAAAATTCTTCACTTGGGTGTGAAGCATCTTCACTGACTTTTCTCTTATCATTTATGTTATTTCTTTGTCTACTGCAAGAATATGCCAGTAATCCATTTTCTAAGGAGAAATCTCTAACCTCAAATTGAAGAACAACTAGATAATTCTGAAATTTGGATCTCTTCTAATAGGCCTGTAAATCTGTGAAATAGTGAGCTGTACTGCAATGACCCACTTTGATAGCTATTCCTATTATTAATAAGAATCCATAAGAATTTAGTCTGATTTTGTTTCTGGCTAAATTTGTCTCTCCCACACTCATAAGTTCATTTAGAAGATTTAAAATTCATCTTCATAGCAAGAGTGCCTCCCAAATGTATCTAATGAATACTAATTTTGATGTTTGGTGCCACCCCCATTTGAATCAAGGACATTTGAGAGTGATGATGGATATTTTAAAACACCATATATTTAGGAATATTTTAATTCTTACAAAAAGGATTTTAAGCTTGGTTTGAACAAGTTGCAGTAGTTGATAGAGCCAAGACACAAAACCAACCTTTTTGGAGAAACTGTTGTTTTCCTGACAAAGAGAAACCTGGATTTCCATATGAGACACCAACCAAAATTGTATCTTTCTATTTTCTGTTAAGACAAGGCCTCAGCATCCTCTTCTCACCCCTTCCATGCTGAGCTTCCTTCTCTCATCTGAGAGCCTTTCCTCTACAACCGCCAGCTGTCTCACACACCAATACACTGACAGCCAGGCTTTTCTCCCCTTAATCTCCTATCTACACTTCCACCAGTGAGAATCATTGTTCTCTCCACTTTCATGTATCATTTTCTTTACATCTCTTTCTTATATACTGTTACCATTGAAATTTGGTTATAGGCAAAATGGATCACAACATATATATGTGGAGCCAGTATTCTATTTTTAACCTAATTAAAATCTTAACAGTCTCATCAAAATAAAACAGTTATTATTACTCCATTTACAAGAACACTAACACTCACTGTGTCTATAAAGGCACTAAACACTCAATAACACCCTTACAATTTTTATACAAGGGAATGTATGAGCATTTACCCACAGAATCAAAGGATAAATCCAGTTGAAAGAGACCTTAGGAGGTCATCTAGCAGGCCAAGCTGCTCGTGAAAGCAGGGTAGGCTGTAAGATCAAAGCAAGCTGCTCAGAGCTTAACCAAGCCTGCTCTTCAAAAATCTCCAGTTATGCTCACTTTTCTATCATCCCTGTGGAGCTCAAGGTCGACTTTTGCAAACACCCTAAACAAGAACATTGGGACAGGATGTTTACAAGAAGTCATCAGCATCCTCGAGGTCTTCACCAGGAGGAGTATCATGTTCTCATTGGGTATGCCTTCCTATGCCAACACTGAGGCTTGCTTGGATTTTTTGTTATATACTTTCTTAATGTACTCTGCTTTCTTAACATCAGCTGGCAGCGCCCCAGCCACAGCCACAGAGATGGCTATGGTTTTTCAGGCAGTGACTGGAGGGCAGGGTGTCACCCCCTGCCCAGCGGGGCCACCCCCAGAGCTGAAACTGGAGCTGGGGAGGCAGCTGTCACTGGACCCAGTGTAGGGGTTAAACCAGTGATACCCAGATCAGGCCGTGGCGAGGCTGAGTCCCTGTGCTGACAGGTCAGCACACAGCCTCTGACATAGGAAGAATCACAGTTTTTCAGCTATAATTTGCCCATTGAACTTCCTTTGTCTTGACTTTTTTCACTCCTTTACAAATGTCAAACCCAAAGCCAGCTATGCTCTCCCTCCTTGTCTTCTCCCCAACTCCTGATAGTTCACCTACCAGAGCCTTGCCAGAAACACCTCAGGGAAAACACCAATCCCTACTTTCTGAACAGGCTTGTTACTTTACAGCAGCACATAGTCAGGTAACAGAAACTGAAAGAAAATAGCTAAAGTACCTGAGGTACAATTCAGACACCCAAATACAAGCTTCTGTCTCTAGGGTCCCTTCAGAAACCTTAGGGTATTTGAGGTATCTGCAAAGGACTTCTGCATATGAAGTGTAACCCGCAGGAGACATCTTCTGAGCAATAGAGGCTAGGTGGAATTTTATATTTATTGCAAAAAATGCTCCTAACTGTCTATATTTAAGCAATCTTATCTCCTTCTGCTTTCCAATATGTTTCTACCTAGACATCAACTAACCTCAGCCAGGCATATCTAAAATCTTCGCTACTGCCCTCAGGATATCGTCTGTGACTCTGCACCCCTCTCTATCTCTCCTTGAGAATTGCTCACATTTACAGAAGTAGGTAAAGCTTAGAAGAAGTTTTAATTTACTACTACTCAGTCTGATGCCAGAGAGAACATTACAAGTAGATAAAACAAATGATGTAGGAAAGAGAAGTAGGTAGCAAAACAATTAGCAGCTTTCAGCAAAGAAATGGAAGTTTAATTTTGCCATTTATAGAACCAGTGCCAGATAATAGTGATTTGTTGACATCGCAGTCTTCTTACATCTAAAATACATACAGCTATAATGTCCATAATATTACAAAAAGTCAGATTGTTTGGAAATATAGGGGAGTTTTCCTTCTCACAGTCATTCAGGGTCTACCTGATCCTAGAGCAGATCAGTACGCCAAACCATAGGGTAACTCCACGTAACATGATTCAGTGTAATATCAACAGTACTTAAGCGAAAGCCCCAGGCTAAGTAACCTAGTTCCTACTGAAAGATGGATAGCCTGTTTTTGTGATACCCAGTGAGTGGTGTCAAATCCTAAGGGAGTAATGAATCAATAACAGATCCTGTACAGGTACACTAGCAAAGTGACAGAGTGTCTTTGTTCGGTTTATGTCACTGGGCTAGAAGTCTGAAGTGCTGGATTTAGTTTTTGACTCTAATACTTGTGTGATTTCCTGTAAGATACTCATTGATCTTTCTCTCACTGCTGATCATATATAAAATGAAGAACTAGTTATTCTGAGTTATAGGTATACCTAATTACAGGAATTACTTTTCTTCCTTAAACCCTATAACTGTACTTCCTGTATTTCCTACAAATGTGTGAACACTCTAGAACAAATACTGCCTTCAGCTTAAACCTAAGTACAGCTTACAAAAGAATGAGGTCTCATTTTGGTTTGGGACCTGTAAGTACTTGTATAAGGTGAATGTAAAAATCACAAGCCTCTGTTTTGTTTCATGATTTTATCAATAATAAGGAGGTTTTCATTATGATTTGGTTTTTTTTCTATTGCCGCTTCATTTATTTCACTGAATTGCCACATAATGTATTAGCACTAAACCACTAACTTCAAGTTATCTGTTTAAGCAGATGGAGCAAAAAACCTAAAGCAACAGAAAGTAAAAGAAGCATTATAACATTCTGCCTTGTGCCTGTCACTAAACCTGTATAAATTTCTGTGGCCATATGTAAAACTGTGAGATAGGCATGCTCCTTTATGTCCTTTGATGCATACATCCTGTCCAAACCTAAGGCATGTAATAGAGTATGCTCCCTTTTTTCCTGCATGCCTTAGTTTCCTGGCATACAAACCACCAGTTTCCTTCCATAGGAAAATGGCTTTCCAGGGAAACAATGAGCATTCTCATTGTTCCATGGAAGTAGACCAGAGTCAGACTTCAACATCTACAGCCTGTAAACCCCACAGTGACAATCCGCCCTACAATGCAGACATAGCTTGTTACACTCTAACTCTCATTATGGACAACAGGAAACATACTATATATTGAACAGCCAAGAATTTTAATTAGTTAGCCTAATTAAAATCTTGACAGTCTCATCAAAATACAGAAAGCCAGCTATTATAAGTCCAGTTAAAAGAATACTGGTACTCATAACCCAAATCAATACAGAAAAACTTCTAAATACTTTTATTACAGAAGAAAACATACAAGTATCTATGCCTTTTCTTTGATATTACACACATCCTTCCATCATCCTTCTGTACCCCAAGGTCCACCTTTACAGTCATCCTAAAGAAGGATGATGGGAAAGTATACTTACAAGAACTCACCAACATCCTCGAGGTGCTCACCGGGAGGAGTCTCATGTTCACAGTGGCTACCTCTTCCTTCTCAGTCCTAGACCTTGCTTGGATTTCTTTTATACACTTTCTTAACGCACTGTGCTTCTTCTCAGTCGGGGCCATGGCCCCCAGCCACCCCAGCCCCAGGCACATAAGAGGCTGTGGTTTGTTAGACAGTGACTTCATGTGGAGATTGTCCCCTCCCTTCCCAGTGGGACCACATCCAGAGCCAAAGCTGGAGCAGAGCAGGCAGCAGTCACTGGGCCTGGTGCAGTGGTTAAATCAAAAAAATTATGATAATTTGTGCTGGGTTTGCGTGGCAAGCTTTTGGTAGTGGGGGAGCTACAGGGATGTCTTCTGTGAGAAGATGCCAGAAGCTTCGCCTGTGTCCAACAGAGCCAGTGCCAGATGGCTCCAAGACAGACCCACTGCTGGCCAAGGCCAAGCCCATCAGTGATGGTGGTAGGACCTCTGTGATAACATATTTAAGAAGGAAAAAATCCCTGCATAATGGCACTTACAGCGGGAAAGAGGAGTAAGAATATGCGAGAGAAAGAACTCTGCAGACAACAAGGTCGGTAAAGAAGGAGGAGCAGGAGGTGCTCCAGGTGCCAGAGCAGAGGTTCCCCTGCAGCCCATGGTAAAGACCATGGTGAGGCAAGCTGTGCCCCTGCAGCCCATGGAGGTCCACAGTGGAGCAGATATCCACCTGCAGCCCATGAAGGACCCCACACCAGAGCAGGTGGATGCCTGAAGGAAGCTGTTACCTCATGGAGAGCCCATGCTGGATCAGGCTCCTGGCAGGACCTGTGGATCTGTGGAGAAGGAGGACCCCACGCTGCAGCAGGTTTTCTGGCTGAACTTATGACCCTGCAGGGAACCCACACTGGAGCCATATGTTCCTGAAGGACTGCACCCATGGAAGACACCCATGCCAGAGCAGTTCTTGAAAAGCTGCAGCCCATGGGAAGGACTCACATTGGAGAAGTTCATGGAGGACTGTCACCCTTGGGTGGCATCCCACACTGGATCAGGGGAAGAGTGTGAGAAGGAAGGAGTGACAGAGACAATGTGTGATAAACTGACCAGAACCCTCATTCCCCCTCCCTCCGTGTCACTCAGGTGGAAGAGGTAGAAAAATTGGGAGTGAAGTCAAGCCCAGGAAGAATGGAGAGGTGGGGGGAAGGTGTTTTTAAGATCTGCTTTTATTTGTCTTTATGCTACTCCAGTTTGATTTGTGATAAATTAAACTAATTTCCCCAACTCAAGTGTTTAGCCCATGATGGTAATCAGTGAGCAATCTCTCCCTGTCCTTAACTCGGCCCATGAGCCTTTAGCTGCATACTTTCTCTCCCCTGTCCAGTTGAGAAGCGGGAGTGATAGAGCAGCCAAGGTGGGCACCTGGTGTCCAGCCAGGCTAAACCATTGCAGAAGTTTTTTGACCTGACCTGAATGGGACAGCTTAGATTAGAAGTTTCTGAGTGTGTTCCTTGCTAGTAGTTCAAAGCTCTGTGTATCATTTTAATGATATTTTGCTCTTATGATTGTCTTAAATTTGGAGAGATATGGGGCAGCAATCAGTCCACCTGTTGGAGGCTGTTATATAAACTAAATAAAAAAAAGGTTTTAAAATTTTGTAATTTCCAAGATCTGTTAGTGTTTTGTTTGGGTGTACTTTGTTTATTTGGCTATCCTTGTTGCTGTGCTTGCATTTGTCTGTCTTTTTTCCTAGAAAATGAGAGTTAGATATTATTCTTCTGCTCCTGAGAGGTACCGTTCTTGCTAGGAACACCAGTGACACTTTGGAAAATGGGAGGCTCTCTGATGTCCTAAGTGTTTCTCATTTTATGACCTTTGCATTTTCCTCAATAACTGTTTGCTTTTTATTATACCTCAAAGCTTGACCCTGCAGACGAGGTAGAAAGCTTATGAAGGAATCAGATCTCTATTAACTCCTTATTTGATTGTCATGGCAACTGTTATTACCATGATAAATGTAGACAGTCCTGAACTAAAACCAGTCAAAATTTTTTACACTTTTTCTTGCTTCGCTTTTTCTGCTGAAATTTTTTTTACGACTGGAAGAAAACATACATTATACACAAACCCAAGATTTTACTTGTAGTATAAATGAAATGTCCATAGTCCAGTGAAATAATTATTATTGATCTAGGTCTAATTTTTACAGAAAAAGAAATGTACCCGTTGCAGGTGTCAAGAAATTAGCAGGCGGTGCTTCTGTGAGGAGAGAAGAGACTGGGGCTGCCCCAGGCCAGACACAGCCAGTTCCAGCCAGCTCCCACTGACCCACCGCAGGGCACTGCTCTGCCCCACAGCCAAGGTGGGGGCACCTTGGGGCAAATGTGTTTAAGGAAGGGGAGAAAACACCAGAGAGAGAGGAGGAGGGAACAAAAAGAGTGAGAAACATCAGAGAGAACACAAAGGTGAGATAAGCAGGAGGGGAGGAGGTGCTCCAGGCACTGGGAAAGAGATTCCCCTGAAGCCCATGGAGAGACAACAGTCAGCAGATATCCACACTGTAGCCTGTGGAGGACCCCACGCCGCAGCTTCTGGGTATCTCCTGAAGGAACTGTGGCCCATGGAGAACCCACACTGGAGAATGGGAGAAGAGTGAAGAAGAAAGAGCGGCAGAGAGGAGCTGTTCTGGACTGACCACAACCCCTCGTTCCCCATTCCCCTGTGCCGCTTGGGGTGGGAGGGGGTGGAAGAGTGGTGAATGAAGGAGTGAAGTTGAAACTGGGAAAAGGGAGGCTCAGGAAAGGTGTACTGTATTTTGTCTTTGTTTCTCACCTTCCAACTCTGTTTTAATTGGCAATAAATTAGATCAGTTTTCCTGAAATTGAGTCCGTTTTGCCCCTGACAGGAGCTGGTAAGGGATCTCCCTGTCTTCCTCTTAAACCACTATCTATTTCATCCTATTTTTTATTTTATCCATCTGTCCTGTTGAGGAGGGGGAGTGAGAGAGCAGCTGGGTGGGCATCTGGCAGCCAGCCAACGTCAACCCACCACAAAAAAGAAAAATAAATTTTAAAAGAGAGTCCTGTTGTAGAGAAAAGTTGTAAGTAGTAATAGCAACACACTTTGTTTTACACCCACTTCCTGGGTTTTACCTTTCCTGTTTGTTTGGGTTTTTTTTATATTACCCTTCACTTCTCTCTGGGGTGCTGACATTAATGACTTCCATCTGTTGAGGTAGGGGGCAGTAAATCATTAACGTCCCTTGTCCTGCATTAAGTATGAGTATGATGCTGGTGGTTTCTTCTTTCTCCTTCTAGGATCTGTTTGAGGTAATTTTAGCATTTACTAGCCTTCAAACTGTTTTTGTTAAGTTCCAGGTCTGCACTTCTTTAACTGACCACTGGTGAGTTGTTTGTAACGATGGGATTACAATCAGAGCCTAGCCTGTGCCCCATCTCTTGTCATCCCATACCCGTACTTCCCTGTGCTGCATCCTGTGTTCTCACTTCTCGAGGCCTGTGCTGTTATATGAGGCGTATATTTCTCCACACCACATTATTAAGTTACAGTCATAAATTTGTCATCTTACACGGAATAATTGCTTGTTACTGTTCTCTATATAAAAACTATGGTAGTACCACACAAAGATAAGCAAAAGTAAACCAGCGCATATATAGTTGCCGGCTCACAAAAAAACAGTTGCTGTTACAGCTAAACCAAGTATAAACACGGCTCTGGGAAGGTGAAGACAAGTTCAGAGTGAGTCTGACAAGCCTCATTCCTGAGGTCTTGAAAACTCAGCACAAAGCCCATGGCATGTGAGTAGCAATGGTAATACAGTATTACTGATCTGCAGGGCTACACTCCAGAGATATATCATGATAAAACTTCAACAAAGAAAAATTTTTTTCTGTGATTCTAAAGTTATTCATATTTATTGAGGTCTTGATATTAAATAACCTAGTTCTCTTTATACTAAAAAAGCAAACACAAGACACTTGCAGTCTGTACACACCCACTCCCTTTGACTTAGCCACTCTCACAAATGTGATTATGGAATGCACATAGCTGGTTCTGCTTTTAGCTGCTTTGCCCAAACAGGCAATTTCTTGCCCAGACAGGAAATATCTAGGACTATATCTGTTCCAGGTGCTAATGTGTGTGAAAAGAATAGCTTCTTGGAGACACTAGTCTGAACTGGAATAGCATATATATTGCCTCATGATCAGGACCTGTGGCCTTTCTCAAGGCTTTTCTTTGTCCAGACTGAACACAAGGTATTTATCACAGTGTTTTCACCAATGCAAAATCATGTGAAAAGATGCAAAACAAACATATCGGAGCTGCACAACTGAAACATTTGTCTTTATATCATTAGAATTATCTTTGCCAGATAATTGATTTTTATTACTTTAGTATATGTGAAGACTGATTCAGCCACAAAGCCCAGGAAATTCTAAAAGGAAACATCGTTAGTTCTCAAAAAATAAACACCTATTTTTTGTCCCAGAGAAGCTTTACCTATATTTTGTTGGCCTTTGATTGATTGTTCAGGTATTTATACAAGTCAATAAACTGACTATGCTTTTTATCTGGTTAACGAGAGAGGACACAAGTGGAGAAAATAAAGTTTTTATTACCAAATGAATACCACAGCAGGGTATGATTTGATAAATAGAACATTTCATTTTACCACATGGGCCTTCCTACTGCAGTCCACATCTCCTGAGTAATTTAATGAACTGTGATGGTTGAACCAGTGCCAATTTTAATACTCAACATTTTAATCAGCTAGCAAAAGAGATTATAACTGAGCAACACTTGAATAGTACTTGAATATATAAAGGAATATGTTGCCGAGAACGATGCGATTGACTCTGGATGAATTAGCAAAATTGCTGTCTCTACTGGATTTAACTAGTTGGACATTTGGGGTCATTATTATTCCATTTGCATCCATCATTTGAATTTTGCTCTACAATCTAATCAGGCTTACCCTGCTGTTCACCTGGTCTTCTTCTATCTGTACTATCTTCCCATTATTTTCTTACTAAATGTGGACTGTATTACAGACATCCATTGTAGGTCTGGAATTGCAAACATCACATTCATACACACATGTGTATGTATGTCCATTGGTGTGCACGCTTATTACTTGCAATAATCCAGACTTCTAACTGCTGCAATAGCACAAGCAAAAGCATGGTCCAAGAACGTCTCCACAGTAGAGGACATTCTTCTGAAGGAATGCCTTTTCTATTATGTTTTGTTCATACTCTTAGCATCCTACAACTTGAAACCACAGTGTCCTCCATCCTTCCTGGGATAGGTTTGAGGAAGCAGGTTTCATTGTTCTTTAATGGACATCTCCAGTTCCCATAGTGAACCAAGCTGCTGAATGGATATACTGCAGAGGAGAGTGGGTGTGTGGCTGGGGTTGATAGATCTCTTCTTAATTACAAGAAGCGGAAAGAGCAGCTGAACTAAGATGCTGAATGTCAGTGGGCTTCCAGAAAATTAGATAGTAGATTTTGACTTTCTGCTCTCAACTATTCACTCAGTCCAGTAATGGAAATTGCCATCAGAGTGGCCTAGATCTTGTTAAATTTAGCATAATTGTTTTACAGAAGACTGTCCTACTTTTTCTCCGGCTTGCTTTAGAGAATAATATGAAGGGGGGAAAAAAAAAAAGAACTCTGAGAAGACAGTGTCTGTCTCTCCAGAACAGAACCCATTTACACAGTTATTTTCTACTTTCTGTCTTAGTCACTCTAAGAAAGGGAGGGGTGAGGAGGAAAAGTGAAAGAGCGAGTTTTCATTCAAGTTAAATTGAAGGGATTACAGTAAATCTGTCCCTTATATTTGTAACAGGAAGCTGATAGGTCCACATTTGTAATATAACAGATCCTGTAGCACTAGAGATCATATTTTCACTGATGAAAAGAATGAATATTTGTCAGATATTCAGGCACTTGCTGTTAATTTTGATACATCTCACATTTCTAAATATTTGCATTGATCAAATAGTATTCAATCAATAATTTCTGGAATTTATTTCATAGCTACTTTCAGTAATTATTTCTGATGCATTACAAAATTGGTGGAATTATATATTCAGACACCCGTCTGACAGCTGTAATAGTATGTCACATATGTATTTCCTTTGTAAAAGATTGTGCAACTTTATTATTTCATTTCAGAGATGTATTCAAAAAAGTTAGAAATTTATGTCATATTCACAATTGGTCTTTCTCAAACAGCCTACTGGTGCAATACTGAAACCTTCACACACATGGTAATTGTACTGTAGCCATAATCCATCATGTATTTATTCTTAATTTTCTCCTCCTTTCCTTCGTCCTACCCTATTATTTGTCACTTTATTTAATATCTATGTTTGATACAATGCCTGTTGTTCTAATGGAAGGATTCTAATAGCCTTCAATAGCTGTTGGATTGCACTCTGTGCCTTTGTGTCTGAACAAAAATACATATGACAAGTTAATCTGTAAATAAATTACTTCAGAAAAGATTAAATTTTAAAACCTAAAATTAAAATAATACTTGTTATAGATGGATAAATGATCATATTCTCCTTATTCAATTGCTAGTCTATGATTTAGTCAAAGAAAATTAGTTTATTTGAGTATTTACTTTGCAATTTTCAATGTAATTTATTTTATTTATTTATTTATTTGTGTGTCAGTGCTTTTAAGGATGTATTTAGTAGGAATTCTACTGTTGACTCAATTGTACTGAAATGCTTAACTTACATATTAATTAGTTTATTCAAGATATTTTATTGTAGATAGGTAAGCTACTGTGATGAGACCATTGCTTCTCGTGGTTTAATTATGTGTAATACCACAAGGGACTATCATCTCTTGTATATTACAGGCCATTAAATTTAACATGGTTGTTGCCTAACTACATATGATTGCTTCAGCTTACCTATTGCAAATCATGTTTAGCTAAGAATATCTCTTGAAAATCTCCATTTTCATAGAGAGAGAACCCACCACTTCAACAAGTTGTCCATATTTTTGGTCTTTGTTAAAAATGTGCCTAAATTCTTATTTTGTTTTAGTGAACTTCCCATTCTTAAATTGTTTTATGTCTTTCTCTAAAAAAAATTAATTAGTTGTTTTACACCCATACCTACTTTTATCCTTGTGAAGATACATATAATTGCAATTAATTTCGTCTTGGATAGGCAACAAGGATGCATACCAGAAGTCTATGCAATACTCCAAAATCAGTCTCATCAGGGTCAAATATAGCAACAAAACCACCCTGTGATTTTCTTGCTTATCCATTAACAGAATTCTTATATTGTTATTACATTGCTAATATCCAGTCACTTTTATAATGTCATCAGATTTGCTTGACGAAATATATTTCCTACAAAGCTCTACTGACTCCCTGTAGCACAGTGCCTGTTGCCTAGCTCCTGATCAACCCAGTCCCACATTTAGCGTATTCTTTTTGGGTTTTTTTTGTTTTAAACTATTATCTAGAATACTGGCCTTTAATTGAGCTGATCAGCTGGTTTGTTCTTACTCATTACTTACTCAAACATTAGGAAATTTCCAGTATTTTAGATACATGTTCCAAGATGTATTAGAAAGTGATGTTAGCAGGCAGATATTTGTGAAAGATAGGCGTAAATTTCAAGGACCTGTCGATGTGTAACTGTAATGCTGTTTGTCCAGCATTTTCTCCAGCTGCCTAATTACTCCTTGCCTTGAAATTATATCACTATGTCTTAGATGCTACTAGCAAGCAAATCAATATTACATAATTGCTTTCTTGTGATCCCCATTGTTTTAATGTTATCACTGATGAGGTATTTTTACATTTTATTGTAAATAATTTTTTAATTATAAATAAGTTTTATTCAGAGAGTGCCTAACTTCAAGCTTAATTGAAAAACACAAATTTTACCATAATATAAATAATAAATAACGACAGAAGAAACTAACAAAAAAATAGACTAGAACTCAGTTTTAAAGGAGAGACTTTTGCAATGTGACTATTGTAGGCATCTATGTCCCCCAAACTTCTCATTGCCTTCAGTGATGCTGTTCACATACCCATTCAGGTAAATATCTGAATGTCATTAGTTCATTTTTAAGGGAATGTAAGACAATATATAAAAGAATGATCAAAATATATTAAAAAATGATGCTGGTGTATTCTGAGAAATTATGGTTTTCAAGGGCTATCTCTGAGGTAGATATCTCCTGATTGTCTATATAGTGTGAGCCCAAAAAACACTGTGCACTATTACTATGATCAGACAATCGCTCACTTCTGACCTAAGACATTATTTTAATAATAACTATGGTTTAAAAAAAAAAACAGACAAGGTAATCCTATCCAAAAGACATCATATATTTCCTCCCCCAATACTGTACAAATTTGGCCGAGCAAAATGTGTGTATCTATCATTTCCTGAAGTGTGAAAACATTGTGGCAAGACTGTAAGTGATTTATCGTGAGACGGAAAGCGTGGAAGACAGATCAACAGAAAGTATTGTAAAATTGCTTGCAGATTCTTTGTCTGATATAATTTATAAGCTGTTTACTAAAATATTAAACCTTTTTATCTTGGAATATTAAAGACAGCCAAATTAGATTCTGGCACATAGACTTTTTGGAAGAATTAGATAGCTTTGTTATTGTAATGAGGTCAGAAATAATGTTTCTGGGTTTTGTGAATTGCTAATTTAATTCTTGAGAGCAATTTAAATTCAGGAACATTCTGCAGTTCCACTTTTAGTGAAAAAAACCCAATATTTTATTCTCTTTCTTTAAAATATTTCTTGCAAAATATATAACTAGTTGGCTCAAAAGTAGCCTTCACTGGGGTTACCTGCCAGCTGTCAGGTTTGGATGAGGAAACATGATCAGTAAATTAGAAATGAAACACCATAATGTTGCTATGAGAACTTACAATCAAGCTTAATTTTGAAAGCTTTTTTGACTATAAAACTGACCAAACTTGCTAAACAAGTAAAACATAAGGCATTCACTGAAACATGATCTCTGCATTTTTTATTCTATGATACAAGCAATATGTTTACTTTGCTATCAAAATTTTGTTTCTTAAATGAACATATAACCATTTGTCACACCGATAACTATAATCAGGCAAAAGAACTCTACCTACAGTGGGACTTAGGGGAAAGACAAATGAATAACCATTTCTTTGAGGCATTTTCTGCAAATTCTGCTGTGAAAGAAGACTCACTATCATAATGTGATAACACAACCACACTGCTTTCCAGACCCTTTTGGTAACCCTGAGGCTTTGCCCTTGGAAGACATTTTTGGAGAAGGGTGTATGCAAGTGTGTGTATTTGTAAATGTAAAGGAATTACACAACCTGTATACAGCTTGCACTATATTGATACTTCTGAAATCTTCTCAGAAAGGTTTCAAGAAGATTGTGCGTTTGGTTTGTCTTGCCTTATGAAGAGATTGTAATCTGTGTGGCACTCCAATAGAGAGAAATCATATGGTGATATGCTCCTTCTGTGCACATACCTCTAAGGAACAATTAAAACTTAAATTTCTTACATATTTACACACCACAAAAAAAGTACAGGACAGTAGAAAAAAGAAAAAAAGAGGGAGTAGGAAACAGAGTGGAAAGGCAAAGAAGAAGGGAGAAATGCATCAGTATTTTGTAGTACTTCTTAGAATGTAATCAAGTGGGTTTTATTAAAATTAGTATAGAAATGAAAGATATTTGCTTTCCTTCGGATGCACTAAAAAAAGTGGGAACTTTCTTGGCTGTCTCATCCCAAAAAACTCAGAGCTAGTAACCATCATGAAAATACGAGCTAAATTATTCAAAATATTCATCCAGAACTAACAGATGTGACAAAATGCATGCTACCTTTCGCAACTAAATGCTAAGTGCGTGCTATGGTTTGGCTGTGGCTGGCAACAAAAGGGCCACGCGGCTGCCCTTCCCCCCGCCGGGGGGCGGAGGAGAATGGAAAGAAACAGGCAGAAACTGGTTGGTGGGGATAAGGGCAGTTTAACAGAACAGTAAACAAAGGGAACAGTAACAACAATGATACAGATAAGGAGAAAACACAACACAAACTGCACAACCCACAGAGCCGCTCTCCCAAACCGCCGCCGCTGCTCGCTCCAGAGCCGCGAGAGAGTTCCCGCCCCCCTGCTCTCCCCCACCGGAACCCAGCATGAAGGCACATGGTAAGGAATATCCTGCTCTGTTTGGCCAGGTGGGGTCAGCCCACCTGGCTGTGCCCCTTCCTGGAGTCCGGTGAAAATTAACCCTGTCCTGACCGAACCCAGGACATTATCCACCCCTTATTCCATACCATCTACGTCGTGCCCAGGTCCCCCATTGTCCAGTTGATCATCACCACTTCTCCTGTCTCCAGATAGCATTCCCTTAGTCTATGGATCATCACTCTAAAGTGTCCGTTGAGTTCCTTTAATCCATGACTTCGGGCTCCATCTGTCGTAATGGTTTTCCATGGCAGGATAGGTGATGTGTGGTGATGGGCGGTCACTTGCTGCATCCGGAGCTCACGGCTGATGTATCTGGTGCGGCCCGTGCCCACAGTCTGCAGGAGATGTTGATCTTGATGAAGTTGCTGG
>Ga0065711_1006219_pt1 | contig 17997 bp, 11 predicted proteins | sample Hoacrofraction12_FD_59098 | JGI IMG/M metagenome (GOLD analysis project Ga0065711, IMG submission 59098) | Hoatzin crop microbial communities from Cojedes, Venezuela - Epithelial fraction 12 v2 (version 2) | ecosystem: Host-associated > Birds > Digestive system > Esophagus > Crop | place... | reverse complement strand
TTCTTTCTTTCTTTCTTTCTTTCTTTCTTTCTTTCTTTCTTTCTTTCTTTCTTTCTTTCTTTCTTTCTTTCTTTCTTTCTTTCTTTCTTTCTTTCTTTCTTTCTTTTCCTCACTTTTTCTCTGTTTCACTTTTGACTCCTGCTACAGCTTTGGAAAGCTTTTGATGCTTTTGCAACAGTGGTAGCTTGACAGTTTATACTTTAGAATTGCGTAACTTTACTATGAATGCCCAGCACTTTAAATTCACTAGAAGACTTGGCCCTTTTCATTGTCCTCCATAGGATTTTATTTCAGTAGTCCCACTGGAAGTCAAGTCAGAAATCCAAAGCTGTACATTAAAATTATAGACTAGTGCCTCTAAGTGTACATTTACGTGAGCATGAGTTCGTGGTGCTGCGTTGATTCCAGAAGTCTTTGGCTCAGGTTCTCTGGCTCCATTTCAGGAAGGTCCTTAAGACTATGGTTAAGTGCTTCTGTACTAAGTTCTATCTGATACTGGTATATGTTTCCTGAACTAGGATCTTTGTGTGCACATTTGCAGAAACGCCTGGGCCAATCCCAGATGCACTGAAAAAGACATGAGTAGTGTATGTATGACAATTCACCTCCACAGACTCACAGATCTGTCTCTGGTCTCTGCAGGGTAGGGTGCATTCATCTGAAGCATTTCTCAGTCTTGAAAACTCACATACAGAGTGTCACGGTGAATACCTGAGATGATAATTTTTCTTTTGGTCACAGGGTTCCTTTTTAATCTTTTCTGCAGCATTTTATAACTTTGGTCCGTAAACATCCTCAGAAATAATTTCTGAGTAACAGCTGACCCACAAATGCAAGACAGTTGCCAAAAAAGCATATAATGAGTGACATATGGATAACCAGTGGAGGCTGCACTCTCTATCTCAATAAACGTAATTGTCTTGCATTTATTGAGATAAAGAGTGCAGCCTCCACTGGTTATCCATATGTCACTCATTATGCACTTTTGGGGTGCTCTGACACATGGCTTCTAGCAAAGGTGGCACTGGGTGTGTGGATTTTTTTGAATTATGATTTCCTTGTATATTTGCATTTCTTTCAGTTCACAGACAGCTGTAATCACACACGCAACACATAACAGGCAGGCTGCTGCTCTCCCAGCTCCCCCTTACCAGCAGAATGAGTGGCATGACTAAGGCAGTCAGTGTGTGGATCTGGCTGCTCTGATCATGACAGCATCCCTAGAAAGCACTGAAAGCAAAGAGCGTCTTCTCCACTTACAGATGAAGAAGCTAAGAGTGAAGTTTCAGCCTCATTTCAATCAGGCTTCCACTGTTGAGACGGTAAGTCGATAACGGAAGAATTGAAACATCCCACAGGTCAGGCCAACGGATACCACCACTGTCTGGCTCACCACAAGAGGAATAAGCCAGCACATGAATTCGGAGTGCTGGGGCACTCTGTGAAGCCCCAACTGCAGGAAGGCGAGTGCGAGCTCGCTCCATCTTCTCCTGCTAAGCAATCCACAGCACCACAAGACAAAATGCGTGCACACTGAGGAGTTAAAATGATGAAAATTAAGCATACAATGAACAATATCCTTGCTTTTGGGGAAGATCTAAAAGCTTCTCCGAAGGGAAAACTAACAAACAGCTAAAAAAGCTTTATCTTTGCAAGCATCATAAAAAAGGTCGTAAGCTGTATACACTACAAAGGCACTGCCTTCACCCCTCCATCTCTGTAATTTCTTTAGATTGAAGAAACCTGTTGGCTTGAGTTCTAAAACCCCAGATAAAAGCTTTGATTCGTTAATGAAATTTTTACTGCTATCTGCATTTGATATCTCAGTCAAATTGTATCCGCTTGCAACAACAGAAAAAGTCACATCAAAGGAGAGCTCCACCTCCATGACCTGTAATTATAGAATTTACTGCTGGTTGACACTGGCTGTAAGATGCACCTGCCAGGCAGCCCCGACGTATGAACTACACCTAAAACAAAGCCATTTCATTCAGCTGGGGTGAGCCAGCACATGCCAAACAAAAGGGCTATGTTTTGTCAGGAGCTGGCCTAGGGTATTGTTTGTCCTGAGACAGACAGGAGCATCTGAAAACAAGGGGTTTTTTTTCTGTTATCACACTAAATCAGGGATAAGGGTGAGCTCCCACAGAGAAAGACAGAACTAGGAGAAAAAGGAAGAGAAATGGGGATGGGAAGATAAAGGGAATTGAAAAAGGAGGACGAAAAAGGACATAAAATTCATCCTAGCAATTAAAAGAAAAAAAGAAAATAGGTACTCATAAACAGAACATTGACAAAATACTAAGAAAGATAGGGAAGGAAAAAGATAGGGTAGGAGAGAGAAAATAGAGAGTAAAACAGACTAGAAATCATGCGTGTATACTAGTGTGTCTGCTGGAATCAAAGTTTAGCAGGCAGAGTATTCTCCCCTTTGAACACCCGTAGAGGTAATGCAGAAATCCCCAATTTGTTTCAGTGCGTTCTTTGCCCTCACTTGTTTTCCACTGTATTTTGAAACAAGCAGAAATGTATCATGACAAAGACTCACAACATAGTCTTTATTAAACTTAGGAGCCTCCCTGGGTGCCCCAGAAGTTATTATTAGTGTTTATGTTTGGGAAACAAAACACAAAGAAGGAAAATCAAGTAGCACATTGAATAGGCTTGCTGGATAGGAATTTTCCCTGGAGTGATTAATGTTCGTAAAATACACATGTTACAAAACAGGTATTTTCAACAAAAGATTAATAATTTGGTTGAAAAAATCAAATTTTCTGTTCACAAAACCAATATGGCAAATCCATGCCTATCTACCCAGAAGGCTTTTGTTAATACTGCTTCAATGACACAGGGACTTCCAGCCCAGCAGTCAAAAATAACCAGTTTGGTTCTCTGACATGGATTAATGCCCAAGGCAACCCTTCCTGCAAAAATAAATGAATAACAAAAAAACTTAATTTCTTACACATATTGCTCTTTTCATCCTGATTTTTGATTGATTTACATGTTTCCAAAACTTTTGGGTTTTCTGAAACAAAAGAGGTTCTGATTTTCTAATCAGATTCTTTTTTTTCAAGAGAGAGAGGGAAACAGAGAATGTAAAATTGCTTTATGTGACTTACTTCAGCATGAGTCTAGCCTCACTCTGACCAGGGAAAGGTTTGCTTTAACTTCAGTGGGCCCAAGCTTTTGCACCTTGGGTCCCTTGGGCCTCAGTGAATACTGAAATGTTGCTGAAAAGTATGGGGTGAGGAGTAAGGTGGGATAAGGGGTCTGTAGATATCAAAGGTTTTCTCTGTTTTCGTTGGAACTTCAAAACGCTGTTGAAATATTTACAAAACCCAAGAGACGTGATGTGTCTGAAAGCTCAGCTGAAAAACACCCACTACGGCAACGAGGATTTTCAAACCTGGAGCGCCGCCAGGACATCCTTTACAATGGCCGTGCCCCAAAACTGGGCAGCACCCTTTTCTTCCATAGTCTGTCCCTGCATTGTGCTATAGGAGCCATCTTCAGCAGCATTTCCACCGACATAGTGTAGCTTTCCTTGGTTGGAAATAGGAAGGAGTGGAGTTCCAGCCAAGGACAGGATCTGCTCAGGTCCCACTGTGATCCTCAATCTTTTCAGTGCTGCCTCAGAAATGACAGTCCCTGCCACCAGAACCNTAGCCCCTCTGCATTTTGTCACTGTGCCTAGCTAAACAAGGAGTTACCTGGGAAAACTGTCAGGGATAAGAGGGGAAATAGGCACACAGGGTAGGGCAAGTCTCCCAACATCACAAAACAGGTCAGGGCTAAGCTGGAGCTAGAAACCAGCCCTATCTCCTGGTCCTTGGTCACTGGCTGGCATACTTCTGGTGTTACTCAATACCATGATTTAACCGTGGGAAGACCAGGAGTCAAGTTACAGNCAGAGGTCCAGTCTCCCCAGCCCCAGCCTGACTGCACTGAAATCCTTCCTGACTGCACGGCCTCCAGCTTCACCCAACCTGGAGAAAAGCTGCCCCAAGAGCTGTCTCCCCCTCCTGAGAGCAGGGAGGGTTTCTGAAAGTGAGAAGGACAGCAGGCAGCTTTCAGAAGCACTCAGGTTGGCTTCGCTCCCACCGGTCAGCTCTCATGGAAAAAGAGGTCAGCCTGGTCCCTGTTCCCTCCCTCCCTGCCGCTTGCCCTCCCTCCAGCCCGGTCCTTCGGGCCTGAGGACGAGGGTGGTTTTGGCTTTGGCTGAATGATGGTCAGAATTTACTATTTTCAGAGGAAGGTGAGTATGAAACTCAAAACAAACCCCAGAGAGTGCAAGAGCAAAGTTAACCTGAGATCAAAAGCAGAGGATGACCTCAGCTTGCAGCATATGCTCTTGTGTCCCAAATTGCTTGGGTTATACCAAATTCACAGACAGTAAGCTGCACAATACCCTGCTGCTGTGAATTCCTGCTGTTGGCAGCCTTCAAACCATGGGTGAGGGAGCTGTGAAGCCAGGAGGACTGATACTGCCTGGGTCCTGGAGATTTCCTTGAAGCAGAAGGATTTGCACATGGGTGAGAACTGACCTGATATTCAAGCTGCCAATTTACCATGACAATGGAGGCTCTGGGGAGAGGGGCTGCTGCCCTGGTGTGGCAGGGAGACTGGCTGGGTTTGGGGAACAAAGGCAGGTGAGGTGCTCCTCAAGGAGGAAAGGGATCGAGCCAGCCCAAGGAAGCACAGCGGCGCTCTTGGGGTGGGAATGGGCAGGTGTGAGATTAGAGACGCGGTGAAGCTGTCGGTGTGTTTTGTTTTCAGGCAAAGCTGGAAACACTCTTGGAGCATTTTGTAGAAATAAGCATGCATTTGCCTTAGCTGGATGCAGCCTGCAGTCTTGAAGTGGGAGCAAAATTATCTTTATCATTAAGCTTAAAGGCCCTGGAAAAATGTGAGAGGGCTCACAAAACTCCTGCAAAATATTAGCAAAGTACATCTGAAGTGTGTCATTTTGCAAGAGCAGTAAAACATTTTTTCACTTCCACAAAGACCAAAGGAGTAGAAACACAAACGCTGACTTTCCAAGTATCAAGAGTAACATCAAAGGGCAGTCAATAACAGAGAGCATTAAAAGGCACTTTACTTAAATTGTGTGGAGGGTCCTAGATCACACTGAACTGGACAGGTAGGAACTGGTCTTTCATTTCTAGAAGAGGCCACTGCATGGCCACCCCCACAGGTGTCTGAGGCTCTTGAGTGGATATGAAACAACACAGACCATGCCTCTGATCTCTTTATAAACCATGCCCAAGTGCAGATTTACCTTTGCTCTATGTGTGGGTCAAGCTGGTTATAACCATGTTGTCCATAAGGGGCAGAGGTTGTGTCTGTACTGGATTCCTGCCATCCATCTGGGTTTCCATGCCAGGCAAGCCAATTTCCTTGCACCTAGAGCAAGCCAACTTGTGGGCAGCATCGATGGCTGAGCACCTCAGAGTGATCCCAAGATCATAGCTAACACAGCAGAGCCAGGCACAAACACTAGAAACTGGAGTAAAATACGTTCATAGAGGGAGAAACTCCACAGCTGCTAGCTGGACATGGAAAACAGCTATATCTATTGCCTGAATCAAAGTTACCCGAGACTACCTTCTAGGGCTGTCAATAGTCACACAACGTTTAAAAAGCCATGTCTAAATGAAATTAAAGTGAGAGCTATTACACACTTTTAAAGTCATTCCAGTTCAGTTATGAAAATGTATCCATGGTTTATTTGCCTAAGACCAGAGCGCTGGGATCCTTGTTTACCAAGTAAATCAAACACCCCATACGGCAGGGGGAAACGATCCACGAATGCAAGTCTTAACAAGCCTCCTCATTACAGTGAGATCAGAGTGTGCCATGTGTGTTGATCATTTTCTCAGGGCTTTTTCTTCTCCTCTTCCTGCTTTTTGTCAACACTCCTGACTTCCCGTCTGCTTTCTATTTACAGTTGTTAAAGGGAGCGACAAAACCACACACCATTAGTTTGGAGTGGGACAGAAACAGGGATTAAAATGTGAATAAAAATTAACCTGATGAATGGTTCTTTCCAATACACAAGTTTGCAAGGATAAGGATATACAATTATGTAGGTAAACTGATTGCATAGAGTTTTAAAGCAAAAAACTTTGTCATAGACCGTAAGCCCAGCATACGGGCACTATATTCCCTTGGTTCTCTCTGCAAAGAAGATAAAAAAGTTAATACAGGGCACAGTTTTGGAATATTTTCCTCTCACCACAGAAAACATGCTTTTTTGCAGTTGTGCCAAATCTGTCCCATCACTTTTAAGACACTTCTGCCTGTTCAAGTGAGATTCTTGGTTTGTAATTTTTCTATTCTCGGATGTGTTTATCAATAATGCTGCTCAAAACCTCCCAGCAACTTCCCCTTCGCACTGCTGGTCTCCTGCTTCCCATCAACACATCAGGCACCGTGTGGGTACCTCTCAGGTGTTGAATTATGGCACCAATGAGATTCCGGACCATTTACTCCTCTCTACCAGAGATTTGTGTACCAGAGAAGCGACCTGAGCTTTCCTGATGTGCTCTTTCCCCAGGTGAGACTCTACTCATCATTTACTTTTGACACTTACTGACCCTTCCTGAGCCTGCAGGATCTCGCCAGCTCGCTTGACTGCACAGACACTCACTGAGCACCACAATCCATACCCCTCCAAAGAGGCATCTCCCTCAGGTTTTTTTTCACTGGTAGAGCCTTAGCCTCATTTCCAACATGTCTGCTCAAATTTAGTGCCCCTTCCAGCAGGATTACACACCCAGTGCCTATCCCCGCTAATGCAACGGCTATTTTCTGTCAGCTTCATCCTCCACAGGCTCGGAGCAGGTTCATTCCCCCCGTCCCTGTGTCAATGGTGCTGTTCCTCACCCAGAAGACTCTTGCTCTGAGACTTTGAAAGCCAGCTCAGCATCTGTGTGTGCCTTCACAGCGTCAGGCACCACAGGTCTCCCCACTGTGCCTCTTCTCCCTCCCTGAATACTCACCCGCCTTCAGCCTCCAAATGCCCCCCCACGTACTCCCTCTTATCCACCTCAAATCTCCCCTGGTCACAACAGTAGACTCCCCATTTCATCTACTCTGAAGCGTACTGTGATGAATAAAGCTCCACTCAGGGATTTGAGAGAATAGCTGTGAATAATCAGCTGAGATTTTCTGTCCAGACCCAGTTCTAACAATTTAGCTTTAAGAGAAAAGAAACAGTTGGTGCTAAAATAGTAATTTGGCATATGTGCTTCATTGCTTATCAGCTCATTTGCTCAACAACAAAGACAGGAAAATGCTGCAGGGGTCATTTTGCCAGGGGAAGGCTCAGAAAACCTGGAAGTCTGTGATGAAAATCATTTAAATGGCTGAGTCGATGGTCAGAATGAGTGTCTGTGGCGATAAATGGGAACATATTAAAATGGTATGGGAAGTTTAATCTGTGATTGATCTCCCAGCAATTACCCTGCTTTCTAAATCTCTCCATATCATTTAACGAGGTGATTTCAATATTCTAATAAAATGTGGCAGGGGAATGTTTCCAGATGTCCAGTGTGTAGGGAAGTAAATGCTTCTCTGAAACCGTAATTTGTGTATTAAACCAACCAACATCATCTTCTGTTTGAATTACACTTCTGCCTCAATTACAGAGAAAGGAGTCATTGAGAAGTCCTGAGATTTAAAAAATCCTTTCAAATCATGTCAGTTTTATACAAAACAGAAATCTTCCCTCTCTGTTGATTTCTTGGCATAAAACACCACTGTTTTGCAAGTGCTGAAATACCTGCTTTTACAACATTTCTCTAAAACTGGTTACTTATTCCTCCATTAGAAATGAAAAGCATTGCCACTCATGCCCCATGATTGAGTACTTTATATCTGTTCTCTGGAAAACTGAGACCAACAGGTATAGGCCCAGCTCAAACACTTTGAGAACCGAGGAAAAAGTTGCGATGAAAAGCTCAGGACATCAGGAATCGCAGTGGATCAGTCCACTTGTCAAACACGCCTTGCAGCCATCACTGGGAGGTCACTGGGGTTCCCAGCCCACTCTGCAGCACTACTTCAGCATGAAGCATGAGGATTGTTAGGGTTTTTTTTAGTTATTTTTTCATTTACAAAGGTGCCTGCTGCGACTACTGGTCTGATTTCCGTACTTCAAAGAGCTCATGCCAAAGTGCTCATGACACATCACCAGACCCATGCCTGCCATTGATCATCTTTGATATATGCAGCAACCACTGCACCATGCCAGAGGATGACTGCAAGCAGCCCCGGCCTCTCCCAGACTCCCTGTTCAGTAACCGCATGGAGTGACCCACGGCTGCAGCATTTGCCCCAGGTTTGCCAGACCTGTTCCCCACAAACTGTTCATCAGCCAAACAGGGTCAACTTCATGTTTCTTAAAGTGTTTTGCTGCCAAATATCTCAGAGCAGTTTAAGTGTGTGTACATATCTGTCTTGTACAAAGCAACTTGACACCTTAAAAGTCGAGGGCGAAACTACTTCCCCTCATTACCTCTTCCTTCACTACCTGCAATTTTGGGAAGTGACATATAACTACTGCAGTGTGCAGGACCCATATCTCTATTTTCCATCGACTTGAGACTAGATGCTTTATCTTTGTCTGTATTCACCCATCAAAACCAAATAAAAACTCAACTAATCCCTGACAGCTGAGGTCACACCATGTCTTGATTTCAGTGAGTGCAAACACAGCCCTCTTAGCAGACAGAAGAGGGAAAAAGAGTGGCACACTTAACCCCATCCGCTCTGTAAATAGTCGTGTTAACTCTTAGCTATCACAAAAGCATATCCCACATTGCATATGGCAAATATTAACCAGATATTGACTGCAGCTCTATTCGCGTGACGGTAAGTAATGCATTTGGTCCTCCAGGTTAGCTGTGTTTGAATGTGAAGGTCTATATTGACCTTTGAAAGATTACAGAAGAGGAAGGGAATACTTTGAACAGTCAATATTTTACAATGTGCAGTTAGTGAGTGCTTAGTGCCACAGCTCAGAGCAGCAGTCAAAGGCGGGTATTTTGTTCCATGCCTTTGAACATTCTATCAGTTCAACAAGCTGAAATGTGCAATCTAGTTTATTTTAGAAACGGTAAAAAAGTGATGCCGAAAGCAAACTTTGTACATGAAGTGTCTGTCACATCCAGGGAGCTTAAAATTATAGAATATGCTTATACTGATCGTTCACTTTAATGTGTTGCCAAAGGGTATGAAGGGCAAGTTGTAGGTTTCCCTTTCTCTTCCCTGCACACAATACAGTGATATGACTTAGATGATATTACACAATGAAAAACTGCCTGGCTTTGCCTACCCACAGGGTTCATCCGGTTAGCTTTCTGATTATTAATTCCAGTAATTAGTGAGTCATCAATAAATGGGGATGTTATGAAATCTGATCTTCTGAAACTGAAATCCCAGCATTCTCTTTCAACGTATAAGAGGACTGCAGTCCTGTCTGGCCTTCACAGTTCGTGCCACTTACGCTATGGTCTGTGCATTTTGTTGCCAGAAAGCACAGAACTGGATATTCCTTGTCATTGCACATGCTTTGTCGGGAGCTATGCATTCCCTAAAATAAGGAGATATGTCATTTCTCCATAGAACTTCTGTGGCATATAGCAGTCCCACTCGAACTAGCTATTGCTGCTGGGCAATATGAGAGCTGTATCTGTTTTCTGTTGATGAACTTGGGCTAAGTAATTTGTAGTGAGTATTTGTCTTGATACAGGAGGGAGGGGGAGGAAAGATTAAGGGCTAAGAAAGTTGATACCAATGCATTTTGGTTTTCACCCAAGCCAAGGTGGAGTACAACATTCTTCCTGCAACACTACCTTCGTTTCTAGAGCCAGCCTTGGTGTCCCTCACTTGGACATCCACACTGACATCCACATCTAAGGATGGGGACACTGTCTTATTCCTGTGAGAAGATAAACTTCTCTCTGAGCTTCTTCAATAACATTTAGCAGAAGAAATTCTGTAAGCACCGTATTTTCATGGGTATAACCCCAGGTTGTCTACAACCCTAACTCCCACCACTGTACCATATGCCTTCCAATAGTCTTAATTCTTACCCTCCCTTTCAAACCTGTCCTTTCAAATCTGTAAGGGCTGTCTGATGATGTCCACCATTTACAGTTTTATTCGAAAAAAAGAGGCCTTTTAAAGAGGCTGAAATTATCTCAGACTGGGCCATCCCTTTGAAAAAATGGCAGTGCAAAGCTCTCAGACCTACATCTTTGTCGGAGCTGGTGGGTAGCGCAGTGGGCCCCATGTCTCCATTCCTAGATACAGTATCTATTCACGAGTTTGTCTAGACACCAGCTTATTCCATTGCCGTTGCCGAGTTTTCTTCTGCTATAGTTCCCTGCTATAACAACAGGCAGGCAGCAAGAGGAAATAAAAGCGGGCAAAAATATATCAATTTAAAAAAAAAGAAACTGTTTATCTTAATTTGTAGGTAATTCAAAGTGACAGTACAAAATCAGTTAACTATATAGTACATGTGGAAAACATTTAATATTCAGGGAACAAAACAAGAAATGCTGAAGTCAGAAGTGAGGCAAAACAAGAGACTGGAATCAATCAATCTGAAATTCTTTGTAAGATTATAGAGCAGTGTATAGCTGATGTGTTGGACACACCATTTTCTCATCATTTCAGTCACGAGGGAGTACAAATTTCGAGCTTGCCACTTCAGAAGGAGACAATGACTACATGAAATAGCCTAGCAGAAACCTTGATGTAAGAGGAAAAGTTTTATTAACGTGAATCTGTCCAGAGTCCTGTCCTTATCGTAACAAGTACGATCAAATGTTCTTCCGCTAATGAATAAAATACTTCCTTCATTTACAAAACAACCTACCATAAGGGAAACTGCGCACTGAATAGACATTCATCCTCAAAGAGTTACTTTATTAGAAGCTTAACATGAAAAGCTCAGAAGAATTGCAACAAAAGAGTTTGGAAATCTTCAGGGATATCTTATGCAGTGCCTCAAACAAGACCTGAGGGCAAAAAAATTAGAAAACATTAAGATTGATGAGATAAGAGTGATCCTGCAATTATACAACACCACAGGAGAGGTGCACCTTTCACAGAGCACAGTTGCAAGATCTATCATCGGCATCAAAGAGAACTACATATAATAGCAAACCCAGGGAACTCCAAACAAAGCTGAGAGCCATACAGGAAAAGTGGTAGTGTGATAAAGCAGAGGAAATCCAGCTGTACGCTGATAAGCATGAAAGGGTTTTGCGAGTTAACGTGAAGAGGCCCCGGTCTGGGGACTCTGGTCTAATAATGTGCAAATTGCTTGCAACCTTCAGTCCTACGTCGAACACCTTGAAGAAAAGGCTGGAAGACCTTTGTTTGCTGCAGCCTGTGTTTGCGTTTGCCCACACACAGCGAAGTCACTAAATGATCACCTCAAAGTCTCTAACCTGTTTCAGAGGGCTGTAAGAACTTTGCTGTTGCTATTTGTTTCAACAAGACAAAAGTCACGTCCTAGGCTGCCTCTGCTAAACTGCTGGAGGCTCTGGCATTACTGCTGATGGACAATCACCATATGCAATATGGAAAGCCGAATAAACCTGATGTTTAAGGAAACCACCATCTTCAGAGGAATGGCATTTCCCCCTTTAGCTCAAACATTCACTGTGGGTACCAGGTGTGAAGATTTGACAGTCAGTTTTACTAGTATTAAGGGAGATACATAGATCATTATTCATTCTTTTTCTTTTCAGCTGTTTTATCTCTGTCAAATATTCAAATTGTGATGAGTCTTAGGACTTCAAGCTAGCAGCAAAATGCATTAACATTCAATGACTAGAAGATAAATCTAAAATTCAAGATGGAAATAAGTGGATACAATTACGTATTGGAATAAAACATTAAGGGAAGTGGGAAATTTGTCATACTTTCAAGTTTTTAAACCATTATTTAATAACTTCTGAAGAGAGGTGTTGTAATTTAGCAAAAATTTGCTGGATTCATTAGTGGAATTATGTGATAATGTTCATTGGTGTGTAAAAGCTTAAAAGAAAATAGTTCATTGCTAGTAAAATTGTTTCCAAACTGAAATTCAAATGTTTCCAGTGAGTGAAACCTGCTGCCCACCCACATCCCACGGAAGCACTCAAAGCTACATCGAAGTGAAGTTTAAATTGTGCATAGGCCTTCTGCTGGCCCTCTGTGGTAGGGAGAAATGCATCCTAGTCAATCAGGGAACTTAGAGGTCAAGCCTTCCAGCCACTAATCACAAACATACATGTATCTAGCATATCTTTAATGTGTGCACATGAAAGTTTGCTTTATTCTGTCACTCACTAGGAGCCCAGAAGGGATATTCCTTTGACTCTGAGTCACCAGAGCAAGCAAAATCTCAACTTTATAAAATGATATCTCTTCAGTATAAGAGAATGCTTTCCATATGCTGTAGGATTGAAAATACAGCATCGTATAACAGAAAGTCATTTGGACAGATACCTTCTGAGGAAAGTCTTCTTTCTATAAAGAACTATATAATAAAATGAAATCAGAGAGAGAGAGAGAAGTTTTGTGTACAGAGTTAACCACTGATACCCTGAAATAAAAGCTTAGCTTCTTTTGACAACTTCAGATTGTTCTGATCAGTGACAAAGTGCTGATTTTCTAACGAATATTCATACTTTTACAACTGAGTCCAAAAAGTATCATTATGATCATTTCGTTTAAGCATCTACTGATCAACAAAAAAACCCACATAATATCATGGAATAGTTCCTCCACAGGGGCTAAATAATTTCGGTTGAATGACAATCCATATATTAAGATGATGTATTTTCTTTGTGTAGACATAGTAAGCTGGTAAGACAGCTACATACTGTTTATACTTTGTATTCTCCTACATCATCCTTTAGCTCCTGAATGCTGTGCTGTTGCCCCATAAGTTAAAAAGCCCACTGTTATAGAATGCATTCTCTGTATGCAAATACTTAGAGATAGTAACCACATCATTTCTTAAATTCTCTACTTCATCTCGTAAATAAACTATAAAATCTGGATTCCTTAAATCTTTCATTTTAGAACTTAAATTGAAGGCTTAAAAAGAACTTTTTTAAAAATTTACCAATATGCTTTTGAAAGCAAAAAGATGAAAGTGGAACATGCTGCTTTGGTGGAGGTATTGTGAACACTAGTAATGTCCTACTCCTGATGGATAGCTCGGGATCATAACAATTCCCTTTAGCCACCACATCATACCCAGAACTTTTCAGAATCACTGTTCACTAGTATACATCTAATACAAAAATGACCTAATTTCTCTACTGCTACACATAAAAGTTTTAACTTAATCACATAAAAGCACTTCCAAGGCATCTCTCTCTGTGATATACTAGATCTGCAACAGGAATTTTAAATAGCATTGGTCAAAGAGCAGATTTCTGCAATACCTTCTTGCTTGTTAAAACCTCCTTGTGCCATAAGAATTCCTTATTTTCCATTTGATTATGTATTTATTGTTGAAAAATTCAGTGTTTGTCTCATGTCCTGCTTGCCTCACTGATTCACTGTCTTTGCTTTGGAAGAGTCCTGCCCTCCCAGACATGTCAAGACATCAGAAATAGGTAAATATCATAAACACGTTTTACTGCTCAATAAACTAAGAAACTCAGCTGCTTGCTAGAGGTTTTACATGTAAGAAGACGAAAATGAGAGTTAAGGCAGAAAGAGATCCCAGTCATAAAAATGTGAATACAATGCAGAGGAACGAACTCCTGTTTCCAGATTCCTGACCTCCAGACAAGTGAAAAATATACTGGATACAGGAACTGAGGCTAAACTGAGCTCAGTTTGTATTCAGATTCAAATATCACTGAAAACCAGACTTTTCCAGATTTATATCACAGAAGTGTTAGACTGACATAATTTCTCTACATAGATTAAAATGACCCTATGTTCAAGGACAGGGCTTCTCTGGTCCTGCCTGTTTTTCAAATGGATGTCATGTTTTGAACAATTATGCTCTTTTAAGTTGTTTTTTTTTTTTAATCAAGAAAAAAAAACAAGTATATTTAACGTCAAAAACTGACAAGAACTGAGGAGGGAGTACATGTTTGCACAGAGAGAAGCTCATCCCTCTGGACTGATTTTTGTTAATATTGATCATGGTGCTTGTAAATTTGCTAACAGCTTGAAAAACAAATATGATAAAATATTAGCAGTCTCCTAAAACTCTTCAAAGGTATTATAAGACTTAAGGATGCAGGAGGTTAAGAAGACTTTAGTAAAAATGTGGGAAGATGAACTAGAGACAGCAACAGTAAGACGATGTTTATTGCCTGCTCAGCCTCCTCTCCCTCATGGCTGGTGCACAATGGGGTGAAGGCTTTGGTTACAGAGTGAAAGAAGTAAGTATCTTATTTGATTCACAGTAGGAAAGGAAATTTGAACAAGCTTATCTCCAAGTGAAGCAGGCAACATTACAGGCAGCCCTGAGATGGCTGCAGTTCTCCAAGCGGCCCATGACATGCATGATTAATGAAAGTGGAGGAATGAAAAGCTAAAGCTGTTTATTTGGAAGGACAATAAATTAGAGGCTTCCTGACTTCTGAAGGGTCCTAATCCACTCCTGTACTGTACATTCTGGAGCAGTCATTAAGCAGCCCTGAAAGAATGGGTCCTGTCACTGCCACTAGCATGTAGCACATGGAGGGTCTGCATCTCCCCTGCAAGACGGGGCATGTGCAGCGTGCTGAGGAAATCAAAGGCATAGGAGGTACATGTGGAAAGAGGACATGGTGCATGAAATTTCAAGAACAGCTGTTTGTGCACTTTACATATTCTGAGAATACATTTCATAACTTAAAAGCAGTTTGTGCACAAATTTTCCTCATCAGCATACCCCCACGAACATGCCAGAAATGTCATCCCAGTGTCAGTGTTTCTGTTGGAAGCATGTGTTCACTAGCACAGACCTGCTTGTATGCTTGTATACCTCATGCAACTCCAAGACTAGTTTTAAACTGAAGATAATGCCCAACTAATGCACTGGCTTCAAACAGCCTTTGACTTTGGCCAAGTTTCAGTTCAGCTCTGAACACTAGTTTCATGACTGGAACCTTTTTCTATCTCAGTTGCTAAATCCCTGTTCTCGTTGGAAACTCTCAGGACTTTTATAGTTGTTTGGTGGCCCTATAATTGGCATCATTTCAGTGGTTACTGAAAAGACAATGAAGGTAATAAGAAATGATGCTGACTAAAGACCACACAACTAATACCAGGCCATACATGCAGGTGGACTGTGCAACACAACAGGATCATCTCTCAGCGCAGAGATCAGAAACTTCCTTTCAGTCTTTAGGGCTGTAAGAGGAGCTGTGATAAGTGTCTATGCAATGGCCTTTGGGCTTTCAGTGCAAAGCCCAGAGACAGGGAAAGTACCAGCCAGCAGCACCGAGCACTTCTCTCTGCAGGTCTCTGAGCTTCCCACCTGGAGTGCTTCACCCTGCCCCACTTTGCCAGTCCCCTCAGTTCAGCCCAAAAAGTAGATGCTGGAGTCTCACTGTAAAACCAGGGTGATGAAATTGTTCTGACTACAAATAACTCCCTCACTCTCAAAAAAAAAGAATAAAGAGAAAGAGATCAGGTTGACCGGGCAGCTACTTACAGAGTTGTAACAGTACAACCAAAGGGGCAGCAAACTGCGGTAAACATGGGAACAAGTTGTCAAAAATTTCTCTACCAGCACTGCTGGCAAAGCCAACACAGTCCTAAATTCAAACCCTAAATCTTCTAGGGCGTGATCTGACCGACACTTAGGAAAGCTGGTTCCTGCTTAAGTGCCTGAATGAAAGGGACCTTAATCTCTTTCTCTTTTAGTCGTGACTTGGAGTAATGAAAACATTTTAGACAGAAGCATGATTGTCATGTTGATGATGTCCCTTCAACTATTTACAGAAGTAGTGCCAAGATACCACAAGAAAGGCTGAGCATAAAGTATTTCCAGCACATCAAAAAGCAGGAAGTATGGGAAATCTTCCCCCTAGAAAAGCCTCATCTCATGAGAATTCCAGCTCAGTTGCTTAACTCTTGCTGTCCCAGCAGCTCTAGAGATTGAACTACATCAATTTACCTCAATTCTGCAATCTCAGTGATCCATAGCCAGCTAACAGAGAACTGGTGGAAATCACAGATGTGTCATTGAGTGAGAGTTTCATTGAGTCTCTTCACTGATTGGGCTTGAAGAAAGCCAAAGGTATAGCTGTTTAACGCTACTCCCAATCTGGCCTGCGCTGTCCCAGACTGGGACTTGCTGTAATTGAGTCTTTAGAGCTCAACAAGAGCGTACATTTTGTTGTGCTCTGCTGGGCTGTATGCCAGGGAAAGGGCACAGTGCAGGCCTGGATAACGAGCAAAGAAAACTGTATACAAAATGACTGTGCTTTGTCCAGCAAACAGCAGCATCTAGGAAACACTTTCACATCTGCTCTGGGAGCTTCTGGGATAACTGTCAGTGCTGTAGTGCCAATCGCACAGGGCACAGTAGCCAACACAGCCGCCTGGGACAAGCCCTACTGCAGGGCCCAAGGAAAGAGATGGAGGGCAGTGATTTCCCCTTTGTAGGATTTGCGTCAAGGAGCCTTAAATCTTCCTTTTAAGCAAGATATAATAATCTATAGTTAGTCTACGGATACAATAAGTTGACTGCTGTGAGGAAAGATGCCTCTTAGCAGCTTAGCTGACAGGCTGGTATGTCAGCTGCAAGCTCCTGACAGCTCTGGAGCGCCTGGGTCCCCACAGGATCTTCTCTCCTCAGACCTCCAACTACCTTGTATCTGATGGGGGAATACCAGCAGCCCCCTGCTCCCACTTGTGCCTTGCAGTAAAAAGAGACTACATCAACCAGTTCAAGATGTCTCCAAACCCTGCAAATTCCCTCCAGAATCAGGGTGGCAGGGACAACGGCCTTTCTCCTGCAAAATACCACATATCAAAACAAAGGCATTTCAGAGAAAATGAAGCAACGGAACAACTTCTCTGGTTCACCAGCTGAGTCCTTGTCTTCTACAGAGGCTCCATGAAGGCTCTTCCACACTCGAAGCTTCAATTACAGAGTGACCAAAACCCTCATGTCATTCCTCTCCTTACTTCAGGAGGACCTGCCCTTGAAAGCTGCCTGTTATTTCTGATCTCCAAGTTCCTTGCTTGGCAAAGCAAAGAGGAATATTTGTGCTGCCTTACATGGGTAACTAAGTCATTTGTCTTGGTAAATGAGGCTCCTACTGATTCGAAGATCCGGTAAGAAAAACCTAACAGTACAATGTATACTGTTAAGCAGGTATTCTTTATTGCGGTGCCGGGCACACGGGGGATTTCTCCTCCAAACGTGCTCGCCAGACACCCTGTTTCTTCAGGTTAAATACAATCACACAGGTAATTATTCATTATATTTCTAGGAACTAATTAGCACGTGTAAATATCTTTCACGCATGTCTGTTAGTATCTTTGGGTGGTCTTCGGGGGTCCCAAGATGAAGGCCCATCCTCTTCATCACGCTGTTCACTAATTGACATTTGTTTCTGCGCAAACTCAGTTCTAGCATCACGTATATCATGTCCTTCAGGTTGTTTTGCTCCAGTCTTGTTGCTCTCTTGGTGCCTCCTTGTCTCTGTAGCTTAGCGCATTTGCCCTCCCAAGGCTGAGCTGTCTGGAGTAGAGTTATTTAGGAGTCTCTTTTATCCCACAATTATCCCAATTATTTGCTGAGAATCAAAACCACTTTTGTTTCACTTAATTATTTTGTCTAACGACTAAGTGATAGCTTGTGCCCATGTCCTTCCACTACATTCCTTAATGACAAAACAGGGATTAGTGTAACAGTTATATTGTTAGATCACTATGCATGCAGAAATACAAGTTACAGTACTAAAGACTACTAAAAACTAGAAAATATTAAGGCTTTTTGTTATAGTTTCACATTTCTTACAA
>Ga0065711_1008857_pt1 | contig 17998 bp, 11 predicted proteins | sample Hoacrofraction12_FD_59098 | JGI IMG/M metagenome (GOLD analysis project Ga0065711, IMG submission 59098) | Hoatzin crop microbial communities from Cojedes, Venezuela - Epithelial fraction 12 v2 (version 2) | ecosystem: Host-associated > Birds > Digestive system > Esophagus > Crop | place... | reverse complement strand
GGGGGGGGGCGGGAGGTTGAAGGGAGAGCCTGGCTTCCTTGCAGCTCCATCCTGATGGTGTTCTTCTCCAGGCGCTGCATTGACGTCACGATGACACGGTGAAGTCAAAGACAGGAGCTGGGAACGGTTCTTCTGCTTCGCTTTTGACAATCGAGTGAATTTGTCGCTGCTCCGTTCCTTCCAGCATGGCAAAGAGTGCAGAAGTGAAGCTGGCGATCTTTGGTCGAGCTGGCGTGGGCAAGTCAGGTATGTCTGCTGTCAGATTTTTTTCTGCTGCTTGTCATCAGGTAACTTTTTGCTCGCTCTGTGCAGATGAACTCTTTGTACAGAAAGACAGCTGTGACCTTATTCTTGTCAGGAAGGTCAGGATCAGGCCAGGAGTTCTCTCTTTCCTGCTTTCCATGTTATTTTCTCCAGGTCCTCCACAATAAAAATATTTTTATTGCTTTAAAAAACAATAACAAAAAACCTCAAACTTCCCACCTCAACTCAGTCTGACTTCTCATGAAGTAGTGGCAAGATTGCTTTTTTCCACTGGAACAGAATTAGTATTTAATTTGTCTCTTCATAGCTTGTGCTAGATGAAGCTATTTATATTATTCTCCCTATCCTCTAAGATCAGATCCTCTGTTAAATATTGGATGGCTTCTGTAATAGCTGTCATTCTGATTGATTTCAGTGGGAATTTTTGGACTCAGCAACTCAAAGAATTTTTATGCTCAGTGCTGTCTTGGATTTATATATTTACCAGGAAACCAAGAAAATACGATTTGTAAAGTTTGCATGTGGAGAGATCTTCTGAGAAATAAACATAGTCTGGTGAGTTCATACGGTAGAAACACAAGGGGGAGGCATAAATGTTAAAAATCCATTTCTACAGATGGCCTTTGGTGAGACAAGAAGCGTAATGAGAGGGTTGCGAGCTCTCTCGGACAGTTCGGTGGTGTTGCATTAACTTGACAGCTCCAGGACCACTCTAACATGTCCTTGCACCACGTGAATGAGGAAATGAGGAGACTGAGTCTAATCCTGCTCCCGTGCCAGTTTGGGAATTGCGAGATACTGTTTATTTTAGAGAAATCTGTGCGAGAGAAGCCAGGAGGTAGGATGTACCTGTAAGAGCATTAGGCGAGACTCTTTGCTGCCATCAGCCAGCTCCGGTTCCCTGAAGTAACTTTTATATTAGAAGTGCCAAGGTTCTGGCTCATAAACTGCTATTTTAGTTTCGTTAACTATGGAACGGGTTGTGCATAAAAGCGTGTTTACCCAGAAGGTATTTCACCAGAACGCTATCAGTGAAATACCTCTGTCAGCCTGAAGGAAAAAAGGCGTGTGTGAGGCAGAGGTTGTTAGAGATCAGACCGCTTACACAAAGACAATGCAGATTAAATTCTACCGTTTTGAATAAAAGACCTGAGGGAATGCTGATAATATGCTGTGGTAAGTTTAAACTGTTCCTCCTCTCCTGCTGCACTCACCCCCACCTCTCTGTTGTGTTTGTATTTCACTGTTGCCTCCAAGTTCTGCGAGTAACTTCAGAGGTTCTGCTTTTGATTTGTCTTACGGTCGGTCGAGGGTTTCTGTGGTTGTCCAGTCTTCTCTTCTGGCTGGATTGAAATAACGCAAGAGGATGTTCAGGTATTTGCAAGAGAACTGTAACACTAAAAGACTCCCCTCGCCCTGACGTTCTGAGCCATTTGAGAGCTTCTATTTAAAAACCAGAAAAACTGCCAGTTGAGTGCTCAGTTAAAATGCCTCACCAGTATAGGATTGACACCAATATAGGATCAACAAGAGCCTGTTTAACCTGTTATATCCTTTTTGTAGACTTCATTATATTAGGATTTCATGCTAATTGTGTTTTCCTGTAGTCCTGGAACTGGGCGGGCGATCGTTTTTAATGAAAAGCCAATAAAAACATCCCAGTCTTTCAGAGTCCTCCTCGTCTCTTTCTTTTCTTTTTTTTTTTTTTTCCTTTGCGATGCAAGGAAATATTACATAAGCTATGACTAAGGTCCCCTCTTTTTGCTTGTGACCACGCATGTGAATCTGTGTGGAAATGAAGGTGCAAAGAAGTGGGCAGCACAACAGGGTGAGTTTAAGCGGGTGGAGAGACTACGGGGAGCGATCCGCCACCTTGGCGGAGCAGCAGCTGTGCCTCCAGGACTCTCCAGCTTGCTTATGAAAACCCCTCTTGTACGTTCCCATAAAAGGATCCCGTTTCAACAGCTCAGCCAGCTCCAGCGAAAGAAGTGTGTGCATGTGGGAGCAGTGTCTGAAGATACCTGTTTGCCTGTAGTCGACAGCAGGAGCAGTGGAAGTGTGGTCGGTTGAACTCAGCATTATACGAGTACGCGTAGTAGGTCAGTCTGACTGAATTATTTAGCTAGAATATGTAGTCTAGGGTTAACAGAAGGCCACGATGCTGACAAGAGTGGCTGACACAGAAAAGTCTAATCAGGAACTACTGTCCTTGGGAACGAAGTATATCTTGGACAAATATGTAAGCTAATTAAGATTTTTTGATCAGTTTGGAACTAACAGCAGAAGAACGATAAAGAGTGCCCTTAGACAAACTATCCTCATTGTAATACTAAAAATCACACCCCTTGAGCTGGAGATCCCGGCCCGAGCAGAGACCTTAACTTACTGAGCTTGTGCAGTAAACGTGAGGAGTACTGCATCTTTAAACCAAAGTAAGAAGAGAACTAAGCACTCGTAGGTAGGAGGGCATGGCCGACAGGCAGAACTGGCATTTTTAGCTGTATGAATATGCGATGCGATTGTAATCAGGTGTGCTAGCTTTGTGGAGTTACCACCTAGCACCCATCTCTGCGCAGACATGAAATAAGCTGGTATCTCTGCTCTGTGTGCGTATTGGATGTTGCACGCCAGGCAGCAAACTCTGTGAGACAACAGAAGTGCTGTTACACCTTTGCTAAGAGCAGAGCTGCGCACAAAGTAGTCTTCAGAGAGCTGGGTTTGATGGATAAGTACCCTGCCAAATTAGCGTTGATAGTGTCTTCTTTTAGTCAAGTAATTCCCTATCCCTGAGACCAGCTGGTAAGACAGGATCCCGTGGCCATAGGTTACTGGAGTAGGCTTGGCCAGACAGCTGAAAGATAAGCCAGACTCCAGAAGCAAGAATGCAAGGTAGAACGCTGGAGCATGCTGGATATGAGTGGTGAGAAGGAGACACCGGGTGATAAATAAGGCCACTGTAATTGCCAGGAAGTCCTGCCAAAATATGGTCACTGGCTTGCTTTCTTGGCTCATCTTCATTTGCTGAGGAAGAGCCAGGTGTTAAGTTCTTAGTCTGTAGTAGCTTCACCACCTGACAGCATCTGTGAAGTTACAGACCCATACAGCAATATCCTGGAGAGGCTCTTCTTCCAGTTCCTGGCTGGGGCTTTGGATCAAGTGAGTCAAAGCAGCTATGAAGAAAGAAGTGCGGAGAATTAAAGCTGTGTCTCATGCACCATGAAAGTCAATAGAATTGTTACCATTGCTGAGAGCTGAGGAACATCCTAATCTTGTCTTAATGCTAGACATCTGTTTAATGGGGTGCAAGATTCCTTGTACTTCTACTGAGTAGTCCTTTCCAATTAATCCAAGACCTTCCCAGACATGCGGTGGGAAACCAGAACACTGTTCACAAGTCAGAATAGTGACAGCATCTCAAAAGAGAGGTAAAGCCAGGGGCAACAAATTTTTTGTTCACTTTCTTGCTGCTTATTAATTTTCCGTGATTTAAAGGTTTAAAAAACAAACAAGGTGGAATAGCAAGTCTGAGTGTCAGCTTTTTACTGTGCTCCTTCCTTGTCTCATCCCACCTGCTGGAGAAGGCCAGCAGAATTGCTAATCAACTCACCTGTCCTGTTTTGTGTTTTTTAACTAATGTAGACCTAAAGCTTTCAAACAGAAAAGGAGGAGCAGACCAACTCAGAAGGGGGCACGTAAGATTGCTCCAAGTAAGGCACTCGGTTCAGAATTACACTGGGTAGTAAATCACTGGTCAGCTCATCTGGGCAAGCTCATCAGGCACAAGCATCCCCACCTGCTCTTGTACAGAGGACTGGATGCTCCTCCATTCACACAGTTCTTGTTTTATAAAAGTTGGATAAACATTGCTTTAAACAAGCTGAAAAAATCCAGATGAGGAGCTCTGCCTGAGCCAAGGAGCACTTTGCTGCTGCTTCGCTCGGGAAGAAGAGGAGATGCTCTGTGGGTGGGAAGGGACGTTGCTAAGCCCTGCTACAGGTAACGGGGCTGCACCTCCTACTTTGGGCTAGAGTCAGGCGGCACTGAGGGGGAGAGGGAGCTTTGAAAGTCTTTCTCTTTATATCCAGGAGGAGCTTGGAGGTAGCGGAGAATTAAAGTTGAAGTGAATTACTTAAACATTGCTGTTTGAATTGTTCTGCTGCTGGATCCTACAGCTTCATTCCTATGGTAACAGAAGTTAGAATTTCCTAAATAGCTCCTTTTGAAAATACAGTAGTAACAATTAATAAGGACTTAAAGGCCTTGCTCTTCATGTCATCACAAGGTACAGTACGTGCCCAGAAAGCTAAAGAAACGAAAATGTATGAACCAGGAGGAGAAAAGAAGGGCATGTACTGGATAGCACTGCAGGGCTGATGCTTTTCCAACTCATAATTCAGTTGACTATGAACGCTCAAAATACCTCTGCTTAGGAGCCTTTATATTTTGGCCAAAAAAGAGAGAATGTCCAGCTGCGGCGTGTGCTGTCCAACTTGCCTTTTTGCTGTGTGTGTGTGCTAGGCTGAATACTCCAGGTTTCTGCGTTAGCGTGTATGGTGCGCCCGGTCACGGGCAGATGCGGTTCTTGTCTGTCTGGACAGGCTGCGCAGCTGCAGCCGTGGTACGTGACACGGAGGTGTCTGTGGTTTCTACTGGTGCTGGAGTGACAGGGAAGATACGAAAGTTCCCACAGGCTCCCCCCCAGTAAGTATGTGTCTGCTTCTAGGCAGCTGTGCAAATCATTCTCCTTGTGCAAACAGTTACGTGAGGCTGCTGTCACCTTTTCATCCAGCAATAGCTCAGATGCTTGCGTTTGGGCAAGAGGGGGATCGATAAAGTGGCGTCAGTGAATACCGTCCTGCAAAGAACCTGTCACATCTCAGAAATGAAGATCTCACCAACTTCAGTCATTTTAGTGTCGCAGTTGGGAAAGTCCTGACTCGCTGTAGATTTATATCTGTTGGCTTACACTGTTTTCCCTGTCTAACCCAGGATGGGGGAACATACTTGGGAGAACGAAATATGGATTTTAAAGTTCTTACAGAACAAATTCAAGCAACAGTCAAGCCAGGGAGGCCTACAACAAATCTGTGTTTTGTTTTCATTGTTTGGGGATATGTCTGAAATACACTACCAGGGATCACTTCCCAACTGCAAGGTCTGGGCACGTGGGGAATAGAACTGAATTCAGCGCTGCCCCACTCCCTTCATTAAAACGAGTGAGTTACTGGGAAAGAAGCCCATTTCAAAGTGATTTTCTATTTCACAAACCCCTGCTCATATCTTTTCCCCCACTAGTTTCATTTCAGGGACTTTTGGGGAGGAAACAGGAGCTATTAAGGAGTGATTAGTCATCAAGCTCACAGCTCTGCTAGTAAGGCAGGGAGAGCTACCACAAAAGCTTCATAGTCCACGCTGTACCAACTGATGTATCCAGGGAGGCTTACTGTAATAAGGTGCCTCTGAAATCCAGAAATGTGGGTGGAAGGAGACTCTGTGGATTTTCTGTGTTGTTTTTATTTCTTTTTTTTTTTTTTTTTACACTGGTGGAGTAGATTGGTTGCGCTTTTTTTTTGATTTTTCATAAGAATGGCAATGACAACCAGATGCTTAAGCAGTTATTCAGTGACCAAGTTTAACACCCACTATATTAATTGTCCCCTAGTATTTTGCTGGTAAAGTACTCATTAAACAATCCCACTTTTTGCATCCTCTGGTTTTATGCTTTTTGACCAGGTACAGATTCCCTGAAGGTACTGTGCATGTGTGTATACATACTAGCAGAAGTGTAACAGTAATCAGGTCTCTCTCGGTGAGGTTTTGTAATGATTTCTCCCCCGCCAAGCATGCAAATATGTCCACCTGGAGCAGGCAATACTGCAAGCAACCAGTTGCGTTAACATGACCTTTCCACGCTTCTGCCCAGTGGATGACACTGATGCCTATACAGAGGGTGAGCCCTGAGTTCATGGATCGGTGAAATAAGTCGCTGTCACCCGTGAATGTGTGGCCCTGAGAGTCCTTGCCGTGCTGACAAGCAGAGGGGCTGCTGCTGTAGTGGCCCCAAGACGTACGGTTGTGGGGCTGGGCAGGGCGTACGTGAACAGAGCGCAGGGCGCTGCTGGGCTCAGCAGTACCCGTGGGCAGCCCCAGCGTGCTGCCGGGAAAAGCCCCACTGGTATTAGCACACAGATAGAAGCTTTTGGTCAGCAGCTGCGTGACAACCAGTCTTTCTTGGACTTTCTCAAAACTACATTTATTGATTTTTGTTACGCTAAAACTGAAGAGAGGGAACACCAAGAACCTGGGCCAGGCACAGAAACATTTGCCCTCAGTAGCAACGTGGTCTGCTTGTATCTGTTACCTTCTCGCTTTCCTCTGCTTATTTGCCTGTCCATGGTTTACTATAGCCTTGCTCTTGGTGTAGAAAGCATGCATGCTCTGCCTAACGTTCGGTCCTCCTTCTGGCTAACCATGAAATAATAAAACACAGAATTTCTCTAACCAAATGCCAGCATTGTTCATTCAAGCGTAGCTGCCTTCCCTGTTCCATCTCATTTAACTACATCTGACATCGGCTCTACCTGCGTCCCCTCTGAGCAGCTGGTGGCAGCTGTTAAAGTGAAGACTAGCCCTGCTGCTCTTTGTTTCTGTTAGGTTGGGCTAAATATAGCCTGCTGTTTGATTACTGGGGAAGGAATGCCAGGGTTCGAGATTTATGTGTGCAGCACAGCTTTTTCTCTCAGCCTGTGCTTACCCACCCCCTGCAGTGCTTGCCTTGATAAGATAGCCACCCTGCCCACTTCTGTCTCCTGCGGTCACTGCGAAAGACAACTGAAAAGCTTCCTGGTGGAGTCCCAGGGATCTTTCGCCTGCTCACCGTGAAGCCTTGCAGTGTTTCGGTCAATCTGCAGTTCCCCACAGGGTCCCTGAATGCACTGATATCTCCCAGCCCGCTGACCCTAATGGTTCCTTTCAGAAATGCCGAGATTTTTATTCATCCACAAACTCGTTCTTTACCGCCCTGGTATCTGGAGTCCCTGCCTACCCCTTGCCTTGCATATACTTTTTCGCTTCGTCTCAGCTGTCACCCTTCCCTCTCCCTTTGCCAGTTTTAGTACCTGTTCTCTAAAGTGTGCGTACGGTAGAATCACTTCTGCTTCATACTTTACATGAAATGTTTGTATTTACAGTTGCCTTTTCAGCCTCCTCACTTAGTGCTTCCTCCCATCTCTGTTTCTCATCTCCAGCTCCTTCATTTCTCGTTGCCCCCAGTCAGTGCATCATTAAAACCTCAGTGCACAAAATCCAGATGAGCTGACCTGGAAGCAGTGATGTGGTGTGGCAAAGAACAGGCACTCTGAAGTGGTTCCTACTGTCCTGGAAGCCATTCCCTGGCTTGGACTTTGAGGATGCTCCAAGCTTTGACTGCTCGAGACAGTTGTTGTATGAAGCCAGCTTCACACAGGTTAAAAAAGGAAGCAGAGTATATCTTTACATAGCTAGCCTCGGTCACAGAAATGGGTAAAATCACCTATTTTGGCTTCATAGCAGAACAGCACAAACACGTTATGTCTATTTCCCAAGCAAACTTCTTGTATTTATCTTTGTGCTACCCTTATGCCTTTTACATTTACAGCACTCAAAAATAAATATGTAAGTATATGAAAAGCTAACACCACCTTGAAGTAGGAGAACGAACAAAACTCTTTAGGCTTCAGCTGAGCTGTGGTTACAGGGCTGTCATTAGCTGCTGTTGACTGAAGGTGTTGGTACCCTCTCACCGAGCGCCTGGCAGGCACCCCCGATGCCCTGGTGGGCAGGAGAGTGGGAGAATTGCTAGAAGACAGCAGTGGGCAATGAAACTACAGCATCCTCATCCATTTGCTGTTTCTATTCCATGTCCATGTTTGCTCAGCATTACTGATAGTCTTATTATACCCGCTGCTGCCGAGGCGGAGTTACAGCTTTGGGAGAAGGCACCCCTCGGCTTTCCTTGCCCTTGCACACTCAGCCTGCGGGGTGCTGCTGTGAGCGGTCCCCATTGCTGCTTTACTGGTACAGGACTCCCACCTCACCAGCTCTCAACCTGGCCTGCTGTTCAAACTACATTTCTGTTGTTCAAACTTCATTTCATTGTTGGCCTCAGATTAAACCAGCTCCCTCGATTTCATTGACTCCTACCTCTTCCTGGAGTCAGAAAAAGAACTGAGAAGGGGGGGTGCATCTGTTTCTGTCGCCTTTTCATAATTCTGAATGGGAAAAGTACTTTTTATGATTGTTTCCCATCAGGTAGAGCATTCACGCTGCTGCAGTTGGTCTGCAGCTGTTACAGTTTCTGATGGATTTGCCATGTAGGTGTAGGGAAAAGCCATATATTATGGTAGTGACACTGTAGATAACTCATATTCTATGCATACAGTATGAAAAGATGAATGGCAAGAGAAGCACAAAGCCCTGGGGAAGTAACTAGTAGATATATTAAACATATGTGCGGCTTTAAAATGCCGTAGAAATTGGCTGGAGTCTCCAGCTGCCTTTCCAGAAATGTTAGACAGTAGTCTGAACGCAGGAAGATGAGAGAATATGTTGAAAACATCAAGCCTGGTTTTGAAAGCATATGGAGCTCCTGACGTTCACAGGTTCTTTTGCTGCTGTCGCTCAGGGGTCAGCAGAAAGGAAACTGGAGACGAGCGAGAGCAGAGGCCTGGGGCAGCGATGCATCACCGTGTGGGAACTGTTTAGATAAGTGGCTTGAAAAGTTTTCAAGCTGGAAGGATGCGACTGGAGAGTGCACACAATATACTCCCTCAGGGAGGGAATTTCTTTCGCACTTGAACAGCACTCGAGCTTTCCAAAGGGCTGTGGGAACAAGGGCCACCACCATGACCCCCCAGCAAGGCACACCGCTATGACTGTCCTCAAGTGGCCAATGTGGGAACTGAGGCAAAGGAAGAAGGAGCCCGATAGTCTCAGGTCACCAGGGGAATTGTGACTCAGGCCTTGCCAAAGCTTCTTTCCATGATTTCTCCTCAGGGCCAGGACTGCTGAGATCCAGGCTGCAGAAGGCTCCCAGGCAGGCAGTCCTTACCCAGCATCTGAGCCCCAACCCCTATGGGCCCTGAGGGATACTTATGACCCTTCATGGCTCATCCACTGCCATTAATTATCCACAGCAAAATAAAGCGTTGAATAACATTGATTTTCATAAAAGCCGTATTTGGCAATCCTGCCTTTCACTGCTTACCCAGGACTTGATTTCATTTTGACCCACAGTTCCACAAGCATAAAAGGAGCTTGTCTTTACTTTCTTTCCCCTCTTCGTGCAGCTGTATTTACCATCTAACTCTCAGCACAACTATAATACAATCTAGCAGAGATTTGCACAACCCTGCTCTAGAGGGCTACCTTTTCCAGTGGCTTATCGCTGTGCCTGCCGTGGGAATCAAAAATCCCACTCCCCACCACGGCGGAAGCCAGTTATACAAAGCCGTCGACCATGAGCTTTTCCTGACCTACCCAGCAATTGACCTATGCACTTGAGGACCTTTACAAATGAGAACTTCAAGCCTGACATTCAGAGCAGGAAAGTGCAAGAAAGAATGTAGAAGCCAAGAAATCGGAGTGGGCTATTTATTTCTTCACTGAGATAGGGCTGCAGAATAAATAGAAATATATTGGAGAGTCACCACAGAAGAATGCAGTATTAGACCCATGGGGAGCAGAAAAAAAAAAAATAAACCCACAACCAAAAAAATCCCACCCAAACCCCACACTCTGCAAAACGTGGGGCGTGGGAGTGCGAGTGCCAAAATAAACACCTTGTGTTAACCAACCTCAGTGGCAGAACCTGTGACGCCAAGCACTACTGCTTAACCCACCTGGATGCTGGTGGTTGCATATGCTGGAGCTGGTTCTGCTCCAGGCTGAATTCCAACATGAAATCATCTGATAGTGATCCACAGCGTGAGCTTGTCCCACAAGTCCATGACTGTTAGATCTACTGGCAGGCAAAATTTAGAGAAATTTATCTCCAATTAAGAAAACTTCACCTTTATCTACAGGGAGAACGGTAGGTCACGAGATTGTCAAAGAGGAATATCAGCGTCCCTATTCATGTATTTATAAAGGTGTCCTTCAGTGACATGTCGTCCTGTACCCGTTCTGGTAGTGGGTGCCTGCTTACCCCAGCTGACGATCTGGCCAAACAAACTTCTTACAAAGCAGGGAGCGTGAAATGGGCTGCCCACCTCCCGCTGCTGGGCTGTGCCCACACAATCGCCTTTCCGCTTGCTACAAGAGGGAGCTGAGAAATCTGCCTTGTTTCCTGACCACAGTCAAAAATTTCACTAAAAGCAGGAGGATGGAGAGCTCTTGTAATTCATATCCTAGCAAGTGTCACTGCAGACGTGGCCTTTATAGCCACTCCTTCTATTGAGTTATGTTTAGCTTGCCGATCAACTGACAAGAACAGGGAGCGCAGCAATTTTCCCATAAAGATGCACAATCCTGAAGGAACACCTGCCTCTAAAGAGCTGCAGGCAGAAGGGTTGAAGGCAACAAGAGACAACTTTATCCAGGACACAGCTTACTGTATTTTAATTATCAGATATTTGTATACTGTGTCCTATTGACTTTGTAACTAATGAAACAGGCTTGGGCATAGGGCTGTGAATAATCCAGCTAGAAGCTAGGGAGCATAGGTTGGCCATAGATGGAAAATAATCCAAACTGAGCAGAAAAAACCCCATGCTTTTGAGACTCAACAAATGAATAATTTACATAAAAATTCTCCCCATTAAGTGTCAATGGAGGAAGGATTCATTAATTGAAAGGAAGTGGCTGACAAGACTGGATAGTTCAGACCCGTTCGGAGGGAGAGGCACTCCTGCCCTGGGAGCACCAGCTGACCACTCTTCTCGTATAACTGATACTGTCTCACTGAAATAGAAGTAAGCACTGGCAGAGGCAAGAAATCAAGATCTTGCCTTTAATTAATCTTCAGCACCCCATGGTAATCTCAAATAAGTACATCTCGTGCAAGAATCCTCTTTTGTTAGCGTTCAGTGTAATTAACCAGTCTATTTCTCACCATCCCCACCACGCATCTTCAATATCACTCTGGTAATTTCTTGCAGATTTTTGTTTGCAGTTTCTGACCTGGCATCTGAAACAACCAAGCCTCTCTCATGAAAACAAACAACCTCTATTTTAAACATACTCAGTACGACTGTTTTCTTTATTAACTTTCTATTTAGGATTTAGCATGAAAGAGATCATGGGAGGAGTTTGTAAGCCTGTACTGTAAGAAATAATTGTATAGTTTGGACAGGTCTTCTTTATAGCTCTGCAGACTTCTAGGGCTCAAAGGAAGAGACCATGCATTATTTCCACTCTTTCCTGCTTGAAAAGCCAGACACATTGAATTTTGAGGTAAGAAAGGAGCTTTGCCTGTTCCGTTTTCCTAGTCCTCCTCTACAGAATAAACCACCAAATTATATAGGAATTTCATTCTCCTACTTTATTTTCATGCTGAAACCTCAGTATAGTTGCCTATTTCCTAAGCAGTTATAGTACCTATGATGTATATTGATCTGTAAAATCGTGGGCAGTTACTGATCTGCATAGTACAAGAAGCATCAGCTCTGGAGCAGGCTAGCTTGGCATCTCTTGAAGAGGTGGCAAGAGACAGACCATGGAAAAGGCAGAATGATCCTAGAGCAGTTTCTTAAGTTTTTGCACCTTACAGGTATGAAAATTATCCGAATTTTCCTGCAGGTGGTCTCTAGACCCAGCTGAACAAAGTTTCAGTATCCTTAGGACTAATTTTGCGTTTGACATCATACCTCTTGCCTCATATTGGTTCTGCATCTAAAAGACTTTTTAACCACCTAAAATAATTTTGCCTGGCTCATTTTATAGCATTTCTTCAATTGCCAAACATTTCCTGAATGATACTTTCTAGTAAGCTGTGAAAATTTTAATACCATCAAGTCTGAGGATTTTTGTTGCACATCAGAGTGCTGCAAGCATTACTCTTTGTTCCCAGTGCTGCAGCGTGGACAGGGACTGGCTGCAAACAGAAGCAGGGGACCTCAGCAGGAAAGAATGACCTTCGCAGCCAAGCTAAAACAGTACGTTGCCACCTTAGATCCTGCCTCTAGTTTCTGCACAGGAGGTAGCTGACATTCATGTTGCTCATAAAGGCAGCGAAGTACAATGACCCGCAGCAGGAGATGGAACAGGGCTTAGGGAAACACGTTCATGGTTAAAACACCTTGCAGCTTGATTTTGCACTGTCGTTTTCTGTTCATTCCCATTAATACCGTTGCTCTTGGTGAAGGTTAAAATGCTTTTGTGTTTTGTGGATAGCAAGACATAGCAGATGGAAAAAACTCTGTTTCAGGCGTGGGCAGGCTGACGTCATCGTATGTTATAAGTACTAAATCATGGTGCAATTCCGGGACTTCTCTGTTCACTTTAATAGGTGACTTGGGAAGAGGGGGCTCCACACTCCTGTGACATTCTAAAGATGTATTTCATATGACATTTCAGAACACTGTGAGCCTACTGATTTCTAAAGTGCTCTTGGATCCCAATCTGTTCTGCTCAGAAAAAAGTTTCCAGGGCAGTCACGAACATTGGGTGCTCAATGTGCCTCCCAGAGTACTAACCCAGTGAGAGTACTCTTGAACATGGGTCTTTTTGTAAGGCATAATCCAGTTGCACCTCTGCAGTTTCTGAGGGGTCTTAGGGATGGTCTTAATGATGTTGCTCTTGTATTTGGAGAACAAGATGAACGTGGTGTGTTGGGGTGTTGTTTGTTTTTTTTTTTTTTAGTTTGAATATTGATGCCTAGAAAAACTTACCTGCCTGAAGCCTAGAGCAGAGTGACATTCTCTAGTTCCCTGTTGGATTGCAGGCTTTCTGAGGAGCAAGGCCAGTCTCCTACTAGAAGTGCTGGTACATGACCTGAGATGCCCAAGTTTGATTCCTGTGAGCAAAGTGCCCTGGCTGCTGGCTTTGAACTATTCTAAAAAAAAGCCCAAAACAAACCAAAAACCCAAACCTGACACTCGAAAAACCCCACAAATAAGCTGGAAGAAGAGAAGAGAAGTTTGTGAATGCATGGAGCCCCTAGGTCACTGTGGGAGTGAGGACTTTCTCTTGTATAATGCCTAATGATTGTTCTGCCTGCGGTTTATCCCTGTACCTTTCACATGAGGGGTAGCCAGTACTGAAAAAGCATTATGGATTGAGACATCTTTTAGCACAGCACAGGAGCGTGTAGTGAAGGCGGTGATACTAATGTGGTAACTTCTCAGATCACTCAAGGACTTCAGTGAAGTACTGGAACACGATCAAGGAATTTTGTTACCTCAGGACAATGTCATAGCCACTACTTCTGAAAAAAAAAAAAATCTGTACTGTTCTTAAGCTTTCTGGCACACAAATGAAGTAAAACAAGTCTTATTTACTGCTTAGTGTAGGAGGACTTCTGCCATCTGTATCTCCAGAAGCCAAGCCAGAGCAGCTCCCTCAATTCATGCATCTAAAAGAGAATATTGTTGCTTAAATATTGTCACCCGGGTAGTGCACTTGCTACCACACTGCAATATTAAATTATCCTGGAGAAACTTTGAATGGCAGTAACATGAGACATATGTATGGACTCTGTCTACTTTTAGGGGGTGCAGGGTTCTCTAACAGTAGACTCAGCAGTAAAGAACTTGTCCAATTTTAGGTTACTCATGAACCTCCTAGGATTTTATTCCCAGTAAATAATTTCCCCAGTGACAAACACTATCTCCTTCATTACAAGGGGGTCAGAGTAGATGACTGCAGTGACCATTTCTGACTTGAAAAAACACAATCTTGTTGGCCATGATTACATTAAATTAAGAATTTTTCCCTGGTGCTTAGTTGCCTTTTTTCCCTCTCCAGACTAAATCACTTCTGTAGTCACAGTCCTCTCCCCGGGCCACTGGAATTTCCTTTTTCTTAGTAGAGGTTTTTGTTCTATATATCTGATTATTCCTATATGCTGTCTAACCACATGGAGGCCCATCTTCATTTAATAAAGACAAATGATTGTCATAATACAGTTATGGAATTGCTTTACAGTATTTAAGAAAAAAATATGTAACTTTCTGTTCAATAAAACAAGTATATGTAACTATGGCACAAAGCTGAAAGCATTAGCTGAGTCAACGTTTGGACTATGCTACAGGGTTGTTAATGAGAACTAACTTGCAAATTTGATGCATTTGAACTCATTAAAATGAACAGCACAATTTGTGCAGCAGTGGCTTACTTGCAAGGATAGGGATGAACAGGAGCACATGGCATAGCAGAATGCAGATGCAGTTTCTTCTACAAATTCACTTTGAGATCAGAACAAAGATGCAGAGCTTTCTGCTGACTATTGCTAACATGAGTATTTTTGCCTCTGACCAGCATGTAAGATTTGAAAACACACTGGCAAAGAAATTAAGAGCTTGCACAGAGGAGATCCTGCACACATCGGGGCGTGGGAGATTGGGACACGGACAGTTTTAGAAAGAATATCTAAGTTAACGCTCTTGGAAGATGAAAAAGCAAAGTCACAGAAAGGTGAGCTGTAGTTACCACTCTTCAAAACTAGATGGAAATTTCACTGGATTGTTTGCAAAGCTGAAGAACATTAGTTATGGGAAATTAAAGATTATTAGTTGAATTCTTTCAAGATTCCACAAAATACTAGACTAGATAACCTTGTACAGCGCCCTGAACAAATGCTGTGTCCCTCACAGACAGAAGGAGGTTGATATATAGATAAGATTTGATTTCAAACAATCTGAATTGCAGCTTGTTGGTGCCATTTCTGCGCTATTTTCGTGGCATCCCTAGAAGTGATAACGTGCTAGGGAGGTCCCAGTTTAAAGGAGGTCCTCCTGATTCAGAGACAGGTCCAGGAGATTTGAAAAGCGGAGGTTTCACAACACACACTGGGGGAAGAGCCAGAAGGTAGACGTGTTGGGATTTTGTGTTTTGTTATCTCTTGATTAAGAGCAGGTTTCCTCAGCCTGAGCCACTCCAGAGACTCAAACAGAACTGATCCAAGAGAATCTGCAGCGATTTACAGTGAGACTTTTCTTTCCCTGCCTCCAGAAGAATACTGGTTTGGGTCTCTTCTGACTTGCCATCATTACTTAGTTTCTGTAGCAATATTTCTGCAATTAAAAAGTATTGACAGACATCTGGATATCAATCCAAAGTCTGTGGAAATCAATGAAAAAACACGTGCTGATTTCTGTGGGCTTTTGACCAGGTCCATGGAGAGCACAGTCCGTTGTTCTATAAATTGTGTCCCACCACAGCACTTCCCAAGGACGAAAGCAGGAGTTTGGGGTGTCCCCACACCCAGTGCTAGCAGACTGCCTCAAATAGTTTAGTGAATCAGAAGACAAAATACCATCCAAAAGCAAGCATTGTAAGTGGCAAAACTGTAGATCCCAGGAGAAGTGTGACGTGCTACTTCCTCAGTCATAGGTGCTGCGTTGTTGTGCATTCAGAATTTGGAGCGCTTCCTACAAACTCTCTTAAGAGCTCATCATCTGAAAAAGTTACAGCTCAGACTTCTTTTGCACCCCTGCCTTGTAACAGACTGCAAATAGTGCAGCACTAACAGACTCTAGCAGTAGTACATATTTCAAGTACTGGGGACAGGCACTGGTCAAAGACATGAATTAACTGACACCAAGCTGGTAGCTGTGCCAGGAGTCCAACCCAGTTCGATCTAGACCCTGACTCCTGGGACCAAGGACCCTCTTCCTGATGTTTGCATGGTTCAAACTGCTGTTATCAGCATGGTAGATTCTTTTTGGCTGCACAAATGCAGATTTACTGCAACCTACTGGCTTCATCTCTTAGATACAAGCACCTAGCGGAGTGCTTATACTCACGGGACAGCCGGACATGCCCACAGTTACAGCGTTTTTCTGTTCAGCTGCGATGCGATACTTCTAGGTGAGCCTGGCTCAGACAGTGGTGAAGAAAAGGGATGGTTTGAGAGCACTGGCAATTAAAATATTGAGGAGACAATGCTAGTTATTAGCATACAGAGTATCAGGCTCACAATTCCAGTGTGAGGAACTGTGCTGCCTCAAAATGCCAAATTCCATAAGCAAAATCAGTGCAGCTCCTTCTTTTCGTCACTGACAAATATAAGACTCATCAGTTTTCAGACTGACAGGTGGAGCTGAAGCAACACTATTCAGGGTAGCCTTACTATTTAAGTAGGGTAGTACCAGATCCCCTCTAAGTTTCTCAGGATGTTGCTTAGGTTTAGCTGTTCCAGCTGGATATTTCCATGCTGGGTGTCTGCTTCAGGGTGCTTTTTTTCCTGAGCATGTCTGCAGACATAATACAGTAATTTCTAAGAACAAGGTTAGGAGGAAAAAAAAAAAAAGGTTGTCTCTGTGTTAAAACAAAAAAATTCTTGCAACCACTTTACGTAGGTATTCTAGTATCATCATTCCCCAGAGCAGAAACTCAAAATACGACAGAGGAAGGTTAGCACGTCAGCAAGGCATGCCTGAAGACCAGGCTGTCCCTCTGCAGCCCATGGAGGTCCACAGTGGAGCAGGAGTCCACCTGCAGCTCGTGGAGGACCCCATGCCAGAGGAGGTGGATGTGCCTAAAGGAGGTTGTGACGCTGTGGAAGGCCCATGATGGAGCAGGCTCCTGGCAGGACCTGTGGAGAGTGGAGCCCACGCTGGAGCAGGTTTGCTGGCAGCACTTGTGACCCTGTGGGGGACCCAGTCTGTTCCTGAAGGACTGCACCCCGTGGGAAGGACCCACGCTGGAGCAGTTCATGAAGAACTGCACCTAGTGGGAAGGACTCGCGTTGGAGCAGTCTGTCAATAACTGTCTCCTGTAAGAGGGACCCCACGCTGGAGCAGGGGAAGAGTGTGAGGAGTCTTCCTCCTGAGGAGGCAGGAGCGGCAGAGACAACGTTTGATGAACTGACTGTAACCCCAAATCCCCATCCCCCTGTGCTGCTTGGGGGGGAGGAGGTAGAGAAACAGGAGTGAAGTTGAGCCCGGGAAGAAGGGAGGGGTGGGAGGAAGGTGTTTAAGATTTGGGTTTATTTCTCATTATCCTACTCTGATTTGATTGGTGACAAATTAAACGAATTTCCCCAAGCTGAATCTGGTTTTGCCCGTGACGGTAACTGGTGAGTGAGCTCTCCCTGTCCTTATCTCAACCCACGAGCCTTTCATTGTATTTTCTCTCCGCTGTCCAGCTGGGGGAGGGAGAGATAGAGTGGCTTTCTTGGGCACCTGGCGTCCAGACAGGCTAAGCCACGACACACTCGCAATGCAGCAAGGAAGCTTTTGTTTCGCCCGAGATTCCAGTTTAGGCTGCCTTAAGTGATGAGCGCAGGGCACTTTGTGCACTGGCATGTACAGCAGCTCAGCAGCACACTGGTTTAGCTTCGGTGGAATTTTATAGAATGGTTTGGGTTAGAAGGGACCTTAAAGATCATCTGGTTCCAGCCCCCCTGCCATGAGCAGGGACATCTTCCACCAGACCAGGTTGCTCAGAGCTCCATCCAGCCTGGCCTTGAACACCGCCAGGGAGAGGGCAGCCACAGCTTCTCTGGGCAACCTGTGCCAGTGTTTCACCACCCTCATGGTGAAGAATTTCTTCCTAATATCTCATCTAAATCTGCCCTCTTTTAGTTTACAGCCAT
>Ga0065711_1039241_pt1 | contig 18000 bp, 5 predicted proteins | sample Hoacrofraction12_FD_59098 | JGI IMG/M metagenome (GOLD analysis project Ga0065711, IMG submission 59098) | Hoatzin crop microbial communities from Cojedes, Venezuela - Epithelial fraction 12 v2 (version 2) | ecosystem: Host-associated > Birds > Digestive system > Esophagus > Crop | place... | reverse complement strand
TAGTTTTTGTCGCTAGCTTGTGTTTTAAAAAATACTGTGTACCATTTGTAAAAATTCATGAAAACTGAGAGAAAAGTACTTGAGTGTAGGAGAATGAGACTATCTTTGCATTTCTGTAGCAACTCCTTAAATGAAATGCAAACCTGTAGGCTGTGAACAAATGGCACTGTAACTTTCCTGCCATGCTGCCACTTCAGTAGACCTGTGTGTGTCTTATTGTTACTGCATCTTGTCATCCCAGCTGAGATTTCATTCCTGTAAGCAGCATCTGGTGTCGTATGTGATGACTTTTTCAGGATGTGGATAGCTGCTTACTGGAAGCAACCAGATCTGGCAAAGTAATTTCATTATAAATGAGCCAGTAATCAGGAGAGTCTTAAAATATTTTGTTGTTTGGTAAAGGACTGGACTAGGTTGATGAGGATAGATAGATGTAGTATATGAGGTAGGTGAGGGTTGTGAGGCACAGGAACAGGTTGTCCGGAGGAGCTATGGATGCCCCCTCCCCGGAAGAGTTCCAGACCGGGTTGGAGGGGCATTTGATCAACCTGGTCTAGTGGAAGATGTCTCTGCCCATGGCAAGGGGATTAGAACTCGATGATCTTTAAGGTCCCTTCCACCCAAACTATTCTATCATTCTAGGTTAACTGAACCTGAACAGCTCTGTCTCTGTTTCTGATTCCTTCTGCTAATGCAGTCATCTTGTTTTGGTTTTACTTGCCTGTACAAATAAACGCACAAGTCTTCCTACCATATTACATTTTTTTTCTGTACTGATAAATTTGAAGAAGGAAAACATTCTAATTAGCAAAGGGTGGAAGCTGAATAATGGGATTAACCAATTTGTTACATTTGCATATATACCTTTGTGTTTAATGACTGTATGAATATGTCTAATGACTATATAAGCAGGTTCAGTTTCATTTTGGTTCAAGATGAAACTTATGATTGTTCAAATGTTGTTTCTCTACACCTGTGTATTTATGATGCTAGCTAATATAGTTGTTGACTGAATTTTGATCACCAGATACTCAATGCTATTTTTCATTTTAAAATTGATTTGAATGATTCAGACTTTGGGAGTTTGTTTGCTAAGCATAGATTTGGTCATTCAATTTTTGGACCACATTATGTCAAATGTTCCTAGAGCTGCATACCACAGTTAGAAATCTGTGCCTGATTGCAGCATGCTGCTAATACCTGTTCCAATGCTTCAGTGCAAGGTATGTTATTAGGAAGATTAGCAAGCAAGTGAAGTGAGAGATCTGTTCATTATACTGTATATTGCACAAGGATTTTGTTGGATTTTTGTGTCCATAGTAGCTTGAAGAACAGTAGAATCCAAATATGGAACACTGCTAATTTGGGGGATAAATACAAACACTAAATAAAACTTTTCTGTTGTAACTGACAAATGTAGGCAATTTCTTTCAGTTGATCTTTGCAGAGCAGTCTGAGGCCTTTGTGAATCTTTTATTACAAATTTATTTATACATGGACATACAAACATGATCTTTCAGTTAATACCATTTCTTGAGTACTGTGTTCAATGGCTTAGTTATGTGTATGTTTTGAGGACCATCACATTTAGGAATATTTCTATGAGGAAAAAAAAAATCTACTGTTTTGCTTAAAATGTTTTCTTGAAATAACTACAAAGGACAGGCAATTTTATCCCTGGATTTTATTCAAATTGTTGGGCTAAGGCTTTTTATGATCTGTTTAACCAGTGGTCAATGGTCCTTGACATGTTTTGTGACTTCTCTCAAAATCGTCAAGATTTTCATCTGGAACATGATGCCAGAAAACCCCTAAGTACAACCTTTCATCTACCTGGTGCTTCCTATTAATACAATTATTAGGAACAGCATTTAGTCCTATTGTAGTCATGGGCTTAAAGCACTGCAGAGACTTCCCATGTGATTCCGTTTACACAGGAATTTCTGATGGATTCCAGAGGGCTTATAAATACAAATGTCACTGGAATTCTGTGGAAGTTTCTGAGAATATCAACCATCTCTCTGTGTCCCACTTCACTGTCAGTTTAGAAAAAAAAAAAAAGAAAAAGAGGGAAACAGAAAAGCCCTCACACTTGATGATTTGTGCTTGGTTACTATAGTGATGAATCCTGTATGAAAACCCACACAGTTCTGACTGGGATGCAGACTTGCAGATACTTGTCAGAAAAGAAAACAGAGAAAGAGGATAAATTCAACAGTATAATATTGAATGGTGGTGTGAACCAAATCTATTTGGATTAAATTATTATCTGAATTTTAATCTGTATCTTATTGTTTTAGATGTTGATGTTAAATAGTTTTTTCAGGCTGATTTTAAGCACAGAAAACGTGGGCACTCGGTGAGGCATGGTGCCAGAAAGGCTGAAATTAAACACAAAGTACAGTCTGGCTGACATTCCCAGGTGGTGTGACACCTTCAGTATTTAGTCTTTCCTCTTGTGTTTCCCTTATCCAAGTACAGGCACCGTAATAACTAAATATTCTCATGATAGACTCCCTTTGTGTCTTCAAAACTCCAAAACATTTCTCTTCTTGGATCTTCAGTTTCCTTTTCTTCCTAGTAAAATTAGTTCACCTTCTCTCAAAGTGGCTTCTACAGGCTGTGAGGTTGGGCTCTGCTTCTAGACTTGCCACAGTACCTTCCAGGCCCCCTGGGTACGCCCAGCCCTCTGCCAGCTCTGAGAATTGCTGCAACTTGCCCCCACAGATTTTTGTCGTGGAAGCAGCAACAGGGACTAGAGGAGTCCTTTGGCTTCTTATCCAAGGCTATCCTGTCCAAATTCTTTTTGTTCTTGTTCAATTGAATATGGAATTTATCTCCAGTTTTCATTGTCATTCTGATGATCTTTTCTGAATGCTGGTTTTTAATAGGGTTGGCTGATGAATTATTTAGTAATTTTCCACTGTTAAGGTTTTTAGCAAGAAGTTACAGATTCTCGTATTCGTGTTTCATAGAAATACAAGAATTTTGTTGAATTTGTGATTAAAAATATGCCATGAGAGTTGTATTGGTTTCCTTCCAACCTGGTAAACGGCAGGGTCGGAAGGTGTAGACAGCCTTGCTGCCTGGCCTGATTTGGACTCTGGAACATGCCAAATATCAGTATTTCTGGGTCAAAGGGGAGCACTCAACCCCAAACAAAGATATTCTTCCTTCTTTTGGGGAACCAGCACTCTGTTTAGCCTGCAAATCTAGCTAAGGTCTTTCAAGGCTTTTAAGCTCCCAGATTGACAATAGGATATCAAAAAGTTGTGAGAAAACCGTAAAGGAGATCCCTGGATGTAGTCTCATGTGGTTTTTCTCATTCTTTGTTATCAAAGCTTTTCTGATCTGGGACCTGTCCCTCTGTCCCACAGGTGGGTGCTCTCAGAGTCCTCAGAATTAGGCCATGAGCAGGAATACCGGCTCTTGCCTCTGCAGCAGGTTCCCTGGCAGTCCTGGTTTTGGTCCTCATGGTCTAGGCATCTGGCAGCAAGAGAAACATGGAGGGACTCACCATAGCCCAGGATCTCAGGTCTGGGCTCTCAGCTGCTCAGCGAGGAGTGCTAAAGGCTTGCTTACTTTGCCCCAATTATTTCAGCGTCTTGTCCATGAACTCTGAATTTTTAGTCTGTTTACAGCTCTGAGGTCATCCCAGTTCTGGGTTTAAATATATCATGTTATCTATTTTAAATAGATAATAAAAACAAAGAGATAATGTACCTTGAACTTGCAAATTAAACCTCACAACTAACCAAAGCGACTCGTATTCACACTCTAATTCTGTACTTTGTCATTGTCATATCTGAACTTTTTAACAAAGGTTTTACACTAGTGGATCTTCACAGCATATGCTGTACAAACTTACTAAACCTTCTGCTCTGAGCAGATAACCGTAGTGAAACAGAGACAATTCACCTTTTGAGTGTTTTAATTTGTATCTGTTATCTCAAGTCAGAAAAGTAATCTAATTAAAGATTATAATAAATTAAACTAATTATTGAAATGCTATCTATTAATGACTACTATATTACATAGATCAGAAGGCTGCCTTTAAAATTTTTATATCTCATTATTAATAATTACTTCTATTAGGCTGTTGTCTTTAATGTTGTCTCAGTGCCTTACCTGAGTAATGAAAATGCTTCAAAGAAATTATAATTTCATTGTTGTTGTCTATAAACATAGAAAATACCAGTCTGGCTTTTACCAGTATTTGCAAAGCTTGGTTATTACTGGTAATAGCTATGTATTGTAGATCATGCAGAATTTGACTAGATGACTTATGCAATGTTACATCCAAAAGATCCAGACCTGCATCTGCTGTGTGGTAACATGTACTTGTACAGAGTCACCTCTGTGGGGTTCGGTGATGACCCCTTTATCTTGAAGTTGGTGTTGCTGTGGCTGTAACAGTTCAATCTTCCTTTGTCACTGTGCTGAGAGTGTCCTCCTCTGGGGTCTGGAAAAGTTACTCGTAAATGAGATCAGCAATTTCTGTCTACTGAAGCTCTAACTATGGCAGCAACAGTGGTTACAGTGAAATTTGAAACAACAAGCTCTCCTGCGAAAGGTCTCATCAATAACAGCTTCCTTCCCTGTTCTCCCACTCCACCCAGGCGGGGGGGGGGCAGATAAGAAGAGGTGGAAAGTCCCCTCCTGTTTATGGTCACTCAGCCAATTTAAACTAGGAGCGTATCTAGGAGCTGCTCTGTCTTGTCAGACTAGTGGCACACCTACCTATTTTGTCTTGGGGGCTATAATAATCGATATTTTTCAAAATGTACAAACCACCTCAAACTATGGAGTTAATTATCTTGGGGAAATTTCTTTCTGAAATCCATGTTTATTTCTGCTGTGAAGCATGACAATTGAACTGCATTATACTGTTATATTCATTATGCATACTGAAATCATCCATTCAATTGTCTCTCAAAACTTTTTTTTTTGCTCTTGCCCCTAGATGGTGTCTGTAAAGTAAGTAAAACTAAATAAAATTTTCTTCTTGGTTTTTCAGTTGGAAATGAAAGGTTACATACTTTGCCATGTAGGATACATTTTGATATGTTACTTAATTGAAGAAGTTTTGCCAGTGCTGGGGAAAGGCAGTCGTTTAGGTGTAGGTTCAATCTGCCATGGCTAGAACTGGTGAATTACAGCCCCATGCTGTCTCTTCTAAAATTCTGGCAGGTGCTGCGCCCCAAAATCACAGTCAGCAGAACATCACTTATGCACTGAACTGAAAGTAATTTTAGTTTAAATAAGCAAGTAGTATGGTTTGGACTGCTAGGTGTCTGAAGCAGTTAAAATACTGTCCTCTTGCGTTTAACTGGCTGAGTTGTGAAGTGGGTAAGTTGTGGCTAATGCCTGACTGATGGGTAGGGGAGACTTCAGAAGGTCTGTTATGAGTCCATGTAGGTTGGAGAGAAGTCTTTTGGTCTGAAGAACATGAGTTTTATTGGTTACTGTGGCACAGCTGAAAGGTGGCAGCTCATTCAACTACCATACTTAAGCTAAATGCCTATACTTTTAAGCTTCACTTAAAGTAAATGAGATGAACAGTGCCTTCTGAAAATGGGACTTAACAGCTCATATCTTGCTTAGGGACTTGTGAAGAATAAACTTTTTTTCTTATTTATTTTTCTCTTTGAGCAACTCTTCATGTGACACTAATTAAGTATTTTGGTGGTGGTGACTCATTTGATGGAGAGGTAGATGTCCAGATGGTAAAATCACTTGGCAGTAACTTCAAGTAAAAAGAATTGATCTGAATAGATATCTCTTTGCCAGCTGAGTAGTTTGCTAAAATTATAATTTAAAAATAGCCAATTAAGGAAATTAAGTGAGATTATTAGAGAGTTAACCAGCTCAAATAATGAACTAAAAATAGTCTTAAATAATGGTAATAGCCAATTTCTTGAAGATTATTGTTTCATTAATTATACTATTTCAGCATTTCTGTCTTCCCGGAATTAAAATGTTCTACACTGGAGTGTTCCTACAGATATGTACTTGTTCTATATTTAAAAAATATTGTGCACTGTACAGATCCCATTTTTAAAGTGTTGGATCAAAAATGAGAAGGTTTGGGTTCTGTTCCTAGCTTACATTTTCTCTATTGGACGCAAGAGTATTCAGGGGAAGAATTACTCAATTTTTTTTTTTCTTTAGACATCAGTCTTTAGCCACTGTTCAGATACGGGACAAAGGGTACATAGGGTACATAAAGCTGTTCTCATATTCTTAATATTTGACCCAAAGCAAAAGATTTTCATTTCTGTTGTGTACTTCTGGTTTATGTTTCTGTCTTCTTTCATTTCCTGCTAATTTTTTTTTTTTTCAGATAGTTTGTATACTTTGAAAGTAGATGCTGCTTGTGCAGAGTATTTCACACTGGGGGTTCTGATACTTGTTTGAGCCTCAAACAATTTTTTCAATATCCATAACAACAGCAAAATTATTCCTTCCTAACAATGACTGTTTTGTAACTTCTCGAGAAGAGGGGGTGGATAAATTTAAAATCAATGGTATATGACAATGGGACATCTGAAGTCATGAAGATCAATTCTTGGTCTTACATAATAAGCTTGCTTGAAATTTGTTTTCATATATGTATCATTTTTTTTTAAAAGGGGGCCTCAGTACTCCCGCTGGAAGTCTGTTCTAGAATACCGGTTCTCTCATGATTAAAAAAACCTTTTTAATATCCATCCTCTTTCCATTTTATAGAATTTCTTCAGGATTATATCTTGTATGCCTAACACTTGTAGCATCTTGTTTAGAAAGACAGCCAATCTTGCTTTAAAGACTTGACGTTGTGAAGGTTTTGTTATTTCTACAGTAATCTATCTCAGTGTAGTTTCACTCACTACTACCATCAATCTGCATTGTTCCTTTTTTTTTTATGGTTTGAATTTTACTGACTACTTCTTCCAGCTATTGAGGTTTTTTTAAATGCCTTTGTCAGAATGAAAAGGCTTTGCAATATCAAATGTTTTCTGCTTTTGTACATCACTAGACTATTAGCAAATTCACTGTGTTCCTGCTTTTCTTCAGCCTTTCTCGAAGATTGTAGAAGAGAGCGCATGCTTGGAGGGAGGTGCCTTGAAAGGGGACTCTCTCCTTCACTTAGGCAATGAAACCACATTAACTCCAGAACAAAACTAACCTGAGAAGATAGAGGGTTCCTCTGAACCTGTTGCTACTGCACGGGAGAGTCACAAATTAGGATGAATAAGGCTGATGCACACAATCATGAGTGCTAGCAGACATTTTTAAGGGAATTCTAGTGTTCTAAGAGAGCAAAAAAACCTTTTAAACAAAAAAAAACCAAGTCACTTAATTTGTGAGTTTAGTGTTTGGGGGGTTGGTATAGACTAATGAAGAAGAAAATAGCAAAATGCTGTTTTTTAAGGAATATTTCTAGTTTATTTTTTTCTTTCTACTCTTCACGCATATTTGTATATACTAATAAGGAACCTTGAGCCTTAAGGGCATAACTGCAATCTAAGAATGTATTTCTTGAAATTTAAGAATGTGTTGTTTGAAATAGTGTTTTTTTTTTGTTTTTTTTTTTATATTAAGTCCTGGCCTGCTGTAGAGTGTGATATTATAAGATCCTCTTCTCACCTGAAAATTTAATGAAGTTATGACTCTTGCTTTAGTGCTGCTATGATTTTTGTTGTTGTTACTTTTTAAAAAATTGTACATGAAGGAAACAGAAATGATGTGTTTGCAATAGTCTTTTGTTCATCCATATAGCTGATAGGAACAATATTGCTTCTATTACAGGCACACAGTTCTTATCCAGTTGTAACTGTCCAATAATAATGGCCAGCAATTTCTGGTTAAGAAGTTTCTTTCCTTTGTTATCATTAGTGGACATACTGAATTTGTACTGATCTTAGAGATGAACATTATCATGTTAATTCTATAAATTATTTTTCTATGAGAGGATTAAAAATTGGTATCAAAGTACCAGTTGAGAAACAAAGCTGATATTGGGCCGTAAAAGGCAGTATTATTAGTGTTGTTCAAAAGGTTACAATCTCGAGAGCACATGTGTCTATAATCTGGCCATTATCAGTAATCTCTCTAATTCCTGTTATGCTAGAGGTGAGACCTATAACACCTGTCTATATAAATTATAGTTTATATACCTATATTAGTGTGCTATATTTCAAGCTGTATGTCGGAATCTCCCGACTTAGTGAGACAGTGGGAAAGAATTGCTAAATATTTTTGTAGGTTTCATTTCAAGTTGTGGAAGCAAAGCAGTATTTAGAAAGTCTGTAGGTACTATTAAATCTCCACATGAATAGACGTTTACATGCTCATTAAGACCATTTAATTGAGCAATTCCTATTCCTGAGAGTGTGCTCAGAAACAGAATAAAAGAAGTTATGAAGAAGTGAATAGTAACTGGATATTTGATTGTTGGATACTGATATTCTAAATAGGCTCCTGATGTGTCTCAGTTAATTCTGGCTAAAAGTGGAGAAAACAGAGCATTTCCCTGATTTTGAGAATACTCGTGCTTTTACTACTTTAGTGCATCCGAGTTGTTGCAGATAAGCTAGAAAAAAAACTTACAAATAGGTGTAAATCTCTTGGAAACAGTCTTAAAAGCCACTGACCGGGCTAAATACGGTGCTGCCACTAGGTGTCATGCTGGGAACATCTCTTGACGCATGAGTGATTGTCAGAGGTGCTGAGTGAAGGAACGACACCTCCTTTACGTAGTTTAGTATCTAAAAAGGCTAATTTTAGAGGCTGTAATTGCCATGTGCCTGCCCAGTGTGTCGAGAACCTTCACAAGAGGTCAGACTCGTACATGTGCGCATTGCTGGGTGAGAAGGGACTGGTGTCACATAACCTCCTCTTTCATTTCAGATGATAGAGATCTATCACAGAGATTCTCAAGTCACACGGACCTTCTTAGGAAAATGTGTTTAAATTGCTTCATGTGGGTGTGCTTGGTAATATGGGAAAAACATAATGTTTTTTTTATGACACTCCAATTCTTCTTTCATATAAAGCTCAAATGAGCCAAATAAAAAAAAAAAAACAACAAACCCAAAACCCCAAATATAATGCAGCTTTTTATACAGAAAGACCCTTGCAAGAATTTGGTTTCATAAGCACTGAACACAGTGTCAAATAATAAATGTTCTGTTTATAGCAATTAGTTTTATAATATGGAAATCACTGTGGGAATTGAGAATACAAAATCAGTATGAGGGCAAATATCTTTTTTATTAAACCTGCTGCACTGTGTTCTTTCGTCACTTCACTGCTGCACTCACTCACAAAACTGTAAAGTTTCTGAACAGCTCCTTAGCAGGGGCATTTTACCAGTATGTAGAAATACTTGATGGGCAGGAACAAAGAAGATTAATCAGACTCATGTAAGTGGTTCCCAGTGAAAGGGCAAGAGGAAGTGGCCACAAATTTGAAATGCTGGAATTTCTTGTTTTGCATAAGAAAAAACTTCTAACTGCAAGGTTATTAATCCCTGAGAGTTTGTAGAGTCTTCTTAGAGATACTGGTTACCACTTGGACATGGTTCTGGACAACTTGCTGTAGGTGGCAGTTGAATTTAGATGGTCTCCAGAGGTGACTTCCAAACTCAACCATTCTGTGGTTCTGGGTGTTGCTGTTCTTGATGTTGATCCAACAATGTGAATACTTAAAAAAAAAAATCAAACCAAACCAAACAAACAAACAGAAACAAAACTGGTGTACATAATGCTAAGCATTGTGATCATAGGCTTTAGTTGTCAAGAAGAACTTCTGATAGGGATTTTTTTACAAAAGGAAAAAAGCTTTCTTTGCACCATACACTATATGCCTAAGAGGTGATGAAGTAGATTTGGTCTTTGAAATCTACTAAACCTACTGTTTTGTTCTAAGCTTGTACATAGCTGAAAACTCAGATACCGTGAATCATTTCTCACTTTTCTGAAGTTGATTTATGCTTGTCCTCCATACACGAACAATTCCTGCGCTGGAAATTGAAGTATTACTTGGGTGCATACGTAAACATCATTGTCATGTGTGTCAACTTTTCTCAGACATTTCAGGTGTCAGAAACAACAGCAACCTTACTATGGCAAGTTTGAATTGTCCAGAGGCAAAAGGGTATACAGCCCACTTACAGGGTAGCACATTATGCGATTATCTGTCCATCAGTGTGATGTTTGTGCTTCAAACTCAAGTGTATCCACGTTAGCAGAGTTGTGCCCTCCGTTCCACAAAATATGTTTTTGTTTTGGTGTGTGCTATCTATCTTGACATAACTGCTTGGTCTTGGTCTCTCACCTGAATTATCCATTTACAAATATGAGGCAGATTTCCTTGGAAGTTCTTCACAAAGAAGTGAGTGTATGTAGGCCAATGCAGTATGGTAACAGATATGCTGCAAGTTCACACAATAGCTTCTCTTGGGTTTCTGTTCCGTACGTGTGAATTCTGTTATCTCAGACCAGTGATGTGCTGAGATACAAAAAATTTAAAATACATTTTCAAAGTTGTTTTTTTTTTGCTGTTGGTCTTTGTCCGTTTGTTGTCTTGCTGTGTACCTATACCAAGCGCTTTATTCCAGGGGCTGCCTGTTTGTTGCATAGTGTTTAGCACAGTGAGGCCCTAATCCGTGTTCTTTGTCCCAGCTCAGCATGGTGGTGAAAAATATATTACTGGTAATTAAAGAAGCAGAAAAGTTTCTCGTTCTTTTGATTGAATAGTTTCTCTAATAATGTGCGTGAAGTAATAATTAATATACTTGTACATGGTGTCATCTTGGGAGGAATATTGGATTCTTGGAAAGACAGGAATAGAATGTGTCATTTTTTTGATATTTATGGGGAGAAATGACCTAAACAGAAAAAATACATAATTGTGTGAAAATAGGTGGAAAGTGCTACATGTAAAGGAAAGCACATACATAGGTACAAAATATATGAGAAGTGATTAGGCAGTGCGGCATTTAGAAGTACCTCGGGAGTTACAGGAGACAAGATACTGTAGATAAATGAGAAATATTTTGCTGTTTCATTATTATGGAACTCAAATATTTTTTAGGTTACCTTAATTGTGGATTTCACAGCTTAATTCAAGCTTAATTTTTTTTTTTCCTAGTGTTGAGGCTGGTGTCTAGAATCTTTCCACCATGGAATTTAACTTGCTTGAAAATGAACCGCACAAACATGTGGAGTGGAAAATTTAGTTATCACAAAATTACAGTGTTGGGCTAATGAAGAGTTAAATACTGTACCAATATTCTATGAGTTAATAGAAGGAAAAAAAGGCTGCTTATCAGGATGTTCTTTCTTAGCTTAATGAATGAAGAGACAGACTGAGCAATGGTTCACTTAACTAATTTTCTATTAACAAATTTTTTGCTGTCGGTCACTGGAAAGTCCCCGTTACCTCATATTCTGGCCACTTGTGGTTTATCTTAACAAACTGGAAGCAAGTTTTATAGAGCAAGGTAAATGATGTATGTAAATCAAGCTTCAACTATTAAAAAAAATGTGAACCACTCAGGAAATGGAAAAATGTAATAAAGAATTTGTGTTTTGCTGGGTTTGTTTTACAGAATGCTGGTTAAAGGCATTGAGTTGATCATGGTGTCCTCTCTTCAGAGGCAGTACCAGACTTTTCTTGCTACTGGATTTCAGAAGGGTCGGACTAGATGATCTTGAAAGGTCCCTTCCAACCCAACCTGTTCTATGATTAGATCATAATATTTCTAAAATGGACAAAACCCAAGCATTGCATTTGTAGTAAAGAAATCCTAATGTATTCATTTCAGACCTAGTGTGTGCCAGTGTCTTTCTGCATTTTATTCAGACAGGTTGGATGATGGTTGATGTACATGTGGACCCTCTTCGACCAATCAAACCTTCACTCATTGATGCTTTTTCCGGCCAGCTACTCCTAGCTCATTCCTGGCCACTTTCCTCTGCCAACAATTTACCCTTCACCTTCAGAATACTGGCATGATCCTTTCTTAAAAAAAAAAAAAAGAAACACAACAAAAAAACCCCAAACATATAGATTATTTCACAGTTTTGATTTGCATGGCTCTCCAGCTGTGGGCAGAAATGGGTTAGCCAGAATTTATAGCTGACAGAGTCTATCTTCAGTTAGGAAAATTATTTTTATCTAGCACTGTTTTACTGGTACCTACGTGTAATATGGGATGGGCAGTATCCTGCCATGCCTCAAGTTGTTAGTTCTCTTTATCAGCTACTACAGATTGTTATACTCAACTGAGTAATGCAGCTGCTTTTAGGGCTGTGCTCTAAACTAGATTTCAGTTTCTAAAAAAGCACCCCATAAATTTTCTTTGAGAATATTTCCTTTTTCTTTCATCTCTGTCTTTCAGGACTCCATGATCAGTGCAAGTGTCTGAATCTTGAAAGCACTCACTTGTAATTGATTTGCTATTAAAAACCAATTAATAGTAGACAAAGAAAATAGAAAGTCTTGTTTGCTTTACTGAAGCATAAACTTTTTGCTAGTCACCTTGTCTGTGGTGTGGTTCACTCTGGAATGAACCATTTAAATACAAGGGGCTTGCGTAGTCTGAATGAACTTTGAGAAGACACTCAAATGTCACATTTTTTGGAGTCTTGTCACAGTGTTGATCCCTTCAGAGACTTATCTTTTGCTAGCTATTTACTTAGAAAAGAGTGTTAGAAGCTGCATTTTAACAGTCTTTTTCTTGGGGATTTTCTGACATTGGTGTGTCCTTCTTTCACAGAGCATGTCTTTGCTGAATGGAATTAATGAGTTTCCTCATAGGCTATGCATTGCAAACATCTAAGGATGATTGCCTGTAAAGCCAATTATTAGGAGTGTGCTTCTCTCTTTGTGTTTGGTTGATCTGGAATAGGTTGAATGATCATAATACTGTCTATGGTGTTAGGTGTGAAACACCACTGGTGTCATGTGTATGTTACGCTGCCTATACGACGTGCTTTCGTGTATCACACAATGTGTTTAGAACCAGGAGTCTTGTGTTGTCCCTGCTAAGACCATTGTGCTTTGTGTGGCCCAGGGACTTGCCCCATAGACATGTGGCCCTCATTAAAAGTATTGGGACTTTAGTGATTTACTGAATTGTTTCACCAAGCCTAGAAAAACAGCAATAACGTGCTCCTCCTTAAGGTCTTAGTACATACTAGAAAATTTGGTGGTTTGTCTCAGTTTTGGTTTAGAAGTCAACCTTTCAAACAGACTTAGTATATCTGTGGTTTTCATACAGACCTTGGAAAGGAAAATAGTAGGAGTAAAGGATCTCAACCTTGAAACTGGCAGTCTTATTTGCTATTACTAAAACAAGAGCTGCTGGACTAGGGCAAGATAAACTGAGGAGCAGGAGGAAAAGTGGAGAAATAGTGTTTTCTGTAACTTAAAATTTAGGACACCTGGGAGTGGTAAGATATGACAAAAGAATGCAAGCAGAGAAAGCATATGTTTATTTTTTTTATTCTGGCATGTAGGAAATATGGTTTATTTATGTTTCCCTCTCTCTTGATTTCAAAGAGTTTCTTATACAATACCTAGAAGTTTTTCATTAGAAATGTACCATAGAAGACATTAGACCATTTTGAAGAGTTCTCTTTACAGATGAGTTTTGAGGATGACTTTACATGAACTGTATTTATAGGAATTTATTGTGTGCTTTTTTGTGTTTAGAGTTCTATTTTTTAACATGCCTAGACTGATTGATATAAATTTGTGGTCTGCTGTTTCAATTTTCTTTAGTGTATATATTCAGAAACTAAAGCAACACAGTAGAACATGATACTTGCACCAGGCTATTGCAATAAAAGTGGCAGTGGGGGGCTGAGGGGAGGGATTTTCATCTCTAATCTTGCCTCTCGTCAACTAATGACCTCACAGTGCTTTTGGAGGATACTGTTTGTTTTAATATTTTGACAGTGTCATAAAAAGCTGAATTGTATTCCTGAAGGAAAAAACACAGTCAATTTTTACTTTTCTTTTTTAAAGTGTATAAATTGGAATAAAGGGGGAAAGGAAGTACTTCATATTAGCTTAAGTGTTCTTATGAATTATAGCTCTTTTGGGCCAGGGGCAAGGGATGCTTAAGAGCAGCTCACAAACTTCACAGAAATGTGTGCCCTGTTCAGCAGATTGTTGGGTAGAAGAATATTATGGCTTTCAGGACATTTTGATCTGTCCCCTAAGATTGCAAGGTTGTTTTATCATGGGGATAAACACTTTGAAAAACCGCAGACTGGTAGATTTTTTTAAAAAGATGTTTTTAAATAAACAAGTTTTAGGCAAAAATGTTTCACACTGAGATCTGCATCTTTCATGGAGTGAAGTAGATAAGGCGTTTGTGCAGAGCTACAGAAAAGAGATTTTTCATGTCTGAAAAGCATTCAGTAATGCATTGTACCTTTGCTGGAGGTGGGGAGCTCTTCCCATCTGTATCGCACCCTCCCACCCCCCAGGTTTTAGGTTACCTTTCTGTCCAAAATCTGTTTGGGTTTTTTTTTTTTTTCTCCTTGAAAACATGGGTAGTTATGTGAGTGGAAGTTTCCATGTTTCCAAGCTGTAGCATGGTAATTTTCAAATTGTGAATTTCTGCCTGCTCTGTCAAGTTGATTGGTTTCCATGACTTCACTCGATTTTTAAGCGTACACTGGAGCTGAGGTCTCACTTTAGTTATAAAATGGGGTTGTTATAAAGGTGATACTGACTTATTCCAAAATAGATCTTGGTTGCATGGTTTTAACCTTAAGCACAATAAACAATAAATTTTTCACTTGTGTATTTGGCTGATAGGCTATTTGTCTTTGTGCAGTTATAACTACCAAGGTAAACATGATATGAAAAATTCCTCATTTGTGGGGAAATGTGTTGGTAGAAATGATTGGAAAAGATGCAATTCAACAGAATATTAAACGCGGTGTATTTACCATAAAATGATTGAGACTGACAAAGTAGATAAGGTATGTTTTTATGTATGACTGTTGACAACACTGAGATAGAGATGAGAGAACAGATTTAGAGGAGGAGGTAGTTATTTCTTGGAAGATCAATGAAAAGGGGTTTGATGACACATGCTGGCTTAGGGCTCTCATGTCTAAGTGATGGGGGTGGAAATAATGTTTATAAAGTACAAGGTGAGTGGGTTGCCTGCACAGTACAGAAAAGCATTATTTTTGTTGGCATCGTCACAGCATGTATAGTTCCATGTGCTGTTTGCATGGACTTTGACTTCTGGGCTTCATAGATTATCTGTCTGTGTGTTTTTTTTGCATCATTTTGAATTCTCTGTCATGACAGATCGTAATCTATCCTGTGTAAGTTACAGTCAGGACTGGGTGGTTTTTGCTATTTAGCAGATTCCTGTTGCTTTGTTGATAGCTTATTCTGGATTTTTCAGCAGGTTCTTTCTGAGCTTTTACTCTCAGATTGCAGTTATAACCTAGTATGTTATGCTTATCTCAGCCTTTGAAAATAGCAAGATTGGTCCTCAGCCTTGGATCATTCACAAACTTCTAATCTTTTTTTTCTCTCCTGTAAAACCCATGTTCCCTTTGCTCTTTTTTACATTCAGTGCAAAGCTCAGAATTTGGTTTCACAGTCTCTTTTTCCTGGCTTTAGCACTGCTTATTGTGAAACAGTAGCCATGGGTTTCTTGCAGCCACACAGCGCTTGCAGATACAAGCAGTAATGTTTAATGCTCTTCAGCTGCCCTGACCATACAGAAGCTTTATTGTATGGCAGGACCACTAACCTCTGCAGATTTCTTTTCAGGCAGTCCTTTAACTTGTTTTGTGCTTGGTTTGATGACTCTGTAATGAGAACAACCAAAGAGTACAACCAAAAAGTGACTTCAGTTTTAATTAACTGGTGTTGTAGAACATGTATCGCAGTCATTCTGGATGACTCTTAACAAATCCTTCTAAAAGTGTGAGTCCTCATAAGCAGCGCTACCAGATGCCCAGGTTTCATTTATAATACTCTGCTACTCTTTCTGAAAATAATTTATGAATGTGTACGTATGCAAATCAATTCTACCATGTGTGCACAGTGATTTCAGTGCATAGTAGATATATCAAGCCTGTTAAAACTCTTCTGTACAGGAGATCTGCCTAAGAAATGTGGTGGAACCACTTGCTTCCCGACCAGGAAATCCGAAACCTAAATAAAGGGCATCTGCTCCGATGGTTAGATATGACAGGGGCAGATTTTAAAATTTGTTTAGGTGTAGAATTACCATTGATACGGGAGAGAAATAATTACTACCTTTAAAAAATGTTGATCTGAAATGTTGAGTATCAGAAATCCCTCGGTAACGTTAACAGAATGTACTTCCGTTGTGTCTGTGCCACTATTTCATTTTGGGGACCACAGGTGTCAGGAGAGTTATTGGTTATCTGTTTTTTGCTGCTTTCATGTCTTTGCCTAACAGCTTGCACAAATAAATGTTCTCTTGGTATCTTCCCCTGCTGCAGTTTGGAAAAGCAGATCAGCACTATATAGTAGAAAAGGAAGAACGAAATACATTCAGTTTGATGGCAGAACTCACAAATAATGGAAGGAAAAAGATAGTTTCAGGGTCAGTCAAAACAGTTCTGCCCTGACACCTGAACTGAGACAACTCATTTTTAAAAATATTTTTCACTACTCAGTTTAAGTATTTTCCCTTTGAATTTAGGTAATTTTTGAAAAAGTTCTGTTATGAATGAAATACATGATTTTAAAAATATCTCCTGATGCAAAATATTATGGTGTCTCAAACCCTCTTTTGTGAATAAGACAATAATCAGTATTTGAAATGTTCTCTTTTACATCAAAATATTAATTTAATTGGATTTTAAGTTCAGTATTTATAAATTGAATTCAGATTAACTTTTTCTCCGAGACTTTTTTTAATAGATGTGCTGCTTATCAGCAAATCTTCAGCAAACAGGGCGATAGTGAGAACCAAAAAATGAGGACAGGGAGGAAATCCATGTTTATGCTGTGGAAAAGATTAAAAAAATTTCAAATTTTCATGTCAGAATTTCTTTACAATTCAAACTGAAGATAGAGGAATTGCACGTATTTATAGAAATTAGTTGTACCACCATTGAACAGGAGATACCTCACAGTAGTTTAAATTGCAGGAGTATGTAATACACTGGATTTTGACATAGCAGATGTTATGCCTTCATCCAAGCTGTGCCTACCATGGGTTAAAGAAATTCTTGATGCTACCAGTGTAGTACCTGTAATTATCATGAAACAAATGGGAAATCTCTTATACCCCAAAAAAATGAAAATGAGGCATATTTATTTACAATTGGTACTTCAAATTGATGCAGCTTGTGCTGAACAGGCTTGCTGAGTGATTTCAGTTATACCACCACCCCACCCCCTGATGAAATGAATGAACTTTTCTGTACTGCACCTTTTGTGTATTGATGACAAAAGCTTTAATCTATTCAACTTCTGCAGTTAGCTTGCTTTCAAAAGTTGTCCTCTTCCTTCTTATTTTCCCTCTACTGTTCCTCTTTTCTGCTTCATTATTGCTCAAGACTAACTTTATTTCCACTGACTGGATATACACCTTGATGGCAGTGAATTGTCTCCTAAAAAGCCAGTATTTTTGCCCTTCCTCTTTCCCTCTTCTAGATACTGATATCAACATTAAACAAGCAGCATCTTCTTTTCTGGTGCTGAACTCGGAATTCACTGCATGCAGTTACTGTCAGTGCTCCTCCTTAGCACTATGCCAGCAATACAGTTTAAGGGTAGCCAGATCTATGTTTGTTATTCTTGGAAGAACGCAATGCGGTGGAATGAAAGTGGCAAAACAATATTTTTCCAAGATGCTTGCATAGTATCCAAGCAGTATATCACAGAATCACAGAATGTTCAGGGTTGGAAGGGACCTCTGTGGGTCATCTAGTCCAACCCCCCTGCCGAAGCAGGGTCACCTACAGCAGGCTGCACAGGACCTTGTCCAGGAGG
>Ga0065711_1006217_pt1 | contig 18000 bp, 8 predicted proteins | sample Hoacrofraction12_FD_59098 | JGI IMG/M metagenome (GOLD analysis project Ga0065711, IMG submission 59098) | Hoatzin crop microbial communities from Cojedes, Venezuela - Epithelial fraction 12 v2 (version 2) | ecosystem: Host-associated > Birds > Digestive system > Esophagus > Crop | place... | reverse complement strand
GCACCGGGCTGCGCCTCAGGCACCGGCCTGCGCCGGGGGGACCGGGCGGAGTGGGGCTGCGCGCCGCGAGCCACTGGCAGCTGCCCGCCCTGCCCCGCCGCAGACCCCAGTCCGGCGGTGCGCCCTGGCCTGGAGAGACCCTTTGTTTCTCAGCGGAGGAAAAGCTACCGGTCCCAGCCCAAAACAGCCTTTCTGGGGCTTTGATTCTTAAAACCTCCACCTCATCGGCGTCCCCTTACGAGTCTCCCCTGAAATCATACCATTCCTCCCTTGTGTAGGCTTCTCCCTGCTGTTATTTATTATTTAACACTTTGTGATGCAGTTTGTGCTGAAAATACTGCACAAAATGAATCCGTTCCGTATGTATTATCGCGTCTGCAGACATTGGAAGTCCAGTCCTGTCAGGCACTTAAGATTATGCAAGTTTCCCTGTTGATGTGACTGCTAAAAAGCTGCTTAAATATTTTGCATGATTAGTGCTATACACGTGCAGAAAGAATGACATCCAAAAAATTATTTATTTCATGGGCTACTAATCCTGACCAGCTATGGTGCAGATTTCTTGTTTTGCTGAGTTCTTGGGGGTTTCCTTAAGAGTTCCCCTATAGCAAAAAGAAAAGCCCAAAGGATTTAGGCTGGAATCTAACTTTTGCAGGATTCAGGTCCGTGTAATCAGGATCTGATCCTAAGTGGCTTGTGTTTGGGGAAAACAGGAGGGTGATTAAAGCTCCTTGAAAAAAAATAAAATTTTCTATGGCACTGTAAGACTTTGGCTCAGGCCCATAGAAGCCAGAACCCCTAAATTGTGTTACCCTGATTAATCAGAAGTTACTCTAGTTGTTAAGCTTTCTGTGCCTGTTAGTCGTATTAGCAGTGAAGTTATCTTAGCTGTACCACATGTTAGAATTCTAATAAGGAACTAGAGTTGTTCTGGACTAGGGCATGAACCCGTTTTACTGGACCTGCAGCAGTGTGTTTTACTGGCTTTGAGCACCTGCATGATCAAAATATAAAACCATTAAGTATAATAATGGAAACAAGAAAACTGGTTTAGAGAAATGGGGTGTTACACACGGTACTGAGGCACATCTTGGGTTGCTGAGTGATTTTTATAAAGCTTTTCTCAATGAAGCCAGTCAATAAACTTCTAATTTGTTTCAGTTGCCTCTATCAAGTTGAGAAACATGAAAGATTTCCCAGTTTAGCACCATCGCCTTCCACTTTCAAGACTTCTATTTTTGACATTGCTGGAAGGTAAGTAATAGTTACCCACTTTTCTACAGTTTTTATCCCATAAGTAATGTATTTTGCCACCAAAATGATTGAGAAGACGAATGTTTCAACTAGAACCTACAGACTGCTCTTTATTCAAGCGCATATCCACTTAGTGAAAAGTGGGATACTTAATTTTAGGCACAGACATTATAGAAAATTAGGTATTCCTATTATATTTTCCTCTAATTTCTTTGACTTGTTTTTACTGAGGCTTTCACATGTGGATCAACGGCAATGCTTGTTGTTCAGCTTTAAGCTAGAAAATAGACGCTTTTTTCCCTGGTAAATCCTGTAGCAATGCATAGCCATGTCTCAGTGGAAGTTGTGTAAATGCATACACACTCATACTGTATGTATGTGCATGTGCATTACACGTGTTCGATTCTGTTCAATTTTATACACGCTCAGAACTGATTCTTGCAGGGGTTTTTATGCAGATAAGAGAGTTTGAAAAAGCGTAAAATGAGGAGAGAAAGTGAACTTGTTAACTGGAATATTGAGGTGGTGACAAATCTGAAGAATGTAGAACAGTTAGAACATACAGAGCAATTGCAATTATTGTGTTCCAAATTCTATAATTCATTTTTGTTAATAGTAACAATGTTGATGCAACCTCTGAGTATTTCCCAGGGACTGATGACCTGCTGGAGAGAATAGTCCTTTGCTGAGCACTGAGCAACTGGAGCTTTCTAGCCAATCATTAATTCCCGACAAACGCCATAGAGCTCAATCATTATTACAAACAGATATTCCAGAGCTGTGAAAATCTGTCAAAATAGCAGCCAGACAGGCCTGATCTCAGGCAGTGTGGATCTGAAAGGTATTTTGTGATAAGAAATGTCATGTGGAAACTGGAATGAAGCAGTCAATGTCTCTTTCATTTTCCTGATAGTTATTTCCTCTTTTCTTGATAATTATTTCATGCTGTAATGGGATGTTTGGATGTATAGATGCAAAACATATTGCAGCTGGAGAACAAAAAAGGTGATGATTCTGCTATAGCAGGCCAACTGGCAGCATGTTTGCGATCACTAGTCTTTAAACGTACAGTTAAATGTTAGGTGAATGTCTGCCGTGGAGCATTAAGGTAGCTTGAGACACAAAAGAAATACCTTAGCAGGCAGGAGTTGAAGAAGTAAAACGTGTTTAACAAGGAGGCTACGAGCGGCATGAGGTTTGTAGGTACTGGAAACAGTCCCATGATTTACAAATATTGTAAACAGCCCTGAACGACACAACGCAGAAGTTTGTTTTGAACACCTCTGTGTTCTTGAATCAGCGCACATCAGACAGCCCCATCTGCCTCTGCTGTCATTCCACTGTGAGGAGTATGCTTTCCCATTAGTATTGGGCTTGCTGGGTGGTTAAAACGCAGTTGGTTCTAGACCTTTCTTTTAGTTACACAGCTAACACTTCATAAGCCTTTGTTCTTTTCGCCAGGAACTGCAATCGTTAGTATCATGTCACTGCAATAACGTGTGAAAACCCTGCCTGCAGTGTGTTGACAGTAAATATACTTCTTCTTTTATCGTTACTGAGCACACATCTTTTAAGTTAACCTTTCTCTTTTCGTTAAATAAGATTCACATACAGATTGGGACAGAATGAGCTTGTCCCTATAGTTTCATGAATTCATAGCAACTTTAACTAGGACATCATGCAAACAGTGAGCATTTTTTAGTTATTGTCATCAAGTCTGAAAGAAATACACTTTTCACGTAGCAAAAGGATCACCATCAAGACATCTTCCTGAGCCAGGAGGTGTTTCATGAATGAAAAAGCATGGGAGACTCATTTTCATGGCTTACTGAGGAGGGAAGATAATTTATTGCAATTCCACAATGTAGAAATCACTTTTATCCTCTAATATTTTTCTCTTCAGTCTTCTTGTAAAACCATAATTGTAGTAATTGCACGGGCTGGGGTTGAGGCAAGCAGTAACAGCATTCACGTTTGGAATGGACTTAATGAAATCCTGAGGGTTCTTGTAGCTTCAGTTTAATTCAAAGGAAATTCAGAAGAATTCAGATAAAAGTTGAAGGTAAACGGAGTGCTTGTGAATGTACAAGAGGAAACACGTGTATACTGCAAACGTCTTCAGTATACAGCAGTAGGAAAAAAGTGCCAAAATGTCTAAAGCAGCTTTTGGCAGTACAGCTGAAAAATGAGTTGTGCCCTCAGGTTTGCCTGTTGCTCAGCCATTCCTCTGATTCTGAACACAGAAAGCTGACAGTCGGTTTCTCTCCTTGGCAAAACTGAGGCTACTTTTGAATTGTAGCAGTATTGCAAGTACCTGCCTACAAGGTATGTTTCTGCATGTTATAAATTAGACTGCCATGGAATTTAGATCTGGAATGACTGACCAGGTGTCTGAGGATTGCTGCAACTGGCAAAGAAGGCTCTGCAGATCATTCCAACCTCGTGCCACCAAAATCTCTGTGACTTGTTAACAAAAAAGAAAAGAAAGGCTACGGAGGGTCAGAAAAATGGGAACTGCTTTTGTATCGTTCCAACTGAAAACCCAATCACCTTTGTTCCCATGAGTTCAACTTTTCAAGGCAGAGAGGAAGCCTTTCTAAACAGACCTAAAATAGCATTAAAAATTTCCAAGGTTGAAGTCAGTATAGTAGCCTGTATACTGTGCCTGAGCATAAAGAGGCAGTGCGTAGATGTAACAGAGGACATAGAGCAGGGAAAATTTGCTAATCCTCTGCTGTCTGACTGTGGCATGTGTTACAACAGCCGAGGAGCTGATATAACCAATACCTCTTCTAAAAACTCTTCAGTAACTGAGATCAAGAGGTAGACAAGTTTTAGCCTGGAATGCGGATTCTCCAAGCGTGGAGCACAGAATCATAGAATGGTTAGGGTTGGAAGGGACCTTAAAGATCATCTGGCTCCAACCCCCCAGCCAGAACAGGAAGAAGTCAAATTAGTGAGGCAGTTATAGTCTGTCAGTTTTAGCACTGTTAACCCTCACGGGCTATAGAAGTGAGCTGTGAACCTCGGAAGTAAAGAAACTGCTCTTCACGGAAATGTGAAATTGCCGTATTACTTAACTAACAAAAGATTTTAGCCACCATATATTTTGCACATCTTCCAAAATGTACTGTCAGGCAACCAAAATCAAAAGTTCTTACTGACCATTAGACCTTTTTAGTATACCTCCCTGATAATGAGCTTTAATGATGTCTCCCCATATCATTGTCACAACATGCCCATCTGAGGCTTGATGTATTTTGTATCTTACATACAGCAATAACACATACATGTAGGAACTTTCAGATTTATGAAGAGGAAAATTTCTCTGACGGTTCCATTTTTAAAGGATGCTAACTGTTAAAAGACGCTTAGGATTTTAAAACGGTCAAGTCAGAAGACAGATGAAGTAAGAGGTACAGAGAAAGTAATAATGGTCCGAGTTCTGTGATACTTTTTTGATTATATCACACTGCAGTTTTCATGTGGCTATCGGATTCACTTGTGACTACTATGCCTGGCCAAGAGCATCAAATGCGGTTGCCAAAGGTTAAATATCCACAGGCCAACTCAGTATCTGCTAAATTCGATAACTGTCTTTCCACTGATTTAAAGTGGAAACTGCACTGGGTGATTTTGTTCAAGAGATGCTGCATAATCACAGCTTACACTGAAATCACCAGATGTCTGAGTGGTCAGTGCTTCTGAAAACCGGGTCGCATATTTGAAAGCCCAAGAATGAATTCAGAGACTAAATTTAGGCACTTATGTTGGGAAACTGTTGACGTGCACAAACACATACGCAGGTTCCAGACCACGCTTTTAGGCAGATGGCAACAACAGTCCTTTCTTGACTCCACTTGACAGCCAATGTAAAGAGCAGTACTAAAGCTGGCTCCAAAGGGATTTGCTTCTCTGTCCGCTAGCGTGGTAGCCAGCGAGGAGAAATCATCTATCAGCCAGGTATACTGATAGATGGGTCAAAAACCCAGGAAGATCTCAAGGTGGAAAAGTAAATGCCATTTCTTATGCTTTTCTTTCTAGAGAGCATTCTGATAATGTTAACAGGATTCTTCACTGATATTTCTCAGCAGAGTGCAACTCTGTTACACCTACATATATGGGATACCTATCTAGAACATCTGTCTAGGTATTCTGTTACACCTATCTTGAATGAAAAAGCACCAATCCAGTCTCCTTGCTCTTTGCATCATGTCAACACTAAACTGAAAAGTAAATGCTTAAAGTAAATAATGTGTAGCAGAACATTTTTTATAATAATTCTTTTTTTGTGTGTGTGTGGTTTCATAACATATATTTGCCCAGAGTTTTTTTATTATTGTGAAAGTGCAGTGATCCCACAGCTGGATAAATAATAGGACAAATAAAAGGATTTTAACTGTAATGTGATATGCACATTGGGGAGTCTTGAGAAGTGGTGCAAAAAGATGCTGACAGCAGATTCTAGTGGTATCTCTTTGTTGTAGTTTTTACTTAAATCAGCAGATTATCTCTAACCTGCTAAATATAATCTAATGTTAATAACGTATTTAGGATATCTGCTCCCTAACACACATATGGGAGATTATTGCAGAGTACAGTAAGGTTAAACACATTTTTAATAAAAAGTGCTGGCACCTGAGAGTACAGTTTTCAGAAGATTGATCTGTATATTTATATAGGCAAGAAACATTGGAGTAAAATGTAAAGAAGCTGCAAAAGGAATACTTCTGTATAATATGGAAATAATGTGTATATATATATATATGGACAGTTGTAACCAAATACTTGGTAAAAGAACAACTCACAGTTTTCTTGGGTGTGTGTGGGAAATAGTCTGTAATTCACTCCCACACACCTGACAGAAAGCTGGCCTCTTTAAAGTCAGTTTTGTAATTTATATACACCTTGCAGTCTTAAATATGATTTTCCATTTTAACAAATTCACCTTGTGAATATAGTGATTGTTCTTCAAAAAGAAAAAATAACAAAATTAAAAAGGAAATTGCATGTAATTTCTATGCAAACTAGAACAGTTGAAGTGAGCTTTGATAATATGATGAACAGATAATTTAGATGGCTTAACAATAGGATCACTTTCCCACATAAACAATGCAAGTATTTCAACACATAAAATGACCATAAGTGAAAAAGAGCCGTATCTCATAATACCCAATTATATCACTTGTTTCTGTCATAATGTTTAACTCAAGTTAAAAAAGAAACACTTGCACAGCCAGATCAGAAATAGATACTCCATGCAAAGCCTGAACCCGGGTCCAGTTTTCAGTCTTTTCATCTCGCTGCAAATGACTTTCTTAGTATTAGGTCTGTTGGTTATCATTAGTTACTTACTGACAGCTGTATGCAAAGGACAAAGTTTTCACTCATTAGTGTTAACAGGAATATTACCATTCAATTCAGTGGAGCGAAGATTCCACTCTAAGGATCGGGATTTAATAAGTTTATTCTCATTGAGATGTTCTTTATAGAACATAAAATTCCATTTGTTTCAATAGGGTCATTTCATAGTGCTAGTGTTATTCATGATGAAAGCAAACCCGAAATCTAACATTAAAGGATACAGAAAAAAACATACAGAAAAAGTTGAAGACAAAAATAACAAAGATCAGGGCCACATTGTGATGCCTGTTACATGCAAGAATGTACAGATATTTAAGGAAATCATATTTTCACACACAGTGCACCTTTAAGCTCCAGAGCAGGTAGCTATGCACTGCTCAAAATGCACTCAGACAGAACGCCTGTCTCGATGCCCCTCAGTACACTGAAGCCCAAGGGAGGCATGGTCTGCTGGCAGAGTGGCGAGGACAGCTGTCTAGCACATTTGCTGAGGAAAGCTGCCCGCCCTGCTAGGGAAGGCTACTTCTTGCTGGCTCATGAAGCCTGGCTCGCTGGCCTTTCACTACAGTCGCATTCCTCCGGGATGAGAGAATAGTCATCTCTAGGCCACAAAGAGAAAAAATTTTCTTGGCAGCTGGCATACAGCTGTGGAGTTCATTCCCTGGTGGTATTGCAACAGTTACAAATCTCAGCCTCGCAGGAATAAAGTGTAAAATCCCTCATTTTCATCTACCTGTTACACAATAATAATAATAACAAAGCCATCCCTCCTAGGACATGAGGAGAAACTAGAGATCCTTTACTGTGATCGCTCTTAGAGCTTGTAAAGGTGTTCTGATACCATGGTGACAAACACAGTACAACTGCCGAGATAGATGATGGATCCAGCTGGCACTTCTCCCTCCTCCCCCACACATCATGGTGCTCACCACAACAAGTTTATGATTTTGTCCTAAAAATCTGTTGAGTTTTGTTGGTCTTTACAACTTTACTTGCAGAAGCTGCAAAGTGCTCTCTTCACTTTGATGTAGTCTAGACTGTATGAGAGAGGTGCACGATTTTTTCAGAAACGACACCCATATGGTATATCGTTCTCCTGATAAAACACTCCTCTAAAACCCTAGCTGATAAATAAATAAATGTGAGTTCTCACTTTTGGCAAAAAAAAAAATATTTTATATACCTGTCTATTTGCTCAGTCGTCTTAGGCAAGTTTTACCCAGAATGGTATTAGTATGTTTGTTCAGGTGTGATTTATCGTTCAGAAGCTGAAACAGAAAGTCCTCCAAGTTAACTTCTACCTTGCACTTTTTCTGTTTACATAGGATATGTAATATAATGATAAGGTTTTGGGTTTTTTTTTTCTTTTTTACCTAGAAGATGAGATAAATACTTGCAAGACTAGGCTATGTAAAAACCCAGAAATATTGCAATTCTCTTTTTTTCACGAAAGGAAAAGTGTGAAAAGTAGTAGCAATCTCATAGGTTCACAAAACTTTTCTCAAGATATTTACTCAGCTGTAAGTTTCAAATAGTAAGCGCTGCTGTTTCAGATTTCCAAATTCTTAACAGCTGCATTGTACAAGAACGCTGCTGCACTTCACGCTACTTTCTGACCTTGCTGACAGCATCGTTACCTGTCAGAGTCTGAGTGGGTATGGACAAGGTGCTAATCTTTCACTGGGACAAGATATTCTCTGGAATAAGTGGAAGAACTGCTGCTGCGGGGAACCCACATGCCAGTCTCCAACGTTTTGTAAATCTGTTATTCAGTATATTAGGAGTAAAGCGTAAAACATTTTTCATTGAGAAATTAATTTCAAATGGATTTGAGCTACTGAAATGCTTTATCTGTGTACATACCTGGATGCTTCCATAATAATTATACTGCAAAAGCTGGATGAAGTAGTAAGTACTGGGAGTATATTAAGAGATGAAATTCTAATGGATCTAAATGGGAGCAAGGCTCCCTTCAGCCAGGGTGAATTTCACTCTTGATTTGCTTGAGTTGCAGAAATATGATTAACCAAAGTTTATCCAGAAGCAAATTAGTGCTAAAGTGTGAAAATCAGAGCTTTGAGACTACTCGCATAGCCTTATGCTAGCTTTTTTCATCCAAAGAGTCTAATTAAGCAAACCTGGCAGAAGCCTGAAAAGCAAGCATTCTCTGCTGTTGGTTAGTAAAGAAATTGATCACTCTTTTTATGAAGACAAAGGGTGCCTGTTTGCCCAATGAGGACCTGAAGGGGGAAGAATAGAGTGCAACACCAGAACTACACACATTTCTTCTGGCTTTGGAAGCCAAGAGGAAAGACGGGAAATTCTAGTATCAGTTTGTTTATGATATTGTTATTTCTGGCTGACAGCAGGGTAACAGATGCTTCTTCAGGTCAGGGCTTCCCAGCCTGTTCCTAGACAAGCTTCCCATCCTTATTTACGGTAGAAGGAACTTCAAGTACTGTAGCATATCAGCTGCATGAGCAGACCACGTACAGATCTCTCAATATCTTACAACGCGCAGTGGGAGGATCTCTACTACAGTTTAGAAAGACTGGCCTACAAAACCTGGACTGGGAAAGAAATTTAGCCTTACACAAACAGTCAGTTCAGTCCCAAATAAATTCTAAAAAGAAGGCTTAGGGCAGACAAAAGTTACGCACACTCTTCATGCTGATTCTCTGCACGGATTCCTCCTCCTTCTTGCTAGATAAATGAAAATATGCTGACTTGCGTAAATAACTTGTTCATATGGCTATACATTTTGTATTTAACAATATTTAAATTTTGACTGTGGCTTGCCTGAAAAGAAATATGTAAATCAACTTGGTTTCCACTTGAGCTTGACCTTCTCTTGAGCCAAATAAGCCTTAAAGATTTCTAGAGAGTCAAACAGAATAGTTGCCTTCCCATCAGCCTGTTCCAGCAAGGAATGTGATGCTCTCCATCTAGGTAAGCTTGGAAGTATAATAATGAAAGCTATTTTGCCAGATGTTCAGCACTGGCAAATTCTCACTGATTCAGAATTCTTTAATACTTTTCACAGAAATAATCAAGCAATGTGGTGGCAGATGAGACTAGGTTAGAATTGCTTGAGAACTGATGAAGGTAGAAAGGTACTGTCATTTTGGCATCAGGAATGAAAGAATTTGTCGTATACAGAAGTAAATATTGTAGTGAAGTGCAGCTTGTTGATATAGTATTACAACACATTTTGTATGTCAAGTAGGCATCCCACATCCAGATCTTCACCCACTGAATCAGATTCATCAATGACGCTTTATATACGTATATATTTTATATATAATAATATATATAATTATATATATGTATTATATAGATACTTTATGTGTGTGTGTGTATATATAGTATATACATAGATACGCTTTTTCCCCAAAGCCAGTTACGCTGTTCCAAATGCCTGACTTCAAACTGTTTTTCCATAATGCTGTCTTTTGGACATTCGCAAATGCAGGCTCAGACACATAAGCTCTCTCTATAGGACATACGGAGAGTTAGGTGCCTCAGAAGGATGAACCTAGAAGTGTGCATACTGAGTGACAACCAACAATGAAGTGCCGATCATAGAGGTCTGTGTCACCCAGTGCTGCTCTTTGAATGTTAAATAGCTAGAAGATAGCAAGCAGGTGCCTCTTCCTAATCAGTTCAAGAATCTGGATTCTGAATCCTACTTTCATCTTCTCAGCATAAGAAGAACTTGTACCTGGTCTCTTTCTGTAGTTTTTGTTTTGTTTACTTAACAGAAACCATTAATAAAAGATGAAGAAGCTACTTCAGATTAATATGAGGAAGGACAGAAAAAGAAAAGAGTGGTTCTTTGGTGAGCAGAGTATCATCTTGCTTACAGTTGTCATGGAAAGCCTAAATGTGAATCATTTGGAATTCACTTTGCTCTTCAGAACTGAAGTGGTAGGACAAGTATGAGTACTACACCAACACTAGATGTACTCCACTGGCTCTCCAATCAGTGATTAATTGTTCACATTCAAGGCCTTTCTTCAAGGCTTTCACTGGAGTACAATATAATTCCTATGGCATCTGCAACTCAAAAGGTCACTGCATTCTCTGAAAACATTGTGAGTTGTGGAACTCATCATGAAATGGAAGTAAGGAGGCACCCATTGAAAATCTAAGCCTAAACACCAAAGATCAAAGCCTTGTACTGCATTTATAAGCAGTTGAATGTGATGTACCTTTTCCCTGAAAAGATTTCTTCCATTCATAGCCAAGATACTAACATAAAAAAGATTTATAGGGAAGAGCCACATGCATAACCAGCCATCTTACTGTGAATTCACGTGTGCTACAGATTTAATTAAAAGAGAGTAAAAGTAAAAGTAAATTTATATTTCTTGATATTAAAGTTAATTGGTATATGCCAACACCAGTCGGCAATCTTGCCATCTCTGTGAGAGCCTGGCTAGGTTGTTAATATACAAACACCACCAGCCTACACTCTACTAGGAATTGTAAGTTCATATTTTTGTTCTCTGATTTCTTTCCATTCAGGAGCCCAAACACATAGGAATGTATCATGGTTTTGATGTAACTCCAAATGACAGCATATAGAGTCTGTATGCCATAGCTTCACTTACTAGGAAAGTTTTCAGCTTCCACTTATTTTAGCTGTTATTTCCTCGTAGGCACTTATTATATTCTTCCTAGCATGCTGAGCTCTTCTAATGTTTAGAAATATTGTGGAAGTGGAAAAAAGTCACAGTCAATTAATTCCTTTGTTTGAATAATTAAACATTTTAAATACTCCCTCCATACTTGATGTTCAGCTATGAATATATTATTAATAGTAGTTTGTACTGTGTGCTGCAAGAGGATGTTAGGCACATAATTCCTAGAACCTGGGGAGGAGAACGTTTCCTGACACTATGAATTTACCTATCCAATGACAAAGTTATCTTGTTCTAATTTAAATGTATTTCACACTGTAATAATTACACCGTGTGAATGTTGTGCTTTTTTTATGAAAAATTCAGCACAGTTAATTATTCAAAAAATTGTTATAGTTGATGAATCCATCCCACTGTGTTCAACAAAAATGTTCATCGTGCTTCGCTATTTTTAGGATGTTCCTGTTTTATCATTCATTCCAGGAGCTTAGTCTATGCAGTAAGACCATTGCGTAAGTCCAAGACCATAGGTTTGTAGCCAGACTGTCTGCTGTCAGATGGGAGTCGTCAACATGCCATGGTTAAACATGGCTCATTGTATCTCTGCTTGTTGAGTGCACCCCTATAGACAAATGGCCTTCAGTCTCCCTACTTCTCTGGACTGGCATTGCGTGATTTTCCCACTCTGACTCACTCTTGAACAACAGCACTCAATGTCTCCTCCACGCTTGTTGAACAAGCCTGACTAGGCTTTGTAGTAGTGGGGTCTTGGTTTTATCGGATTTTAAAGCTAGCATGTCTGCAGCAAAATTGAATGGAGCAGTTCATTTTGCAAGGTCACCGGATAAGTTTGCCACAGAGTAAATTTGGTAAGCATTGAGTGTAGCACTATACTCATTCTTAGATTACTGTTGTACAGAACACATAGCTTCTGCATGTCCTCTATTGCATATACCTGCAGCCAACTGGCAAATGTCAAGATTATCTTTAATGGTTCCGAGTCATCTGGAGAAGAGGCACTTTAGATCTAATTTCTCTATATTGCCTGCTGTACAGGGGACGTATCTTTGTTGTGCTTATCCTTCAGCAAATGCAGGAATGTATCAATAAGACCAAGCAATATTGCCACAAATAAAATTTTAGTTCTCCATTGTTTTAAAAACAGAAGAAATTTAAAGAGTAGGAAAGCCACTTTTCTATCGTCAGTTAAAGTCTGCTTTTTTATATTGGGACTCTTGACGCTGTTACATTTGTAACAGACATTTGAAAAATACTGGAGTGTTAAAAAAAATTAAAAGAACACCACTGTGGGAATACACACAGGGTTTGCTGTCATTGACTTTGAATAAGTACAGCTGGAAAAGATCTGAAAAAAATAATTGCAAACACAGTGGAGGAGGAGAGTAGTTGAAGTGAAGGGCTAGTACAAAACAGGTGGATTACTTTTGCCTTGTGTGGCATGCAGTAGAAGCTTTGTGGTGCATGTTATGTCTTCACTCATAAATCAGCCTCTGTGTGCCTCTATCTGTGTCCAGATTTGATCTTTATCTCTTTTTTACCCAAAGCCTGTAAAACACCTGCAGATCTTCAGACCAGGAACCTGAGAGAAGTGGAAAATGTAATTTATTGCTGAGATAATACTGTTGGAAAATGGATCCTTTTGGTTATCTAATACTGTCATTAATGGAAAAAGAAAGGTCCTTGAAATTCTGAAAAACAAAAGCGCTAGACACAGCTGAAGGAGAGTCCACACTGAAACATAAAAAAATCAAGTACTATTTAATTTTCAAATCATATTTCCTACAAATTAAACCAAGAGGTTTGTAATAGCAATAATTACCTATTCAGCATCCTTCCTCAGTCTCTGAACTCATTTTCTTCAGTCATTACTTGAGTGAAAAAAAAAAACTTAAATGGGTCATTTATGCTTAAATTAATCTGTGGTTTTCCCAGGGTACCTTCTTTGTTCACCTCCAGCTTTAATTATTGAAAAAAACATTTTGTTTTATAGAAATCTGTGGCAAAATAGATGCATCCTTCATAGTCATCCTGTTTCAGGAACTTCAGTGACTGCTATATTAGTGACATCACAGACAGTAAAATTAATTTTAAGATCTGTTTCACATGCAAAATCTGGCACACAACAAGGTTTTAGGGGACATAAATCATTCTTTAAGGCAGCACAGATTCTCTCAACTGCTGACGCAATCTATTGGTAAGGCTGTATTCTGAGGGGAGAGTAGGGTAGTCTGGGACCCGCAAAGCCGGTTTACTTACCTGGGTGATGTGTAACTACAGTTTCCACTTACACAGAAGACAGTTCTGTGTTGTTGAACCTCACTCTGTAGCAGAAGCTACAGCTTTGCAAAGTGGTGTGACAATGGTCCCTCTTTCACAGTTTTTTTTATATAATCACTAAGGCAATTTTTTTCCTCAGAGTAATCTGATGTTGTTGTTTCTTCATGTGCAGTTTGTTATATCGTGTCAGAATGGTGATGTACATGTGCTCCTCAGAAAAATATTTGGTTAAATAAGTGAGCTGCAAAGAGCCTGCCTGATAAAATTTAGGTGACCAAAAAAAATATTTCCCCTTTTATGAAAGAGGATGAATTCTCTCTATAAAGGAAGAAAAAGGAAGTACCATTTAAAAAAAACCCCACACAACCCCCCCCCGCCAAAAAAAACACAAAACCCCAACAAATTGTTTGCATGTCACCTGTAATGTAAAAATGAGTTTTTCTAGTCTGAAAAATAATTTTCTGCTTTTAGCAAGGAAGCAAAGGAACTTGCCCAGTACATTTGCAATGCATTTTGAGTTAACCAATGTAACAGTAAAACAAGGATGTCCTTGTTGTATGCCTAGTTGAAAAAACATCTAAGTGCTCTGATTGTTTATTGAATTTTAATACTTGAAGGATTGCTGCTTCTTTGATTTTTTTTGGCAGAAATAGCAACTGTGGTTAATGATCATCTGGGTTTTTATTTTTTTCTAATAAAATGTCATTTATCAGCAAAGAAGAAGAAAGGAATCGGAGAGTCATGGATACAGATGCATAAACTAAATACTGCTTCTTTTGCCATATTGCTGCTTTTGCTTGTACATTAATGGAAAATCTGTTTGTTTAAAAATAAGAAAAGTCCAACAAGTCCAAATTTTAGATCTAGATGTGAATTAAAAGCTCTTAAATCTAGATTTTCTTCTTAGACCAAGTCCAGTAGTATATACCTGAAGCCTATAGTACTCTAAAAACACACACATATATATGTATATCTCTATATAGTTTCTTCTGTATGAATAGTTTCTTCAAATCTATTGATATGCCTAATTCCCTTCCATTTGTAACTGGACAGGTCTTGATGAGCAGCAGGCATGATAAACTTTAGTAGGTAAATGTTGCCCAATTCTGACTGGAATAATTCTGAATATTTAAGTCAGAAAGTCTGTAATTCAGGACAAAGTGGCAGTCACTCACAAATTTTCTGCATAATTTTGGAAGCAGGTATTGAAGCCTTCGTTTTTTCACCTAGCTTTAGCCCTGCTGGGCTCCTATGCATTTTTTCCATGTCTAGCAGTTTGTGTGACCCAAACATCCATGGCTCTTCAAGAGCAGACACCTAATGTGTCAAAAATATGCACCTGATCAAATAATTGCTTCTCGTCTAACTCTCTTGTTCACTGGAGGCATTACTGGTCATGACTTTTGAATTTGCTGGCAGCCCAGGTCTCAATTACTCAATGAAAGGTGCAAGTACTTAGTGTATCGGAAAACGAAATCTCAGGATAGGGAAATCCAAAATCAGAGGCACCCTGAATAAAGCAGAACTCTCGAGTTATTTGTCAGCACACAAAATGAATGAGACATCTGACAAAAACGACCAGTAGATCTAGATAGAACCTGTATCTGTGTCAGAAATGGGAATTCAGTGTGCAAAACAAATTGAGATAAATAGTGTGTTTAACTCATTACATCAACTTTTGTATCTCTCATAGTTACAGTGATTCAAGGAATATATTACAGGTTTCTTGAACAAATGGAGCCTGCCCACGCTAAATGAGTAAGATAAAAATCAATTATATTGTGGATTCTTAACTGTGGAAATAATCAGTGTCATCATTGCTCCCTTCCTAGCAACAAAATATTGGTCCTGGTCAACCAACTTTTAAAGTTGGTTTGTGCAAAACATTTTTAGTATTTTTTATATCATCTTATGGGTCCTTTGGAAATGGAAAGCCATTTGATATTGAGGCCGAATATTAACAGGACCTCTTCTGAACATTGATGAGCACTCTTTAGTGTAGTCATTCATTTACGGTCATATAGAATGTCAAAGGAGCAGACCTTAGGTTTTATCATATTCTGTAACATTTCAGGCTCAGATTGCTCAATTTATTTATACTGGCATAGCCATCCTGGAGCCTTTTACTCTCAGCAATGGAACAGGACATACAGACAAAGTGGGCTAGTATGAGATACTACTCTTAAATTTTCAAAACTTACCAATTTTTATCCATTATCTGTTCTGGGGAGAAGATTAGGAGGGGTATCATATGCCAAACCTTCCAAAATGTTACATCTGCTAGGAAGGCTGTGCTGTTGTAGGATTTACAGGAACCGGAAGAAGAGATTAATAGAAAACAGACTTGGTACATTGTAGGCATTATTTATTTTCAGCGTGCGTAAGTCCATATTGTCTCTAAACAAATACAATGATGTGATCCTTTTTCTATCATCAGGTTTTATTAATTCCCTTTATTTTCTCTAGCTTATCCCTCAAGGACTTACATACATCCGCATGCACTGAAAACAGATGTTGATAATCCTGTGTGTGCTGTTTACACCTCCAACCTTCACCGGATTCCCTGAATTCCAGATGGCAGACAGTCATTCTATTCTACGTATGAGATTAAAATGGTTTTGTTTCAAGTCTACATATCTCTCTGTGCTTTGTAATTTCAATTCCAGTGTCTAGACCAACCCTGTTCTGTCCTTTTCATCTTTTGTATTCTTCCATTTTTCCAATTTGTTGCCATTTGCTGAGAGTAGAGAAAGGATTTCCTCCCTCAACCACTGCTTTGACTATTTTGCTTTTTATCAGAAATAGTCAATTTTAGAATTATTTACTTCTTTTCCTAGTACTTTATCTAGATCTCTTGAAGTGCATAGAATCATACTTTAAATTGCGCTGAAATAGAGTGTCTGCTATTGGATTTTTCAGAACTTCCAAGTTGTTAAGAACTGTAAGGACTGGCAGCATAATTTAATGTGTACTAGAATAAGTCTTGGAAGATGTGGATTCCGGAGATCTGCACTATTCTAATCACAGCCATTACTAAGCTAAACCTTGTATAACCATTTCCTTTTCAATGCCTCCATTTCTTACTTTTTATCTGTCATATTTTCAATATACTGCATGCTGTTCTAGAATGGCATATTCTCCTCTGTATGCTCACACTAACTTTCTAAAATTAGTAAAATTATTCTCAATTTATACTCTATAAATAAGACCAGACACGTGGTACTGTAAATTATTTATTCAGTGTCATTATATTCATGACACTTTGTATAACAAGTCAAGTCCTGTGACAGAATTCTGCTGCTTTATCTAGGCCTCATCTGGAATGAGTCCATGAAAATCTATAATTAAACCAACATAGATCAGTAGTAACTTTAAGCGAGTTAGTCATAGTAAAACGAGTTTAGCTGTACAGCATTTGGTCCATGATCTTGGTTTCAAAAATGCATGCTTCAAATTTGGCAGAGTAAAGAAAGCAGGAGAGAGCAGAAGTGCCCCTGCTGCACCTGCTCCCCATCCTCAGGTCTCACGTTTGTATGTTTCTTTATTGCTGCAGATGAAAACACTTCTGCACTCAGGCTGCAAAATCACAAGAAAATGTGTCTAAATTACAAAATGGGAATTTCTCGCACTATCCTCACTGCAGCACAGTGCTCAAGCTGATGCAGTATTGGAGGGTTCCATCAGAAGAGGAGGCAACAGCGGCATGCTATGCACTCGCGTAATCCTCACCCAGGAAGAGCTGAGCCTCCCGAGGCTCATCCCGGACCCGTCCTGCGAGGCGATACGGCACCGACAGCAGAATTTTGTAGGAGAGAGCCCCCTACGCATGCCTAGGATAAAAGAGCTGTGAAATTAGAGAGATTTAGGTCAATCTATAAGATCCTAGCGTCCACATTCCTGCCGGGTCTGACTCAGTCTTTCGGACGTGCGTAACTCAAGAAAAATGGTTGCCTTTAGCAGCGCATCCAGGTTAAGACAGACGCAATTTGGTGTACTCATCACAAGCTCGCGTCCATGTGCTACGAACCTACAGAACGCTGTCCTGCCGTAACAGTGATGTCCTGGCTACACTTTTTTGGCCTGATCTTGATGGTATTTCACTTGCAGAATTCATCCCGAGCCTAGCTGAAGTCACACAGCAGTCCTGCAGTCTGGTACACGACTGCTAGCCCTGCTGAGCAGATGAGAAGAAAGCGGGAAAGGAACAGAGAAGGTCAGAAATCTCTGTGGATCATTCAGCCAGCTGCTCCTGCACGAGCGGTCCCAGCGCCGGGCCACCATCGCCGGCTGCTGCGACGGCGCTGGGCTGCCTGGCCAGGCTGCACCCCGGGGTCGGAAGCGCACGGCGGTATTTATGTGCAGGTCCCGCGGCTGCCGCCCCGCCGCCACCCTGCACCCACCGCCGGGCCCCGCGGCTGCCGGCTGGAGCGGGCCTCGGAGG